>Ga0138256_10008043_pt1 | contig 11105 bp, 8 predicted proteins | sample KNB2016incub_MG_FD_105486 | JGI IMG/M metagenome (GOLD analysis project Ga0138256, IMG submission 105486) | Active sludge microbial communities from wastewater in Klosterneuburg, Austria - KNB2014incub_MG | ecosystem: Engineered > WWTP > Activated sludge > Unclassified | place: Austria...
CAGCCGTTGAAAACAGTTAATGCTTCTAAACCACCAGCAACAAATAAACCTATCAACACTAAACCAAATCCTTCTGCGACTAACGAGATCGTGCACGCTGGTAATAATGCATCAATTACTGCTATGGCTAATACAAGCGATTCTGTAAAATGGTCTGCCTCCGGAAATAATACAGGCAAAGTCCAGCATACCGTTGAAAAGGGAGAAACGCTCTACGGCATCGCCCGCACGTATGGACTTTCGGTAGCTGATCTCAAGAAAATGAATAACTTATCGGTTGATACCATTTTTGTCGGACAAAAACTTGTGTGGAAATGATCAACTCCCGGATAGCGCAATCCATCTTTTACTTCATATTTATTTTTTCCATCTCAAGCCTGCATGCCCAGGGTACCGTCTACACCTTCATGGCCGGACCATCTATGAGTACACAGACCGTTAATGGATTTGAGAAAGATCCATTCATCCGTTTGCACGCTATTGCCCAAATGGAATCCACGAGTGAGATCAGTCCCAACGCACTTTACGCCAGGCTCGGATATCACGTCAAAGGAAGTGCTGTCAATACCAGGGCATACTATGATCCTATTACCGGTACTGAATCAGATGCAAGTTCCACTTCCATAGAGTTCCATAATCTGTCAGCTACCGTTGGTGCAAAACAGCGTCGCGAAGTAGGTAACAATTTTCTGAGTTATGGATTTGGTATACGTGGGGACTTCAATTTGAAAACGGAATATGGAACATTGTTCGCAGGTCTTGCCGGCACTGAGAACAACTTCACCTACGGACTTGATATCGATGTCGGTTTTGAATTTGCACTGAGTGAATTAGTGAGCACGACGATTGAGTTTGGATTTTCCCCAGACCTGGGCGAACAGATATACATTCCGGCACAGAACACAGGATATCAATATCCTGATTCCGGACAAGAGGTTGTCATCCCCGAATCCAGTATTAAGAATATTGTCTTCGAAGTCAGGGCCGGGTTTAGGTTCTGGAGGAAGGTGATTTATATAGACTGATGGCAAAATGCCAGCGAAGCCCGTATCAACGCCCCGGCATTAGATGCATTACTCCTCACCATGCGTATGACATCTTCGATCGTCGTTTCCTTGATGCGCTCCGGAGGATAACACACATTGGATACAACGGACATGGCTAAAATCTTCAAACCAATGTGACGGGCTGCGATGACTTCAGGCACAGCGGACATGCCCACGAGGTCTGCACCAATTCTGTGTAAGTATTCATATTCAGCAGGGGTTTCGAGACTTGGCCCTGCATTACCCGCATAGACACCCGATTTGACATCAATACCTAAAGTTCCGGCTTGTTCTTTTGCAAAGGCAATCCAGGATTTGTCATAGGCATGCATCATATCAGGAAATCGCGGGCCCCATCTTTCTTCATTCGGTCCGCGAAGTGGATTGACACCCATCAGATTGATGTGATCGCGAATGATCACAATGTCTCCGCCATTATAATCAGGATTAAGTCCTCCAGCTGCATTTGTTATAACAAGGTGCGTGCATCCAATTTCTTTCAAAATCCTTACAGGCCTGACGACAACATTCAAAGCATGACCCTCATAATAATGTACCCTGCCCGAAAGAATGACAACAGGTACTTCGTGGATCAATGCAAAGGAAATTTTCCCTTTGTGTGATGCCACTAACGGAAAAGGCATATTAGGAATGCCTCTGGTATTTATTTCAGATACAATTTCAAGATCATTGGTCCAGTCACCTAATCCTGTTCCGAGTATGATGCCCACCTTGGGGACAAAAGGCATGCGGGGCTTGATATATGCCGCTGCTTCATTTACTTTCTGGTATTCCTGAACGATTTCCTCCATCAGTCTATGATCATCGTGGCGTGATCCAATACCTGTTGTTCGATCTGTGGTGACAGTTCGCGTTTTCGATACTGCTGATCTCTTAGTTGAGGTGTATATCCTGCATCGCGAATCGCTTGTTGTATTCCATCAGCGGTAAATCTGAATGGAGCACCTGCTGCCGACACTACATTTTCTTCGATCATGATGCTGCCCATGTCATCGGCTCCTGAATGCAAACATACTTGTGCCGTTTGTTTTCCGACGGTCAGCCATGAAGCTTGTATGTGTGTGATATTGGGAAGCATGATGCGACTCATCGCGATCATGCGGATATATTCATCGGCGGTGCATTGATTGCGCGCGCGTTTCAATTTTTTCAATAGAGTTCCATCATCCATAAAGGGCCATGGAATGAAAGCAAGGAAACCAACAGCGCCTTTTGGTTTTTCGGATTGTACTTTACGTAAGTCAACGAAATGTTCCATGCGTTCCATCAGCGTTTCGATGTGTCCAAACATCATCGTTGCAGATGTGGTGAGCCCTATGCGATGTGCAGCCCGCATGATGTCAAGCCATTCCTGTGAGCCGCATTTTCCTTTTGAGATTAATCGACGCACGCGGTCGTTTAATATTTCTGCTCCTGCCCCAGGCAATGAATCTAATCCGGATGCATTCAATGCGCGCAAGACATCTTCATGGCTCATTTTCTCTAGTTGAGCTATATGCGCTATTTCCGGTGGTCCTAATGCATGAAGCTTTAGTTGTGGAAATTCTGATTTAAGTTGGCTAAACAGCATTGTATAAAACGATAACCCAAGATCAGGATGATGTCCGCCCTGGAGGAGGAGTTGATCCCCGCCCAGTCGAAACAACTCTTCAATCTTGGGGCGATACTCTTCTATGGTCGTTATATACGATTCGGCATGTCCCGGACGCCTGTAAAAGTTACAGAACTTGCAGTTGGCTACACATACATTGGTCGTATTCGAATTGCGGTCGATGATCCATGTGACCGTATTGCCTGGCACCAACTTCTGGCGTAATCGGTTGCCGACATACATCAGGGCAGAGGTCGGGGCGTGTTGAAACAGCTCCAGTCCTTCTTCTGCGGTCAGAAACTCCTGCCGGAGCGCTTTGTCGAGTAGATTTTGTATCATCGTAATTGGATAACAAAGATAGGGAATAGAGGTTGTGTAGGAGCAATATGAATTTTCGGCAGGTAGGGGTTCAAAATTTTGAACCCCTACCTGCCGAAAATTCATTGCGTGAGTCGTGAGTCGTGAGACGTGAGTTTTTTTATGCTCAAACGTTAAGCGTAGATTGTTTCTACGCTTTCATGTCAGCAAATTTTTAATTTGCGTTTTCTATGAATTTTAAAATGCGAGCGAAGCTTGCATTTTAAATGCCCAAATGTTAAGCGTAAGTTTACTTACGCTTGCGTGTCAGCAAGGTTTACCTTGCGAATGATAAATATTGATCAGGTAGGGGTTCAAAAATTTGAACCCCTACCTGATCAATATTTATTACGCTTATTTCTTGTTCGCCGTAGTTTGCAAATACGGCATGGAATTTCTAACGCATCAGCGTTACATCACCATACCTCATCTCCACCCGTCCATCAGAAAAATGTGCAATCATTTTGTACACAAACACCCCCGGATTCAACGTAACGCCCTTCCGCCTTCCATCCCACGCTTCGCTCAGATCATTTGGTAGAAAATGTTCGTTCAGATAAATCATATTTCCCCACCGATCAAAGATGGTGAAGGATTCAATCTCTTCGACATCCGCGCCGGCACTGATCAATAGATAATCATTGATCCCGTCACCATTAGGGGAGAATACATTGGGCACATAGATGTCAATATTGCGCTGCAAAAAAACGATCATGGAATCAAGGTCTGAACAACCTTGTGCATTCGAAACAGACACTGTATACGCAGTTGTGATGATCGGCGCAACAAACTGTGTCAGACATGTGGGGCAATTTGGATTCATCAATCCGGTCCAGGTAATACTAGCTAATGAATCGTATGGTACATTAACCAATGCCTCGATGGTGCTCGTATCTCCGGGCATGATGATCTGATCATCTCCCAGATCAACATTGATATCAATTGATACATTGATCATGATGATTTCCTTTGCTTCGCAGTCATTGGCATCGAGAGCGGTGAGGGTGTAACTGCCAGCCGATAAATCTGTAAAGATTGGTGATGATTGATAGTTGATTCCATCCTTCGAATACCGGACAGGTAATACGCCCCCACTTTGAAGCACCGTAATCGCACCATCTTCATTCGTAAAACAATCAGGTTGTGAAACTTCAAAGCCGATGGAAAATACTTCAGGTTGGTTTAGTACAATTGATCCACTTGCCTGACAACCATTTGCGTCTGTGATCAGTACGTCATAATCACCAGCACCAAGACCAGTAATGCTCTGTGTTGTGTCGCCAGTGGACCATGAATATTGGAAAGGATTCTCGCCAGCAGTCAGGGTTTCAATGCTGCCGTCATGCTCGCCGAAGCAACTGATGCCGTAACCATTGAAATCAGAGGTGACGACGAGATTCAGTTGTGGTAATGGAAACAATGAAGTTGTTTCCATTACAAGACTATCACATCCGTCCTGGCCAATGAATAGATTTTCAATATTTCCGATCTCTGCAGGATCGCAGGTTTTGAATGATAATATTGTTGTGTCAGAAGGAATCATTGAAACCGTCAACGTTACAATACTATCACATCCATATTGATTGAAATGAGTCGTGATAAACATACCTGCTTCCGATGACATGCAAGTTGTGCCCGTGAGAAAAGTTTCATCTGATGGTAACAAGGTGATTGTCTCCGTGACGATGCTGTCACAACCGTATTGATTGATCAACGTATTTATAAAGACCCCTGCCTCTATAGGATCGCATGTGGTGGAGTTTATGGCTATTGCATCAGAAGGTAATATTGTCACGGTTTCTGTTACGATACTGTCACAACCAAATGAATTAATCAACGTCTGGACAAATACGCCTACATCCGATGGATCGCAAGATGAAGAAGTGATAAACGTCGAATCCTGAGCTGAATAAGTCACAGTTGTAATAACAAGACTATCGCATTGCTGTGCTGTTGTGTAATGGGTTTCAAACACGCCCAAACTTGAAGAGTCACAAGAAGTCGACAACATATACGTTGTATCCGGAACTCCCGCAACAATCGTGGTGATGACAAGGCTATCACAACCCATTGAATTGTTAAATATCGTTTGTGATACACCAATCCTGGAAGGATCACAGGATACACCATTCAGATATGTCGTATCCGAAGGAGCAATCGCAGTGGTGGTGATGATAAGGCTGTCGCAACCATCTGCTCCTGTAAGCGTGTCATAGATTACCCCCAAACTTGCCGAATCGCATGTAGTCTGAAAAATAGCCGAGGTATCGATGGGTGGAATATATCCAGTCGTAGTGATGACGAGACTATCACATCCGTTTTGATTGATCAATGTTTGCGATGTGGTTCCCACATCAGCCTGAGCGCACGAGAAGAGATTGATTAGTGTCGTATCAGATGGAAGCAAACTAACAGTGGTAGTGACGACAGTATCACATCCAGAGGGATTATCGAGGTAGGTGATAAAAACACCAACAGAAGCGGAATCGCAGGTAGTGGACTGTTGTGCGATATTAATGGCAGGAAGAATGCTAATAGTCGTGGTCACCACGCTATCACATCCATCCAGGGTGTTGAAAGTATTTTCATAATCTCCGGCTTCAGACTCATGGTAGTAACCAAGCCAGATACTATCGCCGTCACAGAGGGCCACATAAACCTCTTGGATGTAACTCGGATACACATCAATGAATTGCTCAGGATCTGTGATGGTAATGCAGGCATCCTGTGAAGATGTCACAGTGACGATTGTATAATTGGTTGATTCTGTAGGAAGGTCAGTGAAGGGAAAGTCTCCGGTAACTCCGGAAAATGAAAATGGATTACCGGGGTCCGCTGCAATATCAATGTTCAGAGGAAAGGGTGAGTCGGTATTGATGACTAGATGAGCAGTTTCATTATCGCAGATCTCCGTGTCACCTGTGAGTGAGACATTGATGACAGGTAAGATATCAAGCTCAACAGTATCACGGCCCGGACAATTGATCCCATCACTGACAGTCACGCTGTACAGGCCTGATTCATCTACAGTAATACTTTGTGTATCATCTCCTGTAGACCATTCGAAGACTGAGCCGGGATGACCTGAATCAAAGGTGATTGACTCGCCGTCACAGGCTTGTTGGTCGGCACCTAAATCAACATCAACGAGAGGTAGCTCAATGACTTCAATAAATGCAGTAGCAATATTACTTTGTGAACCTGATTCGGTGGTGAATTGTACTTCGACAGTACGAGTGCCAGCAGTAGGTGAGGATGCATTATTTTGATAACGAATGAGCCGCAAGGCGTCTTTAAAATCGGTGGACCTTGCTCCTCCAGCATTATTGAGTGTGATCATGTCAGTGCCGCTGCCAATAACATTGATATTTGGGATGCTTCCGTTGGAGGTAAGAATTTCGAATGGTGCATCAGGGACAAAGCCGTTGATCTCGATCCGCATTTCGGAAATGATGGCGTCGTAATGCATGACGATGTCAATGTCAGCGATCAACGTTTCATTATTTAAACAATCTATTTTATCCGCATTGTAATCGGAATCAGTGGCACCGGAGGAATCGTTGCAGTCGAGATCAAGTATTGCATCACAATAGATAGGAGTCTGATGCTCTCTCATTGAAGTAAGGGCATGAATATAATCGACATGACATAAAGGGGTAATAGCTCCGTCCAATAAATTTATATAAGCCAGGTTTAAATGTAATAGGTTGTCACCGACCGTACCAATTAAAGTGTGGCAGTAATCAGACGCAGTTAAACCATGGACAAACATTTGGGGATAGACTAATACTTGCAATACTGAGGCTGGCTGCATAGTATCAATTTTTACAATACCTTTTTGCGTATTATCTGAATTTGCCCAAGCCGTGTAAATTTCCCCTTGAAATATTGTCATATCTGTAAAATAAGAAATAGGCCCAACAGTCCCGAGAGCAATACTTGTGTCGGAACTTATATTCGTTCTGTATAAAATATTTCCTTCCGTTTGGCTTGTAATTCCATAAAATATATTTCCATCCCAGGTTACTGTGCCGCTCAAACCAGGAATTTCGGGAGGAGTAGAATAAATTAGAGTATGCTGGCCAGTAATTAAATCTACTTCAAAAATTTCATTGTGGTCATTAAAGGCTCCATAAAAATATAAATTCCCATTTTGATCCATTCCTGGAGCTACTATAAGAGAATTTGGGTTCAATAGTTCGAAGTGACAACTTTGATCACCACATTGTGATCCTAGCAGGTTGCCATCAAAGGTCTGTAAATCAGACAGGGGGAAATTTAACGTAACATAAAAAAGTTGAGCGTTGCTATAGGTTGACCAGAGCATACCTGTTATAAATAGGATAATCTTTGGAAAGTAGATTTTTTTTGTCATAAAACTTTGTTATTAAGTAGCCCACTTATTTTCTGAAAGGCATGCTGGCTATTTTCTGTTAACCAGCATGCCAATCATAAAAAGAAGCTTAATTGCATTCTACAACGTCACAGCCTCCGTTTGTATCAAAATAGTATCGATTCCCGCCCGTTAAAGTAACTGTAATGGATTGTGGATTGCTCATATCATCCTGACACGTGATCCTAAAAGATGCAAATCCATTCCCTCCAACATAAATGACAAATGAATCTCCAGGATTCATGCAAAATGCTTGTTTGGGAGTTATACTATTTAAATTTACCGGCCCAAACAAATACCCACTAATTTGAGAACAAGGACTAGGTGGGGTAGCCTCACAAGTCTCGTTTGATAATCTTGACCCAGAGGTACCACAGAATTGAATGGTCAGTGATTGATTTCCGCTTAACCACTGAATCCCACAACAACAATCATCTATTGGACAGTCTGTACAGTCTTCGGTGCGAAGGGTGACCGCATAAACCTCTTGCAAGGGGGGCTTCTGAAAATCTGCTTTTTCACATGCATAATTAAACGACAATAAGAAAAAGCACACAATGCGGAGAATTTGAATTTTTTTCATGATATTTCAGTGTTAATTTATGAAAGAACCGGCAATCCAGTGCAAACTGGCTCTTACCGGTTTTTAAATCCGGCAGAATAAGCACCTGGAAATCCTTTTTTGTTTTCAACTGAAAACAACTCCCTTCTTAAATTAGCAGTGTAAACATGCTGCTTTTAACTCTTATGCAATGGTGTTCTAAAAGTGAAAAAGTGAATATTTTGGTGATTATCCCCGCTCCGAGCCAAAACACTATGACTCAATTAAAAAAAGGAGCGAGTAATGACCTCATGTGTCGTCGCAGGGAGATTCCTGCCCTCGTGGTTAAAAATCCTTTGAAAAATAGAAAATACAATTTTGAATTTGGAATAGATTTCATTGTAAGTGAATGCTTGTATAGCATTGAAATAGAGAATTATACTCCTTAAACACTTCACCAAAAAACCTATAAGAAGACTGGATTCAATTACTTGGAACTTACCATACTTAGCAAAAGCGATCAATAGAAAGTCATTTTCAGTGAGGACTAGAAAGCCAGAGAATCTACTTGGATGTAAATGTGATCTCACGATAAATGGTTTTTATGGGGTGAGACTGGATTTCAAATTTAGTCAATGCAAGTGGAACCTGCAAGAGAAATCTCTCTCAGTTTAAAACTTTAACAAATCACTTCAAATTGCAAAAGCATTAAGTTCAAGAATAGATTTTAAAATTTATTCATGATGAGTTCAATTAAAATAATCGTAAAGAAATCTATTTCGTCAACATTAACTTCGGCACTGATAACTTTTGGTTGGAGGTAGTTTGCAACTACGTCTTGCAGAGCCTGAGCCATGAACTTGCAAATCGTCCGTACTGACGATCAACAGATTGGTTAGTCCGCCGCTAATTCTCGCCAATTTCCGCTAATTCCCTTCCCTGGCCTTTCCTTCGCCTCAGCCTTAGCCTTAGCCTCGTTATACACCCCCCTTGCAAAACTCCCATATATACCGTATATTTGCACCGCGAATAATGACAGAGGGAACAAAAGTTCCCTCTTTTTATTGTATGTCACAGACCACCCCTAGTCAACATCTGGAGTCGATCATCCGGGCCCTCTTTGAAGAAGGACGGGCAGGAGACTACTACCTGGTCGACCTGGAAGTGAGGCCAAATCACCAAATCTCGGTCTTTATTGACGGAGACAAGGGGGTCAGCCTGGAAGATTGTACCCGGATCAGCCGGGCGCTGGAAGCAGTGCTTGACCTGGAACCGACCCTGGAAGGGATTTATGAGCTGGAAGTTTCATCCCCGGGAGTATCCCGGCCCCTGAAATTTCCAAGACAATATCCCAAACATGTCGGCCGGACCTTGAAAATCGACCTGCTCAGCGGCGGGTCTTTAGAAGGGCTTTTGAAGGAAGTTGGGCCAGAACAAGTGATGCTGGAGATTAAACCGCTGGAAAAAAAAGGCGTGCCGGACGAAAAGTTGATCCGGTTTGATGAAATGAAGCAAGCTATGGTAATGGTACAGTTTGGCCAGAAGAAAAAGAAATAGCGAAAGGCATAGAGCATAGGGCAGAGAGCATAGAGCAGCATAGAGCCATGAGCATAGAGAATAGTGAACAGAGTTGCCGATTGTAAATAAGCTTAATAAGCCTATAAACCCATAAACCAATAAACACATCAACCAATAAACAAACAAACAAACAAATAAACAATTCACATCAATGAATTTAAACCATAGAAGATCATGAATCTAATCGAATCATTTTCTGAATTTAAAGCAGGAAAAAATATTGACCGCCCTACCATGGTACGGGTGATGGAAGATGTATTCCGTACGCTGATTAAAAAGAAATATGGCTCCGATGAGCACTTTGATATCATCGTTAACAACAATGGTGACCTTCAGCTGTGGCGCGTACGGAAGATCGTGCCGGATGGTGAAGTAATGGATGAGCAAGGCCAGGTCTCCCTGTCCGAAGCCAAGAGCATCGATGTCAGTTATGAACTGGATGAGGATTGCTACGAAGAGCTTACCCTTGAGGACTTTGGCCGAAGGGCTATCATGGCTGCACGTCAGACCCTGGTATCACGTATCATGGAACTCGAGAAGGATGAAGTCTTCCAGCGCTATAAAGACCGTGAAGGCGAAATCATCCTGGGTGAAGTACAACAGATTCTCAAACGCGAGATTCTGATCCTGGATGACGCTACCAATAATGAACTCTTATTGCCACGTACCGAAATGATCCGCGGTGATTATTTCAAGAAAGGTGATATGGTGAGAGCGATCATCAAACGGGTAGAAATGAAAAACAACAACCCGGTGATCATCATTTCACGTACAGACAATTTGTTCCTCGCTAAATTGATGGAACAGGAAGTGCCTGAAGTTGAGGATGGATTGATCACGATCAAAAAGATCGTTCGCCTTCCGGGAGAACGTGCGAAGGTGGCGGTTGAATCCTATGATGACCGAATCGATCCTGTAGGAGCATGTGTAGGTATGAAGGGATCACGTATCCATGGTATCGTACGCGAATTGAGAAATGAAAATATTGACATCGTCAATTATACAAGCAACCTGACACTGTTTATACAGCGTGCATTGACACCGGCGAAGGTTTCAAGTATTGAAATCAATACCGAAAGCAAGCGCGCAAGTGTGTACCTCAAACCAGATCAGGTGTCCCTGGCTATCGGAAAAGGTGGATCCAATATCAAACTGGCGAGCTGGTTGACAGAGTATGAAATTGATGTATTCAGAGATAGTGCAGATGCTGAATCCGAAGATGTGGATCTCGACGAATTTGCAGATGAAATCGAATCCTGGATCATCGATCAATTGAAGGGAATCGGTTGTGACACCGCCAGAAGCGTTCTTGCGCTTAATAAGGAGGAGCTCGTGAGACGGACGGACCTGGAAGAAGAGACTGTCGATGAAATAATTCGGATATTTACAGCAGAATTTGATGAAAGCTGATTTGAATCTCTCCGGAAGTGATCTCCAGTGAGGGATAAGGACCGGAGGAGGTGAGTGTGTATCTAACAACCCAGTATGTCGCAAAGACTTGTTAAAGTAGCAAAAGAGTTAAATGTCGGTACGGATAGTATCGTGGAATACCTTTCTAAAAAGGGTTTCGTGATCGAG
>Ga0138256_10008045_pt1 | contig 11105 bp, 10 predicted proteins | sample KNB2016incub_MG_FD_105486 | JGI IMG/M metagenome (GOLD analysis project Ga0138256, IMG submission 105486) | Active sludge microbial communities from wastewater in Klosterneuburg, Austria - KNB2014incub_MG | ecosystem: Engineered > WWTP > Activated sludge > Unclassified | place: Austria...
CCTTTGATTGACAGTGGAGGGGCAGTGTGGATCTTCACCGCACTATACGCGGGAAACCCTGGCCCAACAAAGCGCGACAATGCCGCATGTACAGGCATTTTTCCGAGACGTCAGGGCACCAGCGTTTGGTCTACGCGGCCACCGCAGGCGCAGTGGTGGCCTTGCTTCCGCTGCCACTGGCATTGCCGTCGCAAATGTTGCTGGCCTGGTGCGCCGGCACCGCCACTTTTTTGGTACTGGCCTGGTGGTTGGCGGTAGAGTTCGACGCGCCACGTACCCGCTTGCGGGCCCAGGCACAAGACCAGTCTGGCTGGATTTTGTTCATATTGATGCTGCTGTCGACCTTCATCAGCGTGGGCGCTATTGCGCTCATGCTGCAGCACGTCAAAGATTTGTCCAGCCCGCAGCGGCTGGGGCATCTGGCCCTGTCCATGGCAGCGCTGGCATCGTCGTGGCTGCTGATGCAGACCATCTTCGCCTTTCGCTATGCCCATCTGTACTACCAGTCGGAGCTGCACCGCCACCCCCAAGGTGCGGGGCTGGAGTTTCCCGGCAAGCTGCCACCCGACTACTTTGATTTTTTGTACTACGCCCACGTGGTGGGGATGACGTCGCAGGTGTCGGACGTGGTGGTTACCTCGCGCCAAATGCGGCGGCTGACGCTGTTGCATAGCCTAACCGCCTTTGCTTTCAACATGCTGGTGCTGGCCCTGAGTATCAATGTGATGGCGGGGGCTATCCAGTGATCAGGGCTTGCGACGCAGGGTAAGCAATCCGCTGGATAGGCCAGTGCCTACCACGATGACTAGGCCGCAGAGCACCATCCAGAGGGTAATTACCTCGCCCAGCAGTACTACGCCGTACAGAAGGGCAAACACCGGAATGGCAAAGGTGACTGACAGCGCCCGCGCCGGGCCGGCTCGCTCAATCAGCCGAAAAAACACAATGTAGGCTACACCAGAGCACAACACGCCCAGGGCGATGACTGACAGCCAGGCGTGCGTTGATACTGCGTGGTCGGGCCAGAACCACCAGCTTAGCGGCAGCAACACCACCGTCGCACCCAATTGGCTGCCGGTAGCCGATACCAATGAGGGCACGTGGTTCAGGTGGAGTTTGGTGAAACTGGCAGAAAGCCCATAGCACAGCGTGGCCAGCAGGCAAGCCAGTACCGCCCAACCACTGGAGGCGCCTGATGCATCGGGTTTGAAGCTGGCTTTGTCCCAAGCCAACAAAGCCACGCCGACAAAGCCGATGGTCAGGCCCAGGGTGCGCAAACCATTGGGTTTGTCCTTGAGCCACAACCAGGCAATGACGGCACCGAACAACGGCGTGGTGGCGTTGAGAATGGACGTCAGGCCGGTGGTGATGGACAGCAAGGCATAGCTGAAGCAGGCAATAGGAATGGCCGAGTTCAGAATGCCCACCACCAGCACCTGCTTCCAGTGGTTGCGCAGCACCGGACCCAGCCCGCGCGCCAGCAGCAGAGGCAGCAAAAAGATCGACGCAATGCCCACCCGCAGGCCAGCCGTGGCCATGACCCCCAGTTCCAGCGCCCCCATCCGCATGAATAAAAAAGACGCACCCCAAATGGCAGCCAGCAGCACAAAGTCCAGCTTCCAAGCTTTGGACGCATGACTCATAAAACCCCTTCCAGGTGCAGCAGCGCGTGCTTGCGCTCTACACCGCCGGCGTAGCCCGTCAGCGCGCCGGTGCTACCCACCACGCGGTGGCAGGGCACGATGATGCTGATGGGGTTGCGCCCAATGGCCGCACCGACGGCGCGCACGGCCTTGGGTCGGCCAATGGCCTCACCGACAGCGCCGTAGGTTTGGGTGGAACCCGCCGTAATGGCTTGCAGGCTGTGCCATACCGCTTGCTGGAATGCCGTGCCGCTGCGCAGGTCCAGCGGCAGGGCAAACATCGTGCGTTCGGCGGCAAAGTATTGCTGCAATTGTTCGGCAGTCTGGCGCAGTACCGGGTTGTCGCGTGAGAGTGGCCAGGCGCTGGTGTCGGGTGCGTGCTTTTGGCCATCAAAGCCGGTCCAGACCAATGCAGAGTCGGTAGCGGCCAGCGTCATGGGGCCCCAGGGGCTTTGGAGTGCATATCGCACAGTTTGAAAATGTTTCATGGTCAAATCAGGCTCTAGCCCTCGTGAAATATACGTAAGCCACTATCAAAGTAATAGCTACTGATCGGTGGACGTTGGAGCCAGGCTGGCCCAAGCGCGCACCACGGCATAGCTGCGCCAGGGCTTCCAGCGCTCGGATGCTTGTTCTGCGGCCAGTGCTGGGTTCTTGGCATCGCGTACGCCCAGCGCCTTTTGCAGCGCCACATCGCCCGCCACAAAGGCATCCGGCCAGCGCAGGGCGCGCATGGCAATGTATTGCGCGGTCCAGGGGCCAATGCCCGGTAGGGCTTGCAGGGCGGCCAGCGTGTCGGCAATATCGACGCCCGGCTGCAACATCAAATGCCCATCCGCCACCGCCTGTGCCAGCGCCTGAATGGCGCGCTGGCGCTGGCGCACAATACCAATTTGGCCCAACGCATCCCCCGTGGCCTGGGCCAAGGCCTGCGGTGTGGGAAAGAGACGGCGCATGCCGCCAACCGGCGCGGGCAGATCGGTGCCAAAGCGTTCTACCAGCCGCGTGCCCAACGTGCACGCCGCCTTGACCGTGATCTGTTGGCCCAGAATGGCGCGCACACCCAGCTCAAAACCATCCAGGCAGCCGGGTACCCGCTGGCCTTCAAAGCCGGGGAAGTCGCCTTGCAGCGCCGCATTGACGGCCCAGGGGTCGGCGTCCAAGTCCAGCAGGGCGCGCAGCCGGGCCAGCACCTGGGGTAGCACGTCGCCCAGGCTGGGGCTGATTTGGAACACCACCGAGCAGGCATCGGGCACAAACTGCACTCGTACCCAACCCACCAGAGTGCGCCCGCCATGCGGCAAGGCCAGGGTGCGTGCCAGCGTCAGCTGCTGCGGCTCCACCGATTCCACGCCATCAATTAGTCGGGTGGCAAAGAAGTCCAACATCGCGGCCACGTCATAGGGCGGGCGGTAGGAAGCCTTGAGCACGATGGCGCTCGGCTCCCGCTGGCTGTCTTGCGTGTCCTGTGCGTCCCGCTTCTGGCGCAACTGGCGCGGCTGCAGTCGGTAGTGTTCAACAAAGCTCGCGTTGAAGCGCCGCACGCTGGAAAAGCCGCTCAAGCCTGCCACCTGGGCCACCGGCAGGCGCGTATCGGTCAGCAACCGCTTGGCCATCAAGAGTCGGCGTGTCTGCAGGTATTGCAAGGGTGACACCCCCCAATGCGTCTCGAAGATGCGGCGCACATGGCGCTCACTCACGCCCAGGCGTGCCGCTACGTTAGCCATGCTGGGTGTGCCATCGCTCCACAGGCCGGGCTCGTCCAGCAGTTCAGCAGCTTGGCGGGCCAGGATGAAAGACGCATCCTGCGTTGACCAGGGCCGCAGCGTGTCGGAGCCCGCGGCGCCAGCCGGCGCCAGCTCGGGGCGGCAGCGCAGGCAGGGGCGAAACCCGGCGGACTCGGCTTGCGCCGCCAGCGCAAAGAACAGGCAGTTTTCCCGTTTGGGCGTGCGCACTTTGCAGACCGGGCGGCAGTAGATGCCGGTGGAGGTAATGCCGGTAAAGAAGCGCCCATCGAACCGCGCATCCCTCGCCTTGAGTGCCAGGTAACAGGCGTCACTGGCGGCTGGAGTGGCCATCGCTGGGGCGGGGGTGGTTGGGGGCATGGTGTGGATGATACGCAGCCATTCGGCGGGTAATAGCCGTTTTCGGACATGTGGGTGGGGTGGGTGAGCACCGTCTGCGCAGCGCTATGTCGCGCGTATTCATTTCTTTCGGTCGATGTCGCAATCCCCGGATGCATTGCGTCTTATCCCCTAAGGGCTGCACATTTCGGGTGGCTCCCTCCATTATTGGGAGAAAGACATGCAAGTAAATCGTCGAATGGGGCTAGTCGCCAAGCTGGCATCCACGCTTGTAGTGGCGCTGGCTGCCGCAGCTGCCGGCAGTAGCTGGGCGCAGCCCACCCAGTTGCGCCCACCAGCCAGCGCCCTAGGCTCTGCGCCCAAGCCTATCGGTATGGGTACCGCTGCGGGCAACTCCATGCACAACATCCCTCCGGCCGTGTTAGTACCTCAGGCGCCGCAAGAAAAAAAAGACAATACCCCGTCCAGAGAGAGCAAGATCAATGAATTCAATGAGAATGCGCACAAAAATGACGCACTCTATTCAGCGTATAAACCAACGCCCAGTTTTGTTATCCCCGATGAATTCAAAGCACGATATAAATATATCAAAGCGTGGATTGACGGTGATGTCCTGCATGTAGCAACCGATGCAAAAATGAAATTGACAGTAGCGCAGGTGCTAGTGCCCAATCAGCAATACACAAAGGTATTGGCGAGTATAAGTAAGGACTATTACAACGCACCAGTATTCAGTGAAAAAATTCAACTCAGTGAGCTTCGCAGCAAAATGGAGGGTGGTACATCAGGTTATTATCAATTTAATTTTGGCACATCAGATAATTTATCGGTTTCCATCAATTTCGACAAAAACTTTATTGTCCAATCGACTAACCCTGCACCTGTCGCAAAGGGTCCAAAACTGGTTTCGGTCGAGTTCGCCTTCACAACCGGTGCGCATGATAAAGAAGCGGGTAAGCCTATTTATATTTTTGTGTTTTCAAAAACACATGACAAAATTTATAATGCCACTGGTCAATATGAGCCGAAAACCAAGATAGTAGAATATCGGATAGAAGATCCCGCCAAATGGGATGAGGGTAATAAGCAAGTTTTAGATATAAAGGTAGCAAATACTTATCTATCAGATTTTAGTGAAGGGGGTTATGTTTTGGTGTATGGGGCAAAGGGCGATATATGGCAATTCACCGTCAATGTAAAATTCAAGTTTGCTGACAATACAACAAAACTGATCCACTGGGCTACCACTTTCAGTGGCAATAATTATCCGGGGTTCAATTTTGATAAAGAATTCAAAATGAAAGAAAAATTCACGGAATGATTTTCTAAAAATACATTTTGCAAGTAATTCGGTAGATCTGAATTCCGTTCCGGTGAGACCAGTCTCGTGAAATAGCCTTGCATTGGCTTGATGTTGCTCTGGCGGGTGGCCCGCCTACAATGCCGCGGTCAGCTCCGTCGCATGTGTTTTGGCGGGTTGCGCATCACTCTCCAAAGGGAAAACAGGTCCAATGCAAGTCTCCCCCAGTATCTTCAAAGCCTATGACATCCGCGGCACTGTGCCAACCACCATCAATGAAGCGGTTGCTCGCGGTCTGGGCCGGGCCTTTGGAACAGTTGCTTTAGCCGAAGGGCAGACAACAGTGGCCGTGGGGCGTGATGGCCGTTTGAGCGGTCCGTCCCTGGCCGCGGCACTGATGGCCGGCCTGCAAGACGCGGGCATAACCGTCATCGACGTAGGCATGGTGACCACGCCCATGCTGTACTTCGCGGCCAACACGCTGTGTGCAAGCGGCATTCAGGTTACTGGCAGCCACAACCCCAAGGATTACAACGGCTTCAAGATGGTGCTGGCCGGTCGTGCCATCTATGGCGACGACATCCAGAATTTGCGCAAGGCTATCGAGTCGGAAAGCTGGTCGCTCAAATCCGGCGGCGCGCGCCAGGGGGCGGATGTGCTGGAGGCCTACCGCACGCGTATCGTGGGTGACATCAAGCTGGCCCGACCGCTCAAGATTGTGGTGGACTGCGGTAACGGCGTGGCCGGTGCCTCGGCACCGGACATTCTGCGCGCCATTGGCTGCGAGGTGACCGAACTGTTTAGCGATGTGGATGGCACCTTTCCCAACCACCATCCAGACCCCAGCAAGCCCGAAAACCTGAAGGACCTTATCGCCGCGCTGAAGGCCAGCGACGCCGAACTCGGCTTGGCCTTTGATGGCGATGGTGACCGGCTGGGCATTGTCACCAAAGACGGCACCAACATCTACCCCGATCGCCAGATGATGCTGTTTGCTCGCGATGTGCTGAGTCGTGTGCCTGGCGGAACCATCATCTTCGACGTGAAGTGTTCGCAGCGCGTGGCGCCCACCATTGCTGCGGCGGGTGGCGTGCCGTTGATGTTTAAAACCGGCCACTCGCTGATCAAGGCCAAGATGCGTGAAATTGGTTCGCCCTTGGGCGGCGAGATGAGTGGCCACATCTTCTTCAAAGAGCGCTGGTACGGTTTTGACGACGGCACCTACGCCGGGGCAAGGTTGCTGGAAATCGTCAGCAAAGTGGCTGACGCCAACGCCTTGCTCAACGACCTGCCCACCAGCTTCTCCACGCCAGAACTTAATGTGCAGTGCGCCGAGGGTGAGCCGCATGCGCTGGTGGATCAGTTGGTGGCCAAGGCTGCGTTTGCATCGCCGGCCATCGTGAATACGATTGACGGTATTCGCGTGGACTGGCCCGATGGCTTTGGCCTGATCCGCGCTTCCAACACCACGCCGGTGCTGGTGCTGCGCTTTGAAGGACACACCCCTGAAGCGCTGGAACGCATCCAGACCGACATGCTGGCCTTGCTGCGCTCGGTCAAGCCGGATGCCAGCTTTGTCGAGGCGGCACATTGAAGGCTGTGCCGGCCAAAGTCCTCATCGTCAAGCTGTCCTCGCTGGGCGATGTGGTGCATGCCATGCCGGCCGTACAGGACCTGCGTGCTGCCTTGCCCGGTATCCAGATCGACTGGGTGGTGGAGCGCGCCTTTGCCCCCCTGGTGGGTCGCTGTGAAGGCGTGGGCGAGGTTATTCCCTGCGAGCTGCGGCGCTGGGGCAAGGCTCCATTGGCGCGCCAAACCCGTGCCGAGTGGAAGACCTTCAAACAGCAACTGCAGGCCCAAGCTTATGATGCCGTGGTTGATCTGCAGGGCCTGACCAAGTCGGCCCTGATTGTCTGGCTTGCCCTTACCACGCCCCAGGGCCGGCGCATTGCCATGGCCAACCAGACTGAAGGCTCGGGCTACGAGGCCCCCACGCGTTGGGTGGCAGATGAAGCCATTGCGCTGGAACCGCATGTGCATGCCGTGCAGCGCGCGCGCCTGCTGTGTGCGGCTGCGCTGGGCTACACGTTGCAAGGCCCCAACCGCTTTGGCCTGGTGCCTGGCGATCGGGCTGTGCTGGCTCCGCTACCGGCAGGGCATAGCGCCAATTCCTTTGCACCGCGCAAGCCCCAGGTGGCCCTGGTGCACGGCACGTCGCGCGCCGACAAACAGTGGCCATTGGCGTCCTGGGTGGAGTTGGGCCGGCGCCTGAACCACAGCGGCTTTGCCGTGGCGCTGGCGCATGGTACGACGGCAGAGAAGGCCACCAGTGAAGCCATTGCTGCGCAACTGGATGATGCTTGGGTCTGGCCTTCCATGGGGTTGGACGCACTGGTTGATACCATGGCGCAATGCGCTGGCGTCATCGGGGTAGACAGCGGCCTGAGCCATATCGCTGTGGCTCTGGGATTGCCCCATGTGCAGATCTACAACTTTGACACCGCCTGGCGCACCGGCCCTGCAGGTGAGGGGCGCCAAGCGGTCCAGCAGGTGAGTGTGTATGCTACCCCGTGTCCGCGGGTAGATGCTGTCTGGCAGGCCTGGGACCAACTCGCTACACCCGTGATGTGTCGATGACGCGTGCCCTTTATTCCCTAGTCCTGTGGCTGTTGCAACCACTGTTGCGGATGCGCCTGCGCCTGCGTGCGCGTGCCGAACCATTGTATGGTGAGCGTGAAGGCGAGCGTTTTGGCCACTATGGCGATGTGCCGTCCGCTAGCGTGGCTTTGGCTGGCAGTACCGATTTTTACGTGTGGGTGCATGCTGTATCGCTGGGAGAGACGCGTGCCGCCCAGGCCTTGGTGAACCGTCTACGCGACAGCCTGCCGGGTATGCGCCTGCTGCTAACCCATGGTACGGCAACCGGTCGTGCCATGGGCCAGGCACTCTTGCAGCCAGGTGATGTGCAGGTTTGGCAGCCTTGGGATACACCCGGTGCTGTCAAACGCTTTTTGGCGCACTTTCAACCGCGCGTTGGCCTGTTGGTAGAGACCGAAGTCTGGCCCAATATGGTGGCAGCTTGTGCCCAGGCGCGCATGCCTCTGTGCCTGGTCAATGCCCGCTTCAGTGCGAAGTCCCTGCGCCAGTCGCAACGATTGGCGTGGCTGGCGCGACCGGCCTACCAGGGGCTGCGTGCGGTGTGGGCGCAGTCAGGGGAAGACGCCATACGCCTTCGCCAATTGGGTGCGCCTGTGCTGGGCGTAACCGGCAATGTCAAGTACGATGCCACGCCCGATGCATCCCAGCTGGCGCGCGGCGCGGCATGGCGCCGCGCTCTGAAGCGTCCAGTGCTTTTGTTTGCCAGTGCACGAGAGGGGGAAGAGGCACTTCTGCTCGAAGCTTTGAATAGGAAAATGGCTCCGGCCCTCGTGAAATCTAAACAAGTAGCTACAAAAAACATAGCATCCGAAGTGCAGTGGCTAATTGTGCCGCGCCACCCGCAGCGCTTTGACGCAGTGGCGCAGTTGTGTCAGGAGCAGGGGTTTAGCGTGTCTCGGCGCAGCCATTGGTCTCGCGGGCCAGAGGCCGCTGATATTTGGCTGGGCGACTCACTGGGTGAGATGGCGTTGTACTTTGCTTTGTCCGATGTAGCCCTGCTGGGTGGCAGCTTTGCCCCACTGGGTGGGCAGAACCTGATTGAGGCAACCGCCTGTGGCTGTCCGGTGGTGATGGGGCCACACACGTTTAACTTTGCCGAGGCATCTGAACTGGCGAGCAGGGCTGGAGCCGCGTTTAAGGCGGTGGATATGGATGATGCAGTCGACCGTTGTCTGGCGCTACTGCAATCAGCACCCGCATTGCAGCAGGCCCGAACTGCGGCCCATAGCCTGGGGCGGGATCACGGCGGTGCAGCGCAGCGCACCGCCACGGCGGTTCAGCAGTTGCTGGCTGGCCTCTAGGTGTGTCGCTTGGCTGGGTTGACTACTGTGCCAACTGGCTGTTGATGAGTTGCAGGTCGTCGGCGGTCAAGGTGCCGGCAGCCTGGCGCAGCTTGAGCTCGCCCACCAACACGTCGTAACGGGCCTTGGCCAGCTTGGCCTTGGTGTCAAACAACTGGCTTTGCGAGTTCAGCACATCGATATTGATCCGCACACCCACCTGGTAGCCCAACTGGTTGGCTTCGAGCGCGCTCTGGCTGGACGCTTCGGCGGCCTGGAGGGCAGCTACCTGCGCCCGACCGGACTGCACGCCATAGTAGGCGGTGCGGGTGCCTTGGGCCACATTGCGCTTAGCGGTTTCCAGATCGGCGCGGGCTTTCTCTTCAAGCGCAGTGGTTTCCTTGACGCGGTTCTGGACGGAGAAACCGGCAAATAACGGAATGTTAAGGTTCAGGCCCACGGTGCCAACATTGACGCGGCTGTCACCTACGGAGGTGGACGAGCCATCGCTATTGTTGATGGCCGTGTAGCTGCCCACTAGGTCCAAGGTGGGCTTGTGTCCGGCAACCGCCTTTTGGGTTTCCAGTTTGGCGACTTCCAGGGCCACATCAGCCTGCTGGATACCGGGGTGCTTGGTCTGCGACTGATCCACCCACTGGTTCACATCGGCTGGTACCACGGGGGCCAGCACGACTGGGGCCTTCAGCGGCTTGGGTTGCACGTTGGGTTGCCCCACCAACTGGTTCAACGCCAGGGACTTCACCAGGAAGTCGTTCTCGGCAGCCAGTTCCTGGGCAATGACCAAGTCGTAGCGGGCTTGCGCCTCGCGCGAATCGGTAATGGTGGAGGTGCCCACCTCAAAGTTGCGTTTGGCTGATGCCAGCTGTTCGGCTACGGCGGACTTTTGGCTTTTCACGAAGGTCACACTGTCGTTGGCAGCCAGCACATCAAAGTAGGCTTGGCTTACGCGCACGATCAGGTCTTGCTCCGCCTGCTGCAACTGGGCCTGGGCCAGTTCCCGAGATTTTTCTCCCTGCTGGTAGCTGGCCCAGTTGGCGGGACGGTACAGCGGCTGTGAGGCGCTGATCGTGGCACTCTGGGTGGCGTAGTTGCGCGCTGGCGTGGGCAACACTGCCTGGTTGCTGCTGCTGCCGGCCAACGCCAGACCAGCCTGTGGCAGGATTCCGGCCTTGGCCTGGTCAGCCTTGGCTAGCGTGGCGTCAAACTGTGACCTGGCCGCCTGGTAGGTGGTGTCATAGCCGCGCGCAGCGGTGTAGAGGTCAATCAGACTCTGTGCCTGAACTGAAAGCGGCAGGGCGGCCCCAAGGGCAAGCATCAGGGGCAGCAGGCGAAAGTTCGAGAAGTGGCTTTGACGGGTCATGGTAGTGTTTCTCAGGCTCGTGAAAAGAGATAACGGTTGCAGGGTAGGGCAGGGAAATCAATAACGGGGTATCGCGGGATCAAGCTCGGCAGACCAGGCATTGATGCCCCCTGCGATATTGGCAACATGTTCAAACCCCCGGCTTAGCAGGAACTGTGTCACCTGCATGCTGCGCCCGCCGTGGTGGCACAGGCAGGCAATGGGCTGTTGTGGGTCCAGTTCGGTCAGGCGCAGTGGGACAACGCCCATGGGAATGGACAGCAGCGCAAAGCCCTGGGGCTTGATGCTGGCGAGTTGCAGCTCATGCGGCTCGCGCACGTCCAGCACCACAGGAGCACCTTTGGCCGTCGCATTGGCGAACCATTGTGTGAGGTCACGGGGGCGGACTTGTTCGAGCATGGGCAGTTCCGGGGTGGGTATCAGAAAGTAAAGCGCGAAGGCTCCGGGAAGTTCTGCAGGCGTGGCGCCCATGTGTCCCAGCCTTGAGTGGTTTTGAAGGCGCTGTCGCCCGTCTTGGTGATCAGTGTGCCCCGCATCACGGGGTCGCTGCCGACGATAGCGCCAAGGCGGCCGCCGGGTTTGAGCAGCTTGAGCAGGCTGGCCGGAACTTCACTCACCGAGCCGCTGAGAACGATGACATCGACGCTGGTTTCGAACATTCCGAGATTGGCGCCATCGGCCAAGCGCACCTTGACATTGTGGATGCCGGCGTTTCGCAGGTTATCGCGGGCCATGGTCACCAGTTCGGGAACGATTTCC
>Ga0138256_10008047_pt1 | contig 11104 bp, 5 predicted proteins | sample KNB2016incub_MG_FD_105486 | JGI IMG/M metagenome (GOLD analysis project Ga0138256, IMG submission 105486) | Active sludge microbial communities from wastewater in Klosterneuburg, Austria - KNB2014incub_MG | ecosystem: Engineered > WWTP > Activated sludge > Unclassified | place: Austria...
AGAAATATTGGTTTGTGAATATACTCTTGAACCCCAACGATCATAGATTTCTAATAATTTAATTTGTCTAACGCGCTTGCCATATAAATTGAAGAAGTCATTGACACCATCTCCATTTCCTGAGATAACTGATGGCCACCAAACATCTTTTATAACTCTTACCAATACCCGAACGCGATCACTTATTTCACATCCCTCTTTGTCGTATCCTGTGATTAAAAATTCTCTGCTTGTGTCTGCAGCATATCGCAACTTATTCTTCCAATTAATATTTTGATCCAAGTTTAACCACGTTGTATCTAAATATCCTCCGTTAGCAACTTGTGTTCCTCCAGAAATTTCTAATAATAAGGAATCTAAATCGACTAATGTTCCCTGATCCACAACAATCCTCTTGATTACCTTAATTCCCATTTTTTCTGGCTCAAGAAGATCATGACGAGTCTCTAAAGCACAACCATTACCGTCTTTTACTTTAATGGTATATGAACCCTGAGTTAAGTTGGTAAAATTTGGAGTAGTAGTATATGGACCTCCATTTATGGAATACTGGATATTACCTAAAGTTTGATTGTTTTTATCTAACACCCCATTTATATCAATGAATCCATTTCTGTCGCCAAAGCATTTTGGATTATGCGGATCTGATAATATTTGTGCTAACGGATTTCCAAATTCATCTACAGTTATTGTATCGAATGCTGTACATCCATTTTTTCCATCTCTTACTGTTAAACTAAATGTTCCTCCAGGTTTTCCTACTGTGATTTGTGAACTTCCTTGACCTGATATAATATTTCCTGTCAATGCATCCCATGAATAATTATTGATATTGCCTGACAGTCCTTTTGATTTTGATCCATCTAACTGCACTTCATTCACCGTACATGTTAAAGTTCCTTTTTGTTCTATAAATGGTACAGGGGTAATTCTATCTTCAGTAACTGTCACAAACGTTGAATCTTTACATCCATTTTGTGTATTCGTCACAAGGAGCATATATCTTCCGATACTCGATACTGTCGGTGAATAAGTCGTTCCTCCTATAATAGTACCAGGTCCTGACCAATTAGCTCCATAGATAGCTCCTCTGGAGGATCCATTTCCATCCAAATTAATATTCGTCACTGCACAAGTAAGTACATTTGGTGGCGCTATAGCTACTGTAGGTTTAACCACATCTTCTGTGACTACAAAACTGGTTTGGTTTTTACATCCAGATATTGGATCAGTTACATCTAATACATAGGTTCCAGGACGATCAATATTGGATGTTCCTGTATTGGCAGGCCCTACTATTCGTCCATTCTGAGTACTCCATGCAAAGTTTAAAGGACTTCCTGATCCACTTGTGGATTTTAATCCATCTAAAGCTAAACCAGTCACTGCACAGGTTAATACATTATTACCGTTGATTGCGGCTACTGGATAGGCATACCAGGTTACTGGTACCACATCATACAATGTACAGGGATCTAAGAGAATCACGTTACCTGTATTAGGATCCATATTTCCGATAAAGACGGATATATAATAGGTCTTGCCTAATTGCATTTTACTTGGATCAAAAACAAACTTTCCATCACTGTTTACTGAGATCGATGTTCCGTTTATTGGATCCGTTGATAAGCCATCGTACAACATATAACGAATTACGTCATTACCATCCAATACGCCTGGTGCCACATTATATTTGGCATTGGCTTGTCCGTCTGCACACAATATAATAGGTGTCTTATCAAGAGTACCTAAGGCCGTTATACATGCACACGGTGCATCACCAGGTAATTTAAATAAATTACATTGATATTGATCTTCGATGGTTATGGTGAAATCGGTATTTGATGCAAACCAATCTGAGGTCCATACATTTCCGTTAAATGATCCATTTAATAAATTACTGCCATCAAAAGCACCTTTCAACACCCATGAAGGTTGATCACCATTCTGTGCCCTTATGATTACCCTTGCATTCTCTGCTGTATTATCACATTCAATATCAACCAAACTCAGATCCGGTGAATCGTGAAATACTACTCTTACCGTATCATAACGATCACAAGAATAATTAAACACACCCCACTCAAATGTATATGCACCAAACTGACTAACTGTTACACTAGAGTTTGCAAGATTTATATCACTTATTGCGGCTGTTCCTGGACCAGAAATCAACTTCCAGGTTCCATTTCCTAAAGTCAAATTCGCTTTGAAATTATAAGTCTTTCCGCATACATCTTCTGGTGATCCTGCATCTGCCAATGGATATGGTTCCCATGTTATAGGTCGATTATTAGATACCCGTTTACATGGATCTTTAAAATCGATAATACCATTAGTGTCCAAATCATTACCTACTATTCTAGATACGTAATATGTATTACCATTTCCTAATACCATGCTTTTTTTATCAAAACATATAATATCATTTAATGAATAAAAGGTATCTATTGCGTTTGTATAATTAGCTCTGTGAAGAATAAACATGACACCATCTTCTCGATCTATCATCTCATTGATTGAATTAGCTAACAATTCTGCTATAGTATAACATTCATCCTCACATTTTACTAATAAGGTAGTATCCAATTTGCCAGCATCAATAATTCCGCATTTACAATTATAATTATCATCTATTATTAAAGAAATACAACCATTTGCATCTTGTATTTGAACTGTGAATGCATTTGGACTAAGAATTGTATCTGAACACCAGGTATTTCCAACTATTTTTCCACCACCTGATAACAAGATATAAGGAGGAGTTCCTCCTTTGATTTCTGCACAAGCAATATATTTTCCATCCGGAGTTACAACACCACCTTCAAGAACACAATCCTTAACAAGATTAATTACTGCAGGTGATTCATTGAATGTAATTTCAACCACATCTTGTCTTATACAAATTCCTTGATTACTTTCTTCGATTTCAAACCGGTATTTTCCAAAACCACTTTGTGCACTAACTTGAGTACTTACTGTTTTCGCATCGGTAAACAAGGCTCCATTGCCACTGATAACTCGCCATGTAATATCACTTCCAGGGATAGATTGAATTCCTTTCAGATCATATACGCTTCTACAAATGGCGTCATCAGGACCCGCTTGAGGTTTTGGAGTTTGGTAAAAAGTAAATTCGGTACCTGCTGTTTCACTTAAACATCCAAGCAAAGCATCAATTCCACCTTTGCCATCTTTTCTTCCTAGAATTGCACCAATATAATAAGTTTGACCGAATACAAAAGATGGATCATATCCAAAAGAGAAAGATGTAATATCTCTAATTTTTGTTGCAAATGGATTAGTTGGGTCAGAACAAATAAAGAAAATCACGGTATCTGCAGGGTTTAAATCCAATACTTCTTTTGTTTTATCATAATTAACGACAACCGTCCCGTCCTCACATAAATTATATCTATCAGGGTTAATATCTCCTAAACTATTAGTGCATTTACATTCATAGGTATGTATAAATGTAAATTGACAACCATTAGCATCTCTAATAATTACTGTGTCAATGGAATTATTTAAAATAACTTTAGATGTATAAATGTTTGATGCATCTATGGTCCCATTACCTTTTATAATGGTGAATGCGGGCTGACCTCCAGATATTTGGAAACGCACTTTAAAATCTTTATTATTACCACTACAGATATAAGATTCAATATCTTTTTTAGGATCATCATTAAATCTAAGTACAACTGTATCTGCACCTGTGCATCCTAATCTTGATTCTGACCAAACGAATGTGTACGTTCCATAAAGATCAACAGAAACGGGAGATCTATCGTCAAAAACGTCTGTTATTGTTGCGTTTCCTGGTCCGGAAACTTTTACCCAATGTCCCCCGACATCTTTTTGCCCTTTGAACTGATTTCCCAAACCGCAAATGCTCTCATCCGGACCTGCTTTTGGAGCTGGAGAATTTTCTATTTTTACATCAATACAGTAATCCGGGCTTGTGCCACATTTGGAAGAATAATTATAACACAAAGTACCCATACTAGCTGGGTTGTTCCAAAGAACTTCAATAGTTGTAGCTTGAAAAGGATTAGTAGTTAGAATAGTACCATTCGTTACTGTCCAATTATGGACTGCATTGGGAGGCGTTATTGTATCAATAAAATAAAATCCTGTCTTGCCTCTACAAACTTGTAAATCTCCCTTAGGACAAACTTTAAGAGGTTTAAATTGATCTTCATCAATTTTTTCACAATAGTTAAATACACATGTTTTTGAGATGGTTCCAAGTTTTGTTAAAACGGTATATTCTACACAGTAGTCTTCTTTCTTGTCGACTAACAAAGATTCATTTAAGCCAATTGGTGTTTTTTTACCATCGCTCATCAAATACCATTTATATTTAAAATCAAAAGTCTCACCTCCACCACAACTAAAAGTTAAGTTTTCAATATTAGCTTGAATCAAAACCTTACCATTCGCACATTCTTCCGTAAAATCAGGATTAAACTCTAGAAATACCGTAGTAAGATCAATAAAGCTATCACACTTGAACGGATTACTGAATTTATAAAAAGCTATGACTTCATTCAAGTAACAGCCATGATATGGAATTTTTGTAGTTGGTTCTATATACAAATCATTCGCATCACATCCAATATGATATATACTTGGACCTATAGGAATGGGAAGTACAATAAATTTGACTACCGAATCATAAATACAACAATCTTTGTCCGTAAACATATTTCTATAAATGCCCGTCTCAGTTACCGTTTGATTGTGCCAGGAAAATGGAACATCTTCAGCACATAATCTTCTATCAATACCAATCCTGTCTTTATAAGGAACAACCGTAATTGTTATACATTCTGGGCCTTCTTGGTCACAAATTGAACCAGATGAAGGATTTCCGATAAAAGCTGTAACACATAAGTTAAAAACACCTTCATCAGGAAAATCTAAATCTATATTATCTTCATCACCACCTACTGCATTTCCATCGAGTGTCCATTCATAAGTTGGTTCACATCCACCGTTTTGACCACCAACTTTAAAATTAACACCGCATGAACCTTTACAAACAGTTAGCTTTCTATCAACATCATTATTAATTTTTCCAAGTGTACTTAGGTGTGGCGCAGAACCTCCGGAAGTGGTAATTGTAAAATCACACACGTCCCCACTACATCCATCTACAAATAAGTAATATGTTTTACAAGCAGTAAGACTTGCAGTAAGGGTAAACTGTCCAGGGCCGAAGCAATTTCTATAACAAGCTACAGATTCTGCACAATCGCAATCTCCCCAAATTCCCATCTGCACCCCTTGTCCATTCACAGAACAATTTTGAAACGTAATCGTAATAGTTACATTTCCACCATCACAGACAAATGCCCACCAAGCAGTATTTTGAGAGCCTCCACCAGGAGGACATAATGGATTACATCCAGTCGGATTGCTATATGTTGGATTAGAACAACTATATCCATTAACTTCATCTAATGAACAAAGTACATTAGCATCCTGACAAATATCAGCTGAAGGTGGTGTACATTGAGCTAATAGTTGAACAGTTGTAAAAATTGATATGCTAATCAACAGTATCAGTAAAAATTTATGCATAATTAAGTTTTTATTCCTTTAACTGGGATTAAGTGAGTCAATTATAAAAATAAGACCTCAATAAGCATCAATTCGCTGTTTGGCTTATAAAATAATGTGTGAAATTTATTAAATTGAATTATTAAATCGTCAGGATACTCATATAAATTGCCTTGATGATAAATCAATCAGTCTTATAACTTCCAAAATCAAAATATTCACATCTGCCCAATTAATGTCAAGAATTAGACATGAAAATTGAGTTTAATAGCCTTGGATCAATTGGACATCATTTACTTATTAAACAAGATGTTCGTTTTAGCATGGAGACTACCAAAGTAGAGGAACAGTGTGATATCGAGTATATTTATCTCATTGTTGTCTCAATGCAGTCTCAATGTTGTCTCAATGGCAAATAAGACAACAACATAACTAACTTATAACAATATCATCAAAAAATACTTTTATATTTGGAATGCCATTCGTTCAAATTCTGAACATATTACAAAAAATACTTATATATAAAACTGCACTAATACAATCATAGATAGATTCGTAAGTTTTGTAAGCCGATTCGACGACCTCAGATATTATACCCACTTTGGCAAATACAACTTGGCATATTCCAAAATCCAACAAAAGATTCATAAACGACAAAATGATTCGTTCATCAATAAAATATTTTATTCCTTCCCATTAATATACAAAAAAGTGAAAGCGGCTATTACAGCACCAATAATCTCCCCTACCCAATAAATCCAGATATTGGCGAATCCAGAAATATTAGAAATACCTAAACCTAAAGCAATAGCTGGGTTGAAAGCAATTCCAGAAATTCCTCCAAATGCATATGCACAAGCTGTCATCGTTAGTCCTATTGCCAAACCATAAAATGAATTCCCTACATTATCTTTTGTTGTAGCAACATTCAATACGACATAACACATAGCGAAACTACCCAAAATCTCACACAATATTGCTTGAGCAGTAATTCCTGAAAGATCCATTCCAACTCCCAATTTACCGATAATAAAACTGGATCCAACCAAAGCTGCCAATGCTGCTCCGAATAATTGAGCTAGTATATACCCAGGCACTTCATGTGGGGGACATTTTCCTCTAATAAACACGGCCAAAGTAACAGCGGGATTATAATGACCTCCCGAAATATGTCCTCCAGCAAAAACCATGACCATGAGTGTAATCCCAATAGCCAATCCAGCCATATTTCCTACTGTTCCCAACAAACATAAGGTAACGCTTAATGAAACAAAAAAGGCTCCAATAAATTCTGTCAATAATTTCTTCATACTTGGTTTAATTTTGTCATTCTAATTTGACTCTAAACTCTCATTAGGAAGACTAAAGTTAACCATGTGAAGGAATTCCACGAAAAAAATATTAGCTATTGTATTCATTTAGCTCAGAGGGGTTTGAGTCAAGTTTCACCAAATCCTATGGTTGGAGCGGTTTTGATTTATAACCAACAAATTATAGGTCAGGGCTGGCATCAATACTATGGAGGACCTCATGCTGAGCAAAATGCAATAGACAATGCCGTAGAACTAGGGAATCAACACCTCATTTCAGAATCAACGCTCTACGTCAACCTTGAACCTTGCAATCACTATGGCAAAACACCACCTTGCACACAGTTGATTATCAAATATAATATCAAACGTGTTGTTTTTGGAACTTTTGATCCAAATCCTACGATGGCTGGAAAAAGCATTAACAAGTTAATGCACCAAGGTATTGAAGTGGTAGGTCCCATTTTAAAAACCAAATGCGATCAACTTATCCAAATGTTTAGAATCAACATGCTTCACACAAGGCCTTATGTTATTCTTAAATTTGCCCAAAGTGCTGATTTTTTTATTTCGAATTGGGAACACAACACAAAAATATCCAATCCATACACAGACATTCTTGTTCACAAATGGCGTTCTGAAGTGGATGGTATTCTCATTGGAAGAATTACTTTACAAACTGATAATCCCATATTAAACAATAGGCATTGGTATGGGAAAAATCCTAAAATTATCATTTGGACAACTCAAAATCAATTGATCAATTCTGATTACAATGTATTCAAACATTCCGAAAATACCATTTTAACTTCACAAATCACACATGAGAATACTATAGAATCTATCCTAAAATCACTCTATTTGGAAAAAAAATTGGGTGTCATTCTTGTAGAGGGCGGTGCCAAAGTTCTCAATGGATTTATTGAATCCGGATTTTGGGACGAGGCTAGAATAATAACGAATACAAAACTTAGAATACAAAATGGTGTAATAGCCCCAAAAATTCAAGGGAAATTAATAGAATCAGATCAGCTTTTAAACGATAAGATCCAATATATCCAGAGATAAGGTAAAACTTAGTTAAAATTCATTTAAATAAAGCACTACAAGTCTTCTACTATGGATTATTTGAATTTTTCATTGTTATATTTGCACAATAAATTAAATAATTGCAAATGAATTTAATGAGTATTAGATTGTTAATGACCGGATTACTTTGCATTAGTTTTTTCTTATGCATGGGAAATTTAATTTATGGTCAATCCAACAGCATCAATTGGGTCAGATGGTCAGACGTACCTGCTCTGATGAAAAAAGATAAAAAGAAAATTGTTGTTGATATTTATACCGATTGGTGTGGATGGTGCAAGAGAATGGATGCTTCAACTTTTCAAGATCCAAAAGTTATTAAGGCCATCAATAAAAATTTTTATGCTGTTAAATTTAATGCTGAACAAAAAGAAGACATTAATTTCAAATCTAAAGTTTATCAATTTGTTCCACAGGGCAACAGAGGATATCATTCCTTGGCAGCAGAAATAACTCAAGGAAGATTGTCTTATCCAACCTTTGTTTTTTTAGATGAAGAATTAAATACAATACAACCCATTCCTGGATATCAAGATGCAACTATTTTCGAAATGATTTCAATCTATTTTGGTGACAACCATTATAAAACTGTTCCCTTTAAAACCTTCCAAGAATCCTATAAATAACAGGCTCATCTGATTCATAGACTTAAGCTAATTTAGTTAACTTTTACTAATTAAATCCATTGTTTTTATTTCAGAATACTTTCGTTTTAGTTTTGATTGTAAATTAATCTAATTTGACAAATCAAATAATTTACGATACCATTATTATCGGTGGAGGTGCATCAGGAATTTTCGCTGGAATCTCGTGCAAAACTCATTTTCCAAATTCATCAGTTTTAGTATTAGAAAAAAGTACAAAGCTATTATCAAAAGTCAAAATATCTGGAGGTGGCCGATGTAATATTACTCATTCTTGTTTCGAAATTAAAGAATTGATTTTAAATTATCCTAGAGGATCCAAAGAATTGAGAAATGTTTTTTCATCATTTGATGCTTCAGATACGATTCAATGGTTTGAATCTCGAGGTGTTCCATTGAAAACAGAATCTGATGGCCGAATATTTCCAACATCGGATATATCACAAACCATTATAGATTGCCTACTGAAAGAATGTCAAAAATTAGATATTGAAATATTGCTTAAGCATCAAGTTGAAAATATTTCCAAAAATAATGTTGGAATATTTGTTTTAAACGTAAACAAGAATCAATCTTTTTATGGCATGAATGTAATCATAGCTACTGGTGGATATCCAAAATTAACTTCATATCATTGGATTGAGCATTTAGGAATTAAAATTATTGAGCCAGTTCCTTCACTATTTAGTTTCAATGCTGTAAAATCTCCCTTAGCAGGATTGGAAGGCCTTAGCTTTGATGCAAGTTTTTCAATTAAAGGTATTCGTTTAAATATTACTGGGCCTGCAATCATAACTCATTGGGGGATCAGCGGACCTGCGCCATTGAAATTATCAGCTTGGGCAGCCATCGAACTGTATATAAAAAAATATGAGTATGAGCTCAATATTCATTTTTGTCCGCAATGGAATCAAAGTGAAATTCAAAATGAATTAATGAACTTCAAATCAACAAATGGAAAATCAAAAATCAATAAAGCTAATCCATTTAAAATACCGAATAGACTTTATGAACGCTTGTTGATCATCAGTGGAATAGATATTCAAAAAAATTGGGGAGATGTCAACAAAAAAGAAATAGCAACACTAGTACTTAACATTACACAATTCAAAATTCAATGTTCGGGTAAAACAACATACAAAGAAGAATTTGTAACTGCAGGTGGCATTGATCTAAAGGAAATCAATTTGAGCACCATGGAAAGTAAAAAAACACAAGGTTTGTTTTTTACTGGTGAACTATTAAATATTGATGGGGTCACCGGAGGATTTAATTTTCAAAATGCATGGAGCACAGGGTGGATCGCAGGTTCAAATATTCGAATTTAAAAATCATTTTAATAAAATAATTGAAATCTTATTAATCGTTTTGTTTCCTAATTTGGAATATCCGAATGCATTTTGATATTTTGATCTATTGATTGATTAACTTATTCACCTAAAAAAAAATCCGTCCAAATAAATCTGAACGGATTTTTTTTATTATTTAATAACCAAAAAAATTATCGCAACAGTGTGAATTCACCTTGGAACTTATCAGCCCCAGTAGATCCTTCATATTCCACTTCTGAATAAAAAGTATATACTCCAGGAAGTGCTCTTTCCCCTTTAAATATTCCATTCCACCCTTTCTTATCTCCACCTTTATTACCATCTGGGATATTGGTTTGTGAATAGACTCTTGAGCCCCAACGATCATATATTTCTAACAATTTAATTTGTCTGACACGTTTGCCATATAAGTTGAAGAAGTCATTGACCCCATCTCCATTTCCAGATATAACTGTTGGCCACCAAACATCTTTAATAATTCTTACCAATACCCGAACTCGTTCACTGATTTCACATCCTTCTTTATCATATCCTGTGATTAAAAATTCTCTGCTTGTATCTGCTGCATATCGCAACTTATTCTCCCAGTCAATATTTTGATCTAAGTTTAACCAAGTTGTGTCTTTGTATCCACCGCCAGCAAGCTGGGTTCCACCTGAAATTTCCAACAATAATGAATCTAGATCAACTAGAGTTCCTTGATCCACAACGATACTCTTGATTACTTTGATACCCATTTTTCCTGGTTCTACAAGATCATGACGAGTTTCTAAGGTACAGCCATTAATGTCTTTTACTTTGATGGTGTAAGATCCTTGAGTTAAGTTTGTAAAGTTTGGACTTGATGTATATGGGCCTCCATTTATGGAATATTGGATATTACCCAATGATTGATTGTTCTTATCTAAGACACCATTAATATCAATGAATCCATTTCTGTCTCCAAAGCATTTTGGATTATGCGGATCTGATAATATTTGAGCTAACGGATTTCCCAATTCATCGACTGTAATAGTATCAATTGCAGTACATCCATTCTTGCCATCTCGGACTGTCAATCTAAAAGTTCCTCCAGGTTTTCCAACAGTAATTTGTGAACTACCTTGACCTGATATAATATTTCCTGTCAATGCATCCCATGAATAATTATTGATATTCCCGG
>Ga0138256_10008049_pt1 | contig 11102 bp, 13 predicted proteins | sample KNB2016incub_MG_FD_105486 | JGI IMG/M metagenome (GOLD analysis project Ga0138256, IMG submission 105486) | Active sludge microbial communities from wastewater in Klosterneuburg, Austria - KNB2014incub_MG | ecosystem: Engineered > WWTP > Activated sludge > Unclassified | place: Austria...
AGGATCCCGGGGGCGGGCGGTGGACCCGCCCCCGGCCTCTCGCAGGTTCCACCAACCTCCTTTACGGCGACCTCCTTTCGCCGCATCGGAATCTCTCCCCAAGAGAGGCCATGCTTGAACGGGCACGCGAGTGCCCGTTTTTTTTCGCCCCCTCTCCCGCATGGTAGGATTTCGGCCCGATTCGCCCCCTTGAAACGCCCGCCGCCGTGACCCCTTCGAAACTGCGCATCGCCACCCGCGAGAGCAAGCTCGCGATGTGGCAGACCGAGCACGTGGCCGCGCGCCTCCGGGAGCGCCACCCCGGGCTCGAGATCGAGATCGCGGGCATGACCACCAAGGGCGACCGCATCCTCGACCGGCCCCTCGCGCAGGTGGGCGGCAAGGGCCTGTTCATCAAGGAGCTCGAGGTCGCGCTCGCCGACGACCTCGCCGACATCGCGGTGCACTCGATGAAAGACGTGCCCATGGAGCTCCCGGCCGGCTTCGCGATGCTGCCCTTCGGGCCGCGCGAGGATCCCCGCGATGCCTTCGTCTCGATCCGCTACGCCACGCTCGCCTCCCTGCCCGAGGGCGCCGTGGTGGGCACCTCGAGCCTGCGGCGCGAGTGCCAGCTGCGCCGCGCCTATCCGTCGCTCGCGATCAAGCCGCTGCGCGGCAACGTGAACACGCGGCTCGCCAAGCTCGAGGCGGGCGACTACGACGCGATCATCCTCGCGGCCGCGGGCCTGAAGCGCCTGGGCTTCGGCGAGCGCATCCGCGAGCACCTGCCCCTCGCGCTCGCGCTCCCGGCCATCGGCCAGGGCGTGCTCGCGATCGAGTTCATGGCCGCGCGCACGGACCTCGCGGAAATCCTCGCGCCCTTCGTGGACCCGGCGGCCCTCGCGGCGTCCGAGGCCGAGCGCGCGCTGGGCCTCGTCGTCGAAGGCAGCTGCGAGGTGCCGCTGGGCGGGCACGCCACGGTCACGGGCTCCGCCCTCGTCCTCGAGGGATTCCTGGGCCTGCCCGACGGCACGAAGCTCGTCCGCGAGCGCACCGAGGGCGGGTCCGCCGATGCCGCGAAGCTCGGCCGGGAGCTGGGCGAGCGGATCCTGGCCCGGGGCGGGCGCGAAGTCCTCTCGCTCCTGGCCCGACTGCCGAAATGAGCGCCGCCGGCCCGCTCTCGGGCCTGGGCGTGGTGCTCACGCGCCCGCGCCCGCAGTGCGAGGCGATCGCCTCCGCCCTCGAGGCCCAGGGGGCCCGCATCCTCGTCTTTCCCGCGCTGGACATCGTCCCCATCGAACCTTCGCCGGCGGGCCGCGAGGCCCTCGCGTCCCTTCCCTCGGCCTCGCTCGCCATCTTCGTGAGCGCCAACGCCGCCGAGCACGGCGTGGCCGCCGCGCGCCGCGCCGGCCCCTGGCCCGCGACGCTTGCCGTCGCCGGCGTGGGGGAGGCCACCGCCAACGCCCTGCGCGCCGAGGGCTTCGAGCGGGTGATCGCCCCCGCGGCCGGATTCGACAGCGAGTCGCTCCTCGCCTGCCCGGAGCTGAACGACGTGCGCGGCAAGCTCGTGCTCGTCTTCCGGGGAGTGGGCGGGCGCGAGCACCTGCGCACGACGCTGGAGGGGCGGGGAGCCCGGGTCGCCTACGTCGAGTGCTACCGCCGCGAGCGCCCGCAGACCGACCCCGCGCCGCTGCTCGCCGCGCTCGAACTGGGCCGGATCGACGCGGTCCATGCAATGAGCGCCGAAACAGTGGACAATTTCCTGGCGCTCGCGGGGCCCGGTGCATCCTGGTCGCGCGTGGCGCTGGTGGTGCCGCACCCGGCCATCGCGCGGCACGGGGCCTCGGCCGCGTTCGGTCGCGCCGTGGTCTCGGGCCACGGCATTCCCGGCCTCGTCGAGGCGCTCGTCAATCTGCGAAAGGCTTCATGAGCTCCCCGCTTCCCGAACCCAGCTCGCTTCCCGCGCACCGGCCCGCCCGGCCCGCCGCCGGGGTCACCGACGCCGCGGCGCGCTGGGCCGTCGCGGCCGCCTTCGTCGCGGCGGCGGTGGCCATCGGGCTCGCCTGGAGCGCGCAGCAGGAGTTCTCCTCGCTCTCGCAGTCGGCCGGGGGCCGGCTGGCGGACCTGGGGGCCGAGCTCGCCCAGTCCCGGACGGGCCTCGCGCAGGCGCAGGCCGCCCTAAAGGACTCGCAGGCGCGCATCGCCGAGCTCGAGTCGCGCATGGTGGACGCGCAGGAGAACCGCGTGGCCGTCGAGGAGATGTACCGCGAGCTCTCGAGGAGCGCCGACGACCGCATGCTCGCCGAGGTCGAGCAGCTCCTCATCCTCGCGAGCCAGCAGCTGCAGCTCGCGGGCAACGTGCGGGGCGCCCTCATCGCCCTGCAGGCGGCCGACGCGCGCCTGGCGCGCGCCGACAAGATGCAGGTGGCCAACCTGCGCCGCGCGCTCACTGGCGACATGGACCGGCTGAAGGCCCTGCCCCTCGTGGACACGGTGGGCATCGCCGTGAAGCTCGACGCCCTCGTCGTGCAGGCCGACACGCTCCCGCTCATCGTGGCCGAGTCGCTGCCGGCCGCGCGCGGGGCCACCCGCTCCAAGCTCCCGGAGGAGAACGCCTACCTGCGCGTGGCGCGCGACTTCTGGGACGAGATGAAGGGCCTGGTGCGCATCCGCGAGATCGCCCCGGCCGAGGCGGTGCTCCTGTCGCCGGCGCAGACGTTCTTCCTGCGCGAGAACCTGAAGCTGCGCCTGCTCGCGGCGCGCGTGGCGCTCCTGGCGCGCGACGAGGCCTCCTTCCGCGACGACATCCGCGCCTCCCAGGCATGGATCGCCAAGTACTTCGACGCCAAGGCGCGCGTGAACGTGAACGCGCTCGCGACGCTCAAGCAGCTGGGCGAGAGCCCGGTGTCGATCCAGCCGCCCGACATCAACGCGAGCCTCGCCGCGGTGCGTTCCGCGCGCGCCGCGCGCGAGAAGCGGTAGGCCCGCCGTGCGATTCGCGATCTGGAGCGTCGTCCTGGCCGTCGTCGCCGTGGGCGTGGCCCTCCTCGCCCGCCAGTCGGACGGCTACGTCGTGATCGTCGCGGCCCCGTACCGCGTCGAGCTCTCGCTGAACCTCCTGGTGGTGCTGGTGCTCGCCGGCTACCTCGCCTTCCACCTGCTCGCAAGGCTCGTGGAGACGCTCGTGGCGATCCCCGCGCGCGTGCGCGCCTACCGCACCGAGCGCGCCCGCTCGCGCGCGCGCCACGCCCTGAACGACGCGCTGCTCGCCTTCTTCCAGGGCCGCTACGCGAGCGCCGAGAAGGCGGCGGCCACGGCGATGGAGGGCGACGAGTCCAGGGCGGTGGCCGCCATCATCGCGGCCCGGAGCGCCCACGAGCTGGGCCGCTTCACCGAGCGCGAGGCCTTCCTCGACCAGGCCCGGGGCAGCGCGCCCGAGGTCGACCAGGCGCGCCTCACGACGCTCGCGGACCTGCTGCTCTCCCAGGGCCGGCACGAGGAGGCGCTCGCCGTCCTCAAGGACCTCGCCGGGCGCGACGCGAGGAACGTGCGGCTGCTGCGCATGCGCCACGCCGCCGAGACGGCGCTCAAGCGCTGGGACGACGTGCTCGCCACCACGGCCACCCTCGCGAAGCTGGGCGGGCTCTCGGCGACGGAGGCCTCGGCCTCGCGCCGCGCCGCCCACCTCGGGAACCTGAACCGCAAGGCCCAGGACGCGGCCGCGCTCGCGGCCTACTGGAAGCAGCTTCCGGCCGAGCTGCGCGTGGACTCGGCCATCGCCGCCACGGCGGCGCGCTACCACCTCGCCCTCGGCGGCACCGCCGAGGCCCAGGCCATCGTGGAGAACGCGCTGGAGGCCGCCTGGGACGCGGGGCTCGTGGCGCTCTACGCCGATTGCGCCGGCGCCTCGGCCGTGCCGCTCATCGAGCGCGCGGAAAAGTGGCTGCGCGCGCACGCGCGCGACCCGGCGCTCCTGCTCTCGCTGGGCAAGCTGTGCATGCACCAGGCGCTGTGGGGCAAGGCGCAGAGCTACATCGAGGCGAGCCTCGCCCTCGAGCCCACGCACGAGGGCCACATGACCCTCGCCGCCCTGATGGAGACGCTCGGCAAGCCCCAGGAGGCGGGGCGCCATTTCCGCCGCAGCGCCGAGCTCGCGGGCTGATCCCGCGCCGAATCCGTGATCGCCCCTCAAAGGACCTGGCCATGACCCGCGAATACTCCTCCCTGCCCCACCGGCCGCTGCCTGCGGGGGCGCAGGTCGCCACTCCCGTGCCGCCCGCGCGCCTCACGCTCGAGTCGCCGGCGCTCGAGGCCATGACGGACCTGCGCAAGGTCCCGGCGAGCGCGGTCTCCACCGACCGCACGATCGAGGACTGCAACGCGTTCATGAAGGCGCGCGCGATCCGCCTGCTCTTCGTCGAGGATGCGCAGCGCCGCGTCCTGGGCGTCGTCACCGCCACCGACCTCCTCGGGGAGAAGCCGGTGCGCTTCATGCAGGAGCGGGCCCTTCGCCGCCACGAGATCCTCGCCTCGGACCTCATGACCCCCGCCTCCTCCCTCGAGGCGCTCGACCTGCAGGCGGTAGCGAGCGCGCAGGTGGGCCACATCGTGGCCACGCTCAAGGCCGCCGGGCGCCAGCACACGTTCGTCACCGAGGAAGGCGGCAGGCGCATCTGCGGCCTGTTCTCCGCGACGCACATCGCCCGGCGCCTCGGCGTCGACGTGAGCACGCACGAGGTCGCCACCAGCTTCGCCCAGATCGAGGCCGCCCTGGCGCGATGACCGGCGGCCACGCGCAGGCCGTTCGCGACTTCCGCTGGCAGGTACCGGCGCGCTTCAACATCGCGCGGTCCGCCTGCCGCCGCTGGGCCGCCGACCGCGCCCGTTTCGCCCTGTACTGGGAGGATGAGTCGGGCGCCACGGCCGCCTTCACCTACTGGGACCTGGAGCAGGCCGCCAACCGCCTGTCGAACGCGCTCTCGGCGCTGGGCGTCCTCCGCGGCGAGCGCGTCGCGATCCTCCTGCCCCAGCGCATGGAGACGGTGGTGGCCTACCTCGCGTGCTTCCAGATGGGCGCGATCGCGGTCCCGCTCTCGCACCTGTTCGGCCCCGATGCGCTCGAGCACCGGCTGGCCGACAGCGGCGCGAAGGTGGCGATCGCCGACCCGGACACACTGCCCAACCTGTGGCCGCTGCGGGAGAGGCTGCCGGCGCTCGCGCACGTGATCGGCGTGGCGGGAGCACGCGAGGCGGGTGTGCACGCGTGGGAGGCGCTCCTCGCGAAGGCCTCGCGCCGCTTCGAGTGCGCCGACACGGCCCCGGGCGAGCCGGCCGTCATCATCTACACGAGCGGCACCACGGGCCCGCCCAAGGGCGCGCTCATGCCGCAGTCGGTCCTCCTGGGCAACCTGCCGGGCTTCGAGTACTCGCACGACGGCTTCCCGAAGCCGGGCGACCTCTTCTGGTCGCCGGCGGACTGGGCGTGGACGGGCGGGCTCTGGGACGCGCTCATGCCCACGCTGCACCACGGGCAGGCCATCGTCGGGTACCGGGGCCGCTTCGACCCGGAGCGCGCCTTCCACCTGCTGGACAAGTACGCGGTGAGGAACGCGTTCCTCTTCCCCACGGCGCTCAAGATGATGAGGAAGGCCGTCGAGCGCCCGCGCGCGCGCTTCGACCTGGGCCTGCGCTCGCTGATGAGCGGCGGCGAGGCCCTGGGGCCGGCGCTGCTCGAGTGGTGCCGCGAGGAGCTGGGCGTCACGGTGAACGAGATCTTCGGGCAGACGGAGATCAACTACATCGTGGGCAACTCGCACGGCGCGTGGCCGGTGAAGCCCGGCTCCATGGGCAAGCCCTACCCGGGGCACCGCATCGCGGTCCTCGACGCCGAGGGCCGCGAGGTCCCGGCCGGCACCGTGGGCGACGTGTCCGTGCACCGCCTGGGCACCGACGGCACGCCCGACCCCGTGTTCTTCCTCGGGTACTGGGGCAACGAGGAGGCGACCGCGAGGAAATACAGCGGCGACTGGTGCCGCACCGGCGACCAGGCCTACGCCGACGCCGACGGCTACCTCTGGTACCAGGGCCGCGACGACGACATGTTCAAGAGCGCCGGCTACCGCATCGGCCCGGCGGAGATCGAGAACTGCCTGGTGAGGCACGAGGCCGTGGCCAACGCCGCCGTGGTGCCCAGCCCCGACGACATGCGCGGGGCGGTGGTGAAGGCGTTCATCCTGCTGGCACCCGGCGTCGCGCCCTCGGCGCAGCTCGAGGATTCGATCCGCGCGCACGTGAAGTCGCACCTCGCGGCGTACCAGCAGCCGCGCCTGATCGAGTTCGTCGATGCCTTCCCCATGACCACCACGGGCAAGGTGCAGCGCGGCGTCCTTCGCCGGCGCGAGGAGGAGCGGGTCAGGGCTGGGGGGCGGGCGGCGCCGAGGTGAAGGCGTCGCAGTAGAACTCGTCCTCGGGCAGGCCGCGCTCTTCCACGAAGGTCTTCTTCGCGATGTCGGTCATCGCGGGCGCGCCGCAGGCGTAGACCTGGTAGCCGGCGAGGCTCGGGAAGTCGTCCAGCACGGCCTGGTGGACGAAGCCCGTGCGGCCCGTCCAGTCGTCCTGCGGCCCCGGTTCCGACAGCACGGGAATGAACGTGAAGTTGTCGTGCTCCTCCTGCCACTTCACCGCGAGCTCGGGCAGGTAGAGGTCGGCGAGCGAGCGGGCGCCCCAGTAGAGCACCATCTGCCGGTCGATGCCCTTGTGGAAGGCGTGCTCGATGACGGCCTTGATGGGCGCGAAGCCCGTGCCGCCGGCCACCAGGATCATGGGCTTGTCGGAATCCTCGCGCAGGTAGAAGGAGCCCAGCGGCCCCTCGAAGCGGACGATCGCGCGCTCCTTCATCTCCTCGAAGACGTACCTCGAGAAGGCGCCGCCGGGCGTGCGCCGCACGTGCAGCTGCAGGTGCGTGTCGTCGTGCGGGGCGTTGGCCATCGAGTAGCTGCGGCGCACGCCGCCCTTCATCAGGATGTCGATGTACTGCCCGGCGAGGAACTGCAGGCGCTCGCTGGCCGGCAGCTTCAGGTAGAGGATCGCGACGTCCTCGGCGGGCATCTCGATCTTCTCGACGCGCGCCGGCAGCGTGCGGATCGCGAGGTCCTTCAGGCCCGCGAGCTCGCGGATCTCCAGCACGATGTCCGACTGCGGCCTCGTGCAGCAGGTGAGCGCCTTGCCGGCGTCGATCTCGGCCTGGGTGATGGCGCGGTCCTGGTGCTCGCCGTAGGCGAGCGAGCCGCTCTTCAGGTTGCCCTTGCAGGCGCCGCAGGCGCCGTTGCGGCAGCCGTAGGGCAGGCCCACCCCCTGGCGGATGGCGGCCTCGAGGACGGTCTCGTCGGGATTGACGGTGAAAGTGCGGCCGCTCGGCTCGAGGCGCACCTGGCGCTCGGCCGGGGCTGGGGACTGGGTCACGGGGTTCCTTCTGGGCGGGCTGGCAGCGGCCGGCTCGGGGCCGCAGCCGAAAACAGGCCGGAATTCTACCCGAAGGGGCGAAGCCTAGCGCTCGCGGCGGAACTGGCCGTCGATCACGTTGCCCGGGTCGCGGGCATGCGCGTGGGCGTGCACGGGCTCGGGGACGCGGCGCGGAAGCAGCAGCAGGGTGAGCGCGATGAAGTCGGAGATGACGCCGGGGAAGATGAGGAAGAGGCCGGCCAGCACGGTGCGGGCGCTGTCGACGAACGCCGCGATGGAGAAATGGCCGGCCGCGAGCGCCGCGCCGAGCCGCGCCACGAGGGCGAAGCGCGCCTCCTTGAGAAGCGCCACTCCCGCCATGGCCGCGAGCACGACCCAGCCCAGCACCCACCAGCCGTGGGTCTCCGCCAGGCGGGCGAGTAGCAGGATTTCCATCACGGGGAAACCCAGTAAGATTGCGAGCAGCAGGAGCCTCATCCGTTTCCACCTCGACTGTCCGGCGAAACGCGCCGGCCCATCCTCTTGGCCGTCATCGCCGTCCTGACAAACCTACCCGACTCCGAGTCGGCTTTCAATCTCGCGCGCATCCTCGTCGCCCGGCGGGTCGCCGCCTGCGTGAACGTCCTGGCTCCCGCAACTTCCTTCTACCGCTGGGAAGGCCGCGAGCAAAGCGCCTCCGAGGTGCCGCTCATCATCAAGACGACCGGGGAGCGCTACGCCGAACTCGAGCGGATCGTCCGCGAGAGCCACCCGTACGACTTGCCCGAAATCATCGCGTTCCCGGTGACGCACGGCCTCGAGAACTATCTGGGGTGGGTGGAGGACGAATGCAAGCCCGATCCCGGTTCCCGCGCCGCCCCATGAGACCCCTCCTTGCGATCCTTGCCGCCTTCGCGGCCGGCGCCGCCCTGGCCGCGCCGGCGCCATCCGACGAGCCCCTCGACCCCGACAAGGCCTTCGTTCCCACCGCACGGCTGGTGGCGGACGCTCCGGGCGCTTCTGCCGGCGTCGGGCGCCACGGCATCGACATCGAGTACCGGATCGAGCCGGGCTACTACCTCTATCGCAGCCGCCTCAAGTTCGAGCTCCTCCCGGCCACGGTCCTCACCGGCGCGCCCGAGATGCCGCCAGGGATCGAGGTGGACGATCCCTTCCTTGGAAAATCGGCGATCTTCCGCGATCGCGTGCTGATCCATCTTCCCTTTGCCGTGAGCGTCGCCAGGCCGGGGAAATACCGGGTCAGGATCACCGCCCAGGGATGCGCCGAGGAGCGGATCTGCTATTCGCCCTTCCCGCAGGAGCTGGCCGTGGACATCCCGCCCGGCTACCGCGGGATGGACCTGCCGGCTTCGGCGGCCCCGCCGCCGCCCCGGGGGCTGCCGCGATGAAGGGCTGGCTTCCCCTGGCCGGCATCGGCCTGCTGGCGGGGCTGGCGGGCGTCTCCCTCATGCTCGCGGGCCGCCACGCCCAGCCCCCGGCGATCGAGGCCGGGCCCGTCGACGCGTCCCCGGCCGCCATCCATGCGGCGCAGTTCCGGGACGGCGAGGGCGCGACCCGCAGCCTGGGGCAGTTCGCCGGCAAGGTCGTCGTGGTGAACTTCTGGGCCACCTGGTGCACGCCCTGCCGCGAGGAGATGCCCGGCTTCGTGAAGCTGCAGTCGCGCTGGCAGGGCCGCGGCGTCCAGTTCGTGGGCATCGCCCACGACGAGGCAGACAAGGTGGCCGCCTTCGGCCGCGAGCTGGGGGTCAACTATCCCCTCTGGCTGGGCGACGCCGGGGTGATGGACCTTTCCCGGCGCCTGGGAAACCGCCTGGGCGTGCTGCCGCACACGGTCCTCCTGGACGGCCAGGGCCGCGTCATCGAGTCGAGGATCGGGGTGTTTGCCGAGGCCGCTCTCGAGTCGAGGCTGGAGGCCATCACGGGAAAATAAGCCTGGACCTGCGTAACTTCGCCTAATTTCCATTAAAATCTGCTAAAAGACTGTTACAGCTGCCGTAGCACTCGCTACCAAGCGCGATTCGTGCCTGCGTTTCCCGTCGCCCCGTAGGCACAGCCGGCTTCGGATTGCAACTTCTGCGAACGCTGGACATCTTGCAACCTCATCCGGCAGACTCCTTCGCCATGTCCGGAATCCTGGTTCTTCACGGACCCAACCTCAACCTGCTGGGAACCCGCGAGCCCGAGATCTACGGCCGCGTGACCCTCGCCGACATCGACCGCAAACTCGTCGAGCGCGGCCGGTCGGCAGGCGTGGTCGTCCGCACCTTCCAGAACAACGCCGAGGCCCCGCTCATCGAACGCATCCATGCGGCGAAAAGCGACGAAACGGTGTTCATCATCATCAATCCTGCGGCATTTACCCATACCAGCGTTGCCCTTCGCGATGCCCTCGCGGCCGTGGCCATCCCGTTCATCGAAGTGCACCTCTCGAACGTCCACGCCCGCGAACCCTTCCGCAAGCACTCGTATTTCACCGACCTGGCGGTCGGCGTGATATCGGGGCTGGGGGCGCAGGGCTACGAGCTGGCGCTGGAAGCCGCCCTGGCACGCCTGGCCCCCACGAAGGGCTAGGGCAACGCCCCGGAGAACCCCGATGGACCTGAGGAAGCTCAAGAAGCTGATCGACCTGGTGCAGGAGTCCGGCATCGGGGAACTCGAGATCACGGAAGGCGAGGAGAAGGTCCGCATCAGCCGCATGGGCCCCGGCGCCCCCGCGGTGATGGCGACCCCTGCGCCCATGGCCATGGTGCCGGCCACCGGGCCGGCCTCCTCGTCCGCCCCGGCCGCCCCCGAGGCGCCGCCGGCCCCCACCGGCCACACCCTCAAGTCGCCGATGGTCGGCACCTTCTACCGCTCGCCCTCGCCCGGCGCCCCTTCCTTCGTCGAGGTGGGCCAGGCCGTCACCAAGGGCCAGACCCTCTGCATCATCGAGGCGATGAAGCTCCTCAACGAGATCGAGAGCGACGCGGCGGGCACGGTCAAGGCCATCCTCGTGGAGAACGGCCAGCCGGTCGAGTACGGCCAGCCCCTGTTCGTCATCGAGTAGTGCCCGCAGCCTCGCCGAAAATGTTCGAGAAGATCCTCATCGCCAACCGCGGCGAGATCGCCCTTCGCATCCAGCGCGCCTGCCGCGAGATGGGCATCAAGACCGTGGCCATCCACTCCGAGGCGGACGCGGACGCGAAGTACGTGATGCTCGCCGACGAGTCCGTGTGCATCGGCCCGCCGCCCTCGCGCGACAGCTACCTCAACATCCCCGCCATCATCAGCGCCGCCGAGGTCACGGACGCGCAGGCGATCCACCCCGGCTACGGGTTTCTCTCCGAGAACGCCGACTTCGCCGAGCGCGTCGAGAACTCCGGCTTCGTCTTCATCGGCCCCACGGCCGCCTCCATCCGCACGATGGGCGACAAGGTGGCGGCCAAGGCGGCCATGAAGCGCGTGGGCGTGCCCTGCGTGCCCGGCTCCGACGGCGCCCTGCCCGACGATCCCAAGGAGATCCGGCGCCTGGCCGCCCTCGTGGGCTACCCCGTCATCATCAAGGCCTCCGGCGGCGGCGGCGGGCGCGGCATGCGCGTGGTGCACACCGAGGCCGCGCTCGTGAACGCGGTGAACACCACGCGCACGGAGGCCCAGAACGCCTTCGGCAACCCCACCGTCTA
>Ga0138256_10008050_pt1 | contig 11100 bp, 10 predicted proteins | sample KNB2016incub_MG_FD_105486 | JGI IMG/M metagenome (GOLD analysis project Ga0138256, IMG submission 105486) | Active sludge microbial communities from wastewater in Klosterneuburg, Austria - KNB2014incub_MG | ecosystem: Engineered > WWTP > Activated sludge > Unclassified | place: Austria...
ATCACTGGAATAGAGGAAATACCTGAAGCCATTGCAGATGCCAATATCAATCGAGAATTTAATGGCATCACAAATGCTGCATTTTATGCTGGAGATGTAAAGGATATTCTAAATGAGGATTTTGTAGTAAAACATGGTAAACCCGATGTAGTCATCACAGATCCACCCAGGGCAGGCATGCATGAAGACGTAATAAAAACACTTCTTACACTTGATGTACCGTCGATCGTATATATCAGTTGTAATCCCGCAACTCAGGCGAGAGATCTGGCATTACTGAATGAAAAATATGAAACCATAGCCATACAACCTGTTGATATGTTTCCACATACACATCATATAGAAAGTGTGGTAAAATTAAAGCTTCGAAGCTAGCCTATGCCTACAGCAGATCAGTTTTTAGCATTACAACAACAGCTACAGCCATACAAGAAAATCCTTGCCCAGGCTGCAGATGTGATACTGGACGAAAATGTATCCAAATACCCTATCTTTATTATTCATCAGCAAGAGTTAAATATGGGTGTATCACTGGTAGAAGCCGGTGAAAAAATAAAATGGTCGGTCAATGCATCTACTCTTGAAGAATTTGTAACCAAGGAACTTATTTTTATGGAAAAGGCACAGGATTTTATATCTACCTATAAAAATCCTGAAGAAAACTTATGTCTTTTTGTGCTTAGTGAGTTGGGGGCACAGTTTATATTTATACCGAGGTAAATCATAACAGCTTTATTAACCGTTTTCTCTGAAATGGTTCCATCCTTGTGCCGTAATCGGATGTATGTTACCACCGGTAGTATGAAGCGTTATGCCTTCAGCAGCATCAGTAATCTCACCGATTATAAATACTTCAGGCATAAATCTGATTTTATCCAGGTCTTTTTCATCAATGGTAAATAAAAGTTCATAATCTTCTCCGCCATGTAAAGCACATGTGATAGGATCAAGTTTGAATTCCAGTGCCGTACGCTCGGTATCCGGATGAAGCGGCACTTTGCCCTCTTCAATAAAAGCTCCCGTCTCAGACTGCTTACATATATGTATGATCTCGCTCGCAAGTCCGTCAGATACGTCAATCATGGATGTAGGATGGATGTTCATTTTTTTAAAGTAAGCCACTGCTCCTGACTGTGCTTCAGGTTTTAGTTGCCTTTCTATCAGATACTGGCTGTTTTCCAGTTCGGGTTGTACACCCGGATGAGCAAGATAAACCTGCTTTTCTCTTTCAAGTATCTGAAGTCCCAGATAAGAAGCGCCAAGGTCTCCGGTGACACAGATGATATCCCCTTTTTTTGCTCCGTTTCTGTATACAATGTCTTCTTTTTTTGCCTGACCAATCGCCGTTACGCTGATGATCATTCCTTTTGGCGAAGAAGTGGTATCTCCTCCTACCAGATCAACATGATACATCTTACAAGCGGCATAAATGCCTTCATACAATTCTTTAATGGCCTCCAGACTGTATTTATTTGAAATGGCAATTGAAACGGTGATTTGAATTGGGACAGCATTCATCGCGTAGATATCAGAAAGATTGACTACTACTGATTTATACCCAAGATGTTTGAGTGGAGTATACATCAGGTCAAAATGTATTCCTTCTACCAGCATATCAGTGGAAACTACGGTCACTTCCAGTGTGTTCTTAATAACAGCAGCATCGTCCCCTACTCCTTTTATTGTTGTATCCTGACAGTCAGGATGGTCTTTTGTCAACTCATTGATCAGACCGAATTCTCCGAGTGTGTTTACGTCAGTAAATGTAGTATAAGTATTATTGCTCATCCGATTAATTTATGTGTAAAGGTATGAATTATAGATTTCAAAATTATCCAATCAGGGATCCATCCACCAAACCCCAGATTACATCATTGTCCGGAAGCGGAGAAGTATAGACATGTTTTTTGCCTGTAAACGGATGAGTAAACTCTAGTTTGTAGGATACCAGACAGATACTTCTATCTAGATTCGGCCTGCGAGATCCGTATTTAAGATCACCTTTGATAGGGAGCTCTACTGTTGCCAGTTGGGCCCGGATTTGGTGGAATCTGCCTGTTTTCAAATCTATTTTCAGCAAATGATAATGATCAAACGACTGTAGCAGAGTATATTCAAGAACAGCTTCCTTAAAATTTTCATCTACCTGCTCATCTGCTGTCATGGCCCTGTTGTGCAATTTTTTAATAAAATGACGCAGTTCTGTATTTCCTGTCTTAGGAGTTCCTGCAACCAAAGCCAGGTATGTTTTCTGAACCGTTCTTGCTTTGAGCATTTCAGTAAATTCTGATGCAAACAGCTTGTTTTTACCAAAGATAACTATTCCCGACACCGGCTGATCTATTCTGTTTAGGACATAAACCGGCTCTTTGTATTTCGTATTGAGCACTGTCTCAAGATCATAAACTTCTTTGTTTGTTGCCTGAACGGCAATACCGTATTTTTTAATTATTACAATAAAGTCTTCGGTTTCATCGACGATAATATAATTCGACTCAAATGAATTTTTATGCGTTAGATTATTTAATATAGAAAGATCCACATTAATTTTAATTCAATTAGTTAATCAACTTCTTCATAATCAACATATTCATCTTCGTGATTGTTTTTCTTTTTCTTTTCAGAATTATCTTTAAATCTGTTTTGTTTATGACCCTCAAGCATCGGAGAGATATAATTTGTAAAAACATAGTATCCGATCAGCGACAAAATAAGATATTTGATCATCAGATTTTATTGTGAATATAAATAATGTTTTATTTTCTGCAAAGGTAACGTTTTTGCAGCAAATTGGTGGCAATGGAAGTGAAATGAACTTTGAATTAAGGCATAAAATTAAAATAAAATACAGAAAAATGGAGTTTTTATGATGAATGTACGGTGTTCAATTCACCCATAATACACATTAATCTTTGTTTTAAAGTAAATTTATTAATTTTGCATCTTTCTATTTAAAAATATCAAGTATCAATCGTCGATATGCAATCATTAAAGAAATTTTCCAATATTTCAGGTCTTCTGGTTTTTTTAATCAGTTTTATTGTGTACTACCACTCTGTAGAGAGAACAGGCAGTCTTTGGGACTGTGGTGAGTTTATCCTTGGAGCATATAAACTGCAGGTAGTTCACCCACCCGGAGCTGGATTTTTTGTATTGATCGGGCGTCTGTTTGCCTGGTTGGCCACTGTATTTTCTGATGATCCTGCAGACATTGCATTTGCCGTAAACCTGATGTCTGCGCTATGTACTTCCATAGCAGCAACCATGATCGCATGGGTAACTATAATTTTTGGAAAACTGGCTTTAGTAGGTAGAAACAGCGAAACTACACAAAGTCAAAATATAGCTTTGGCTTTTGCAGGTCTGGCAGCAGGTCTTTCAACTGCGTTCTGTACTTCCATTTGGTTTTCAGCAGTAGAAGGTGAAGTATATGCAATGTCTACTATGTTTACAACGATAACAATATGGGCGGCGGCCAAATATTACTCTCTGGATGACGACAAAGAAGCCAATAGATGGCTTGTCTTGAGTCTTTTTGTGAGCGGTATGTCTGTCGGAGTTCACTTGCTAAGCATCCTTTCACTGCCGGCAGTAGCATTATTGGTGTATTACAAAAAATATAAAGAGCATACACTAAAGGGCGCCATCATTGCAATGGCTATGGGTATTGTTGCCATTATTTTTATCATGAAGGTTGTGATAGTTGGCATTCCTACTTTATGGAAAAATATGGAGTTATTGTTTGTAAATTCATTTGGCCTCCCTATTCATTCCGGTATTATACCAACCCTACTCATCGTAGCCGGACTTGCCTATTACACATTGAAATATGCGCATAAAAAAGGAAATCAGATATTGCAGATAGCAGCAGTATCGGCAATTTTGATTGTGGTGGCTTTTTCTACCATCGGCGTAGTAGTCATAAGAGCCAATACGGATACTCCCATCAACATGAACGTACCGGGAGATGCGATGAGATTGTTGCCATATCTTAACAGGGAACAATACGGTGAAAGACCGTTGGTATACGGACCGCACTATGATGCTGAACCCAAAGATGTAAAACGTACTGACAGATACGGACGAGTCGGAGAAAGGTATGAAGTAGTGGATGAAAAATTTGAATATGTGTATGAATCAAAAGATAAAATTCTTTTTCCCCGTATTGGTCACACAGATCAGGGAAGACCTGAATTGCACAAAATGTGGAGAGAAGCATTAAACGGTGATAGTAAAGGCAAACCTACGATGGGATACAATCTTCAGTTTATGTTGTACTATCAGATCAACTGGATGTATTTCAGGTATTTTATGTGGAATTTTGTAGGACGTCAAACAGCAGAACAGGGTTATTTTCCTTGGGATATATCCAAAGGCCAGTGGCAGTCAGGCATCACACCCATAGATGAAGCCAAATTATATAAAATGGATGCGCTTCCTGATACTATGAAAAATGATGAATCTAACAATAAATACTATTTCCTGCCACTGATTTTTGGTTTGATGGGTCTGGTGTTTCATTTTGTCCAAAGAAAGAAAGATTTTACTACCCTATTCATATTATTTGTCATCACAGGTATAGGTATAGTTATATATTCTAATCAACCACCCAACGAACCAAGAGAAAGAGATTATGTTCTGGTAGGTTCATTTATGACATTCTGTATCTGGATAGGCATGGGAGTTTTGGCTATTTATCATTATATTTCTAAAAAGTTGACGGGCTATGTTCCTGCTGTGTTGGCTGGTATTTTGGTATTGTCTGCTCCTGTGATCATGGGATTTCAGAATTTTGATGACCATAGCAGAAAACATCATCAGGCATCCAGAGATTATGCGTCCAATTTTCTTAATAGTGTAGAGCCCAATTCCATTATATTTACCTATGGCGACAATGATACCTACCCATTGTGGTATGCGCAGGAGGTTGAGAACATTAGAAGGGATGTAAGGGTGGTCAATTTAAGTTTGATTGCAGTTGACTGGTATATAAATAAGTTAAGAAACAAAGTCAATGATTCAGCCCCGTTAAAATTGACATTAACAGAAGAAGACTATCGTGGTAAAAACAGAAATCAGGTGTTTTTTGCCAATCCAAGAGGGGAAGATATGTCTGTACCTATGAACGTGCTTGAAGGATTGAGGAGCATCAGAGATCCCAAAAATACAATACAGGGTCAGACTTTTGTAACCAGCAGAAACTTCTTTTTACCCGTAGATCGCGACAAATATATGAAGCTAGGATTACAACCCAATATTGACTCATCGGAATGGGCAGATAGAATAGATATCAGGTTTCCGGAAAATTCAGGGTATTTTACAAAAGATGATCTGGCGGTTATGGACGTCATAGCATCCAATTTTTATGAAAGACCTATATATTTTGCCATCACTTGTCAATCATCCAAGTTGCTGGGGCTGAATGATTATATAGAAATGGAAGGACTTGGCCTAAGAGTGTCTCCAACAAAAGTCCGGGTTAAGTCCCAGCTTCCCAGTATTTATGGTTTTGGGGATATAGATGTGGATAAAGTCTATAATAATGTAATGACAAAATGGAAGTGGGGCAATTTTGATAAGCAGAAACTGTTTGTGGATAAGAGCTATATGGCGGAAGTTCAGGCTATGAAACTGGTAATGCTACGAGCTGCTATAGAATTTGACAGACAGGGCAAAAAGGATAAAGCCAGCGAAATGGCTAATAAATATTTTGAAGCTTTTCCACATATGAATTTCCCGTATGACTCAGGAATAATGCCATTTATAAATGTACTCATCAATGCCAAAGATTTTGAATCTGCCAAAAAGAATCTGAGAATACTGGCAGAAGAAACGAAACAGTATATTGTTTTCTATGAGTCACAGACCAATAAAGAAGTATTCGACAGTTTCAGGCAGGATTATGAATACAGGTTGAGTGCGATACAGGATATTCTCGATAATGCCAAAAAAACAGAAGATCCGGCATTCGAAAAGGAAATGTCTGACATGCTTACACCTTTGACTAAATCGGCACCTTCAAATTAAATCCCTGAGATGAAAATAGCCATTGGTTCTGATCATGCAGGATATGAATATAAAGATTTTATACGCAAGTTATTATTAAAAGAAGGGCATCAGGTTGCGGATAAAGGGCCATCAGGACCATCGTCGGTAGATTACGCTGATTTTGCTCATCCTGTATCGATAGATGTGGAACAAAAAAAAGCAGATTTGGGCATACTTGTATGCGGCAGTGGAAATGGGGTGTGTATGACTGCAAATAAGCATGCCGGCATCCGCGCTGCTTTATGCTGGAATGTAGAGCTGGGAGCTTTGGCAAGACAACACAACGACGCCAATATCTTATGTCTTCCGGCCAGGTTTATCAGCAAACAAATGGCAAAACGTATTGTAAAAACATTTTTGGAAAGCACATTTGAAGGAGGAAGACACCAAATCCGGGTGAACAAAATTTCCTGTTAAGTATTTATATCATTGATTGAAGGACTTTAATTATAATAACATATAAATTGTTTATGATAAACAGAGTATTACCAGTTGTAATAGTATTATTTTTCACTTTAGTGATGAACGGTCAATATATCAGTACCGTGACAATACCGGATTCAACCAAACCGAAAGTTTCTGATCCAAAAGACCTGTCTTACAGATATGCATCGGGCATTTCTCCGTCGACATTGAGAGATCATCTTCGTATTTTGGCTTCTGACTCTTTGGAAGGGAGAGAAACAGGACAAAAAGGTATGGAACTGGCAGCGGATTATATTTCAAAGGTTTTGAGTAATCTTGGTTTAATCCCCATTGCAGGTACAGGCAATTATTTTCAGCATGTTTCCTTTACTTATTCCAAATGGTTAAATAGTGAATTGTATGTGCAAGGCATTAAATACAGATTGCTTTGGGATTATATCACCCTTTCGGATAGAAATGAAAGCATTGAACTGATTTCAGATGATGAAGTGTTATTTTTGGGTTATGGTATTGATGACAAGAAATACAGTGACTATAAAAATACCGATGTGAAAGGAAAGATCATAATGATCAACAAAGGAGAACCATACGATAATAATGGCAATTCAATCATTTCCGGTGCCATGGATGCATCTGCGTGGAGTGGTGATATCAATAAAAAGCTTGAATTAGCCAAGTCCAAAGGGGTTGCGTTGGTATTGATTATTGAAGAAGATATAAAAAAGTTGCTGGAAGAAAACAGACGAAAACTGTTATCACCAAATCTGCAGTTGGGCAATTTTAAAAATAAACCCATTCTTACAGCCAATCATGTGTATATTTCTTCAACCGTAGCAAAATCTATCATTGGCGACAATGAAAAACAAATAATTGATGCCAGAGAAAAATTCGCAAAAGGTAAGCCTGCTTCGGTAAGTCTGAAAACCGATATTAAAATGAATATGGCAAAAGAGATCACCTTGCTGGAAGGTAAAAATGTAGCAGGTTTGATCAAAGGTAGAACCAAGCCGGAAGAATTTGTCATAATCACAGCACATTACGACCACCTGGGCAAAAGAGGAGATGAGATATTTAATGGTGCAGATGATAACGCATCGGGCACAACTACTTTACTGGAATTGGCACAAGCCTGTCAGCAGGCAGTATTGGAAGGCAATGGACCAGAAAGAAGTATCGTTTTTCTTTGGTTTTGCGGCGAAGAAAAGGGACTTCTGGGATCCAAATATTATGTAGAAAATCCTGTATTTCCACTTCAGAATACAGTGGCAAACATCAACATAGATATGGTAGGGAGAATAGATAATAAGTACATCGAAAACCCGGATTATATATTTGTGATTGGCTCGGATAGACTTAGTTCGGATCTCCATAGAATCAATGAAACGGTAAATCAGAAATATACTCAGCTTACATTGGATTATACTTACAACAGTGAGACAGACCCCAATCAGTTCTACTATAGGTCAGATCATTACAACTTTGCAAAAAAAGGTGTTCCTGCCATATTTTTTACAGATGGTACCCACGAAGATTATCACAGAACCACAGATGATACTGAAAAGATAGAATTTGATAAAATGGCTGAAGTGGGAAAACTTATCTTCCATACCATGTGGGAACTGGCCAACCGACCGGACAGGATTATAGTCGATGGTAAAATAAAATAAACTTCAATTTGTTAATGCATAAAAGCAGCCCGGAAACCTGAAAAATTTCGGGCTTTTTTATTACCTGTCAATTGTAAAACCTATTTTTACCGACAAAATCAACATCATGACACTTGGTCAGTTTTTTGAGTCAGTTTCACAACAACCATCGATCGTATTATTTTATTTTTTTGCGTTGCCATTTACTGCCTTTCTGGCTATCATATTCGGAAGCGGGCAGGGTCATTTGTCACCTTGGAAATATATGTACACTGCATTGGTGTATTTTGCATGTATACCCGGCATCTTTGCACTGACACTCAATGCTTATATGTTTTTGTTTGAACGGCAGCGCATTATGGATACCAATTTATTTACTCAGATCTTACCAATACTATGTATGTTGGTCACCTTATGGCTCATAAAAAGAAATGTCAGCCTGAATGATGTCCCGGGTTTTGATAAAATAGGAAATCTCTTTTTCATTATTACCGTACTCATAAGTATGATGTGGATTCTGGAGAAGACCCATATTTTTGTCTTTACTTATATGCCATTCTACCAGTTTATCCTGTTTTTTATTGGTTTTCTGGTGCTGATAAGGTTGGCCTGGGCCAGAATGATGGGGTGATTTGGGTTTACGTTGAAAAAGTCATGTGCCCCTAATTTTTAAATAATATTGAATTGTCCGGTTGTTCATCAAAGTTATTTTAGCAAAAGGTGAATTGTATTAGACCAGATTTCGAACAAAGCGTGTTTATTTAATTCAATTAAAAAATAGAGGATAAAGATAAGTTCGTAAATTGCAATAATGCTCTATTCCTTTTTACAACGCACAGAAAAGCCCTCTGCACGACATAAGCAAATGGACAGGGAATTGATCATGAAGAGCGGTTATAAAACAACTGTAGGAGATACTTATCATTCAGATCTGATTAAATTTTTGAATGAGAAGTGATCTTTCTGAAAAGTTAAATCAACCCATCCACCGCATTCCTGATGTCTTCAGCAATCAGCACCGTTTTCCTGTTTCCGTCAGTAACAAATACTTTTTCAGCATCACCTATTCTGTTAAAAGCAATTTTGTATTTATCATAGACCATTTTTTGATTTTCTAATGTCTCATACATCTCAAAAGAATTCCTGCCTTTTTTGAGTCTTTCCATACTGACTTCAGGGCTGATGTCTATGTATATGTTTAGATTTGGTCTCAAAAGGTCTGCACTGAGAGCATTGGCCTGGATAACCCATTCCATATCAATGTTGTGCACACTATGATAGGCATAGGAAGAAAAATAGTATCTGTCTGTGATGACGGTATAGCCTTCTGCCAATTTTTTTATTATGCCGTCTGTTTTGTCGAGTAAATGATTGAGCCGGTCGGCAGCAAAAAGAGCAGCAATGACACGCTGATCTCCCTCCATACGATGATTTAGCATATCCCGTATCATTACACCAATACGGCTATCGGTAGGCTCAAAGGTGGTATAGACTTTATGTCCTTTTTGGGTCAGAAATTCGGACAGTAACTTTACCTGCGTACTTTTACCGCTGCCATCAATGCCTTCAAAGGCTATAAACAGATTTTTTACACTCATTAATACTGTAACTATTCAAGAGCTAAAGATACTTGAAAATCATCGTTTTCCAAAAGGTAATTGACTTTTAGTCGGCTAAATCCACGACTTTATATATGTATTAAATAATTTGTGCAACCATTTTCTTTACTGATTATTATACTTATTATAAAATTGAAACCCATGGGCAGAGCCGGTTTTATTGTATTTTTGGCGATTATCTTTATCCTTCTGGACGTATATTCATATTATGGTTTGAATAGTATTATCGGGCAGGGAAGATATTCAAAGATATTCAAATTTCTTTACCTTAGCATAAGTGTTTTTACCTATTTTTCAGTTTTTCAATGGGTGATGTATTTACTGGCAGGACAAATGCAGCAAAGGAGTGAATTTTTCAATTTTATGGGAGGTTTTATCTTTACCATGCTTGTAACAAAATTGCTCTTTAGTGGCATTATGTTTTTGCAGGATAGTGGCAGAGTTATCATAGGTTCTGTCAAATATATTGCTAATATTTTTAAAGATACAGATCAGGCACAATCGCCTTTTCTCCCCGAAAGGAGACAATTTATTACTAATTTGGGAACATTTGTCGCAGGCATTCCATTTTTTTCTATGCTGTATGGCATTACAAAAGGAAAGTATCAATATACCGTAGAAAAAGTAGTTCTGACCTATAAAGACCTTCCCAAATCATTTGACGGATTTAAGCTTGTTCAGATTTCTGACATACATGCCGGAAGTTTTGACAATAAAGAAAAGGTGATGACGGGCATACAAAAAATAAACGAACTTAATCCTGATATGGTGTGCTTTACAGGTGACCTGGTCAATGCAGAAAAAGAAGAAATAGATCCATATATAGACATTTTCAGGGCGATAAAAGCAAAATATGGAAAGTTTGCGACATTGGGTAACCATGATTATTATGGAAATTATGATCGAAACAATACGGATGAAGGACAATTTTATTTTGACGACTTTTTCAGTAAGTTTAAAAGTATGGGTTTTGATCTGCTCAATAATCAGAACAGAAAGATCACTATTGACAATGAATCTGTCAACATCGTAGGTGTCGAAAACTGGGGAGCAGGCAGGTGGTTTCCAAAAAAAGGTGATCTGAACAAAGCGACTTCAGGAATAAAAGACGGTGAGTTTAATATCCTGATGTCTCATGATCCTACCCATTGGGACGAAAAAGTGTTGCACCACGAAAAACATATGCACCTCACTCTAAGTGGACATACACATGGTTTTCAGTTCGGCTTTCAGATGCCAGGCTTTAAGTGGTCCCCTGCTCAGTACAGATACAAAAAATGGCTTGGCTTGTATCAGGAAGGTGAAAAATATCTGTATGTCAATCGTGGCTTTGGCTTCCTTCGTTTTCCCGGACGAGTGGG
>Ga0138256_10008052_pt1 | contig 11099 bp, 10 predicted proteins | sample KNB2016incub_MG_FD_105486 | JGI IMG/M metagenome (GOLD analysis project Ga0138256, IMG submission 105486) | Active sludge microbial communities from wastewater in Klosterneuburg, Austria - KNB2014incub_MG | ecosystem: Engineered > WWTP > Activated sludge > Unclassified | place: Austria...
CACTGCATGGTTGCCGAAGCGTCATCGGGTCGGTCCCTCAGCTTCTCTGGATGAGTGTATCCGTAAATTGTTTGCGATTTATAACATGGCAAAGCGGGAATGTCAATTCAATATTGTATAATCTTGTCATGCAATTTGAACGAAATAAAATCTCATATATCGCCCTCGCAGTTTTTCTCATCGGCTTGGGATTGTTTGCGTATCTCGGACTATACTTCCGTTATTGGGCGGACGATTGGTGCTACAACGCCGACTTCCGCAACCTCGGCTTTTTCCAAACTCTGCATGGCTATGTGGATAACGTGACGTACACTCCCAGCCGATACTCCGTGACGATTCTTGCTGGACTCTTCTATCCGCTTGGCGTTTTTGGATTGCAACTCCTCATCCCAATCTCGCTTCTTCTCTGGACGTGGGGCTTGGTTCGCCTCTTCGTCAACATTTCCTCCCTTTCGAGTTATCCCCTTTCCACTTTCCACGCAGTTCTGCTTTCCCTCATCATCATCTACTTTACAATTTATCTCGCGCCGCATTTGTATCAATCGCTGTATTGGAACACTGGTTTCTTCACCTACACTTTCCCTCTCGTCTTACTCCCTTGGGTATTGACTCTCGTCACGGACCAAAATATATTATCTAGCCATAGAGACGCGGAGTCACAGAGTAAAAAAACGGTGTTTTCTCAGCGTCTCCGTGACTCTGCGGCAAAAATGGTCAAGGCGAGGAAATTAATCCTTGTTGCCTTGTTCTCTCTCCTCGCGGGCGGATTCTCCGAAGCAAGCAACACTGTGTTGGTTTCAATATTGGCGTTGTACACGGTCATTGCCTTCATCGGCTTGCGCTACAAAAAAGTTTGGGCGCAAAAGACTTTCACTCCCGCGCTCGTGGCTTTGATATTTGCCATGATCGCAATGGCATTACTCATCTTCGCGCCGACGACGCAACTCCGCGCCGAGCGATACGGCGACCCAGCGAGTTTGCCCGAACTCGTGACCCTCGTATTCAATTTCACGCGCGAGTTTGTGACTTTATCGCTCAAAGATTATCAACAACTTCTTATCGTCATCCTCGCTGGTCTGCTCGGTTTTGTGTTGACCTCAAAAGAACGAGACATCAACATCCCGAAAATGCTCAGTCTCGGACTCGGAATCTTCGCCCTCGCAATCCTCCTCGTTGCCGCATCGTTAACTCCCAGCGCCTACGTCGAGCATGGACTCCCCATCCTCCGCACCCAGATCATCCCGCGTCACATCATGGTCTTCGCCTTCGTCGCTTTAGGATGGATTGCAGGATTTATCCTGCGTAACCTTTATTCACCCGCTTGGCTGCAAACCACAGCGACAGTCGCTTTGCTGATCGCGCTGATATTTCCGATATTCACCATTTTTACCGCTTCGAAATACATTCCCATGTACAGCCAGCGCGCCCAACTATGGGATGAACGCGAAGCGGCGATCCTCTCCGCGATTGAAAATAATCAGGAGCGCGTCGAAGTCCTCGCCATTGACGGCGCGCCCGTCGGCGGCATCCGCGACTTCGACCCGCCCGATAAAAAAGGATATTGGATCACCCTCTGCGCCGCCGATTACTATCACATCAAATTACAGGTCATCCTCCCATGAAAATTGTCGCCCTTGTTCCCATGCGTCATCACTCTCAGCGCGTGATTGGTAAGAATTATCGTCTGCTGGCTGGCAAGCCGTTGTTCCATCACATCATCGAGACGTTGCTCGGCGTGCCTGAGATCAACCAAATTGTCGTGGATACTGACTCAAATGAAGTGATGGACGGCTTGAAGCAACATTTCCCTAGCGTGAACATCATCGTCCGCCCCGAATCCCTCCGCGCCGACGATGTTCCGATGAACGAAATTTTGATCCACGACACGGGTTTGTTCCCCGCCGATTTTTATTTGCAGACTCACAGCACGAATCCCCTCCTCAAATCCGAGTCAATCTCAAAAGCAGTCCAATTACTACTTACTAATTACCCAGAACGTGATTCTTTGTTCTCCGTAACCCGCCTTCAAACCCGCCTCTACGATAAAGATGGCAACGCGCTGAACCACAACCCGAAGGAGTTGATCCAGACACAGGATTTACCGCCCGTGTTCGAAGAAAACTCCTGTATCTATATTTTCACTCGCGAAAATCTTTGGGCGAAGAAACACCGCATCAGCGACAAGCCGCTCCTATTCGAAATCGCCGCCGACGAAGCCTGGGACATTGACGAAGAACTCGATTTTGCAATTTGTGATTTCCTGTTGAATAGAAAATTAGATTCGTAGGACATTCCAAACTTTATCTCGAATTGCATAATCCCGAAGGGATGATAGGATTGTAGCAATGATCGAAATGAAATCAAATCCCGAAGGGATGACATGATTCCTTTTGCATCTGACACCCCTTCGGGGTTGGAATCCATTGCATTGCGTCTTCTATAATCATTTGACCCCTTCGGGGTCATAGTCAATTGTTCACAGGTAGTTGATGACTCGATTCAAAAAAATACAAAATCTGCTAGGCAAATGGTTTTCCATCCCTTGGTATCCCATCCTCTTCGGCGCGTATCCCGTTTTGGCGTTGATGGCGGTCAACGTGGGGCAGATCAAGGTGGAGGCAGGGTGGCGCGCGTTGATTGTGAGCCTCTTGTTCGCGGGGATTCTTTTCATCGCGTTGCGACTCATCCTCCGCGATTGGAATCGCGCCGCGTTTCTGTCCACGCTGTGGATGGCGTTGTTCTTTTCATACGGTCACGTCTACATCACGTTGGCAGAAAAAGTAAAAGACTTCGATTATGAAAAATGGTTGCTCATTGTCTGGCTCGCGCTTGCCGTTCTCTTTGTAATTTGGGCTGTTAGAAAATCTCCAGCCTCGCCTCTTGCGCTGAACGTGATCGTGCTGGGGCTGGTAGTCAGCTCCCTATGGCAGATCAGCCCGACGGTCCAGAAAGGAAGCGCGCATCGAGTTGGCGCGGAGAATGCCCCCGTGGATGAAAATCTCGCGCGTCCCGAAAATCCGCCCGATGTGTATTATTTCATCCTCGATTCGTATGCGCGCGAAGATCTGTTGAAGAAGGCATACGGATACGATAACAGCGTGTTTCTTGAAGGCTTGCGCGAACGCGGGTTTTATGTGGCGCAGTGCAGTCAGGCAAATTATGTGCGCACCGAACTTTCAGTCGGGTCGTCGTTGAACATGTCGTATTTGCAGGATTTAGATCCCGCGTTCACGCCCGAGAGCATCAAGCGGCGCGTGTTGTGGGATTCGTATCAACATAGCGCGGTTCGTTACAATTTTGAATCGTTGGGTTATACAACGATTGCGTTCGTCACAGGCTTTGCATGGAACGAACTTGACGATGCCGATGTGTTTTACACGCCGCCGCCATTTTCTGCGGGCATGACCGAGTTTGAAACGTTATTTCTCGATACCACTCTCGCGCGCTACGCAGAGGATGCAGGCTGGATAAATACCGATGAGATCATGGGGCAGAATTTCCGCGACCGAACCATGCTTGTGTTCGATTCGATGGACGACATCGCGCGTATGCCCGAGCCGACCTTCGCGTACATTCACGTGATCTCGCCTCATCCGCCTTTCGTGTTTGGTCCAAACGGTGAATACACAAACCCCGCCGATTTCTGGAATGAGGAAAAACATTACCCCGCGGATTTATACGCAACAGGGTATCAGAATCAATTGACGTTCTTGAATCAAAAGATGCTCGATGCCATTGATACGTTGCTTTCCGAATCAAAAACCCCGCCAATTATTATTTTACAAGGCGATCACGGTCCGTGGCTGCAACCGCGCGATAGGCGCATGTGGATTCTGAACGCGTATTATTTACCTGAACATCAAGATAAATTGTTTTCAAAAATTTCGCCCGTCAACACGTTCCGTTACATCTTCAACGCCTACTTCGGCGGGAACTATGATATGCTTCCAAACGTTAGTTATTTTTCACCCGTGCCAAAACTCTACGAATTTTCAGAAGTAAAAAACAATTGCAAATGAAATACACCGTCCTGTTTACCGCGCCTTATATGATTCCGTTTGTGGATCGCTTCAAACCCGTCTTCGACAAATACGACATCGAGTTGATCGTGCCAGATGTGCGCGAACGCATGGAAGAGGCAGACTTGTTGAAATACGCGGGTCAATTCGACGGCGCGATCTGTGGGGATGACCGCTACACCGCGCGCGTGATCGAAGCCTGCGCGCCGCGTCTCAAAGTGATTTCGAAATGGGGGACGGGCATCGATTCACTCGACGGGGAAGCCTGCCTCAGACATTCGGTGACAATTGGTCGCACCCCCAACGCCTTCACCACTCCCGTAGCGGATACCGTCCTCGGCTACATGCTCGCCTTCGCCCGCCGCCAACCATGGATGAATAGTGAAATGAAAAATGGAAGGTGGGAAAAAATTTCAGGCAAATCATTAAGTGAATGTACGTTGGGCGTGATCGGCGTTGGCAACATCGGCAAAGCCGTGACTCGCCGCGCCAAAGCCTTCGGCATGAAAGTGTACGGCAACGACATCGTTGACATTGACCACGTCTTCATCACCGAAACTGGCATCGAGATGACGGGTCTCCACTTTTTACTTTCCAATTCCGATTTCGTCTCCATCAACTGCGACCTCAACCCCGCCTCTCATCACTTAATGAACTCTGACACGTTTGCTCTGATGAAATCAACCGCTGTGTTAATCAACGCCGCGCGCGGACCCATCGTTGAGGAGAAAGCGCTGATTGAGGCGTTGCAGTCAAAACGTCTGGCAGGAGCCGCGTTGGATGTCTTTGAAGTGGAGCCGCTTCCGTTGGATAGTCCGTTGTTGAAAATGGACAACGTCCTGCTCGCCCCGCACAACTCCAACTCCAGCCCCGCCGCGTGGGAACGCGTGCATTGGAACACCATCAAAAATTTGGTGGAGGGGTTGGGGATGACGTTTTCGTACACGGATTTCACGGACGACACGGAAAAAACTTAAATTGACGGAGTTGAATTATGGAGCCAAAGAAAAAATTTGAGGGCAAACACTCAGAATTAACGGGCAAGATTTTGGGCGCTTTCTTTCAACTTCATAAAGAACTAGGGTTTGGGTTTTCTGAAAAAGTATATGAAGGCGCTCTTGAAATTTTGCTCTTAGAACTTGGATTGTTTGTTGAAAGACAAAAGGATATTTTTGTTTATTATCACGGTAAAGTGGTTGGCGAATACAAGGCAGACTTGATCGTTAACGGCGTGGTTCTGATCGAACTGAAATCGGTCGAGAGGTTGATTGATGCGCACGATGCCCAGTTATTGAATTATTTGAAAGCGACTGAAATCGAAGTCGGCCTTTTATTGAACTTTGGCCGCGAAGCGATATTCCATCGTAAAATCTATGACAACCCTCGTAAAGGAACTCTATCCTGGACGAAGAATCCGTAGGGTAAAGGATTTTCCGTGAAATCCGTGTTATCCGTGTACAAAAAACTATGACAAAAACAATTCTTATTACAGGCGCGGCAGGTGGAATTGGTCGCGCGTCTGTTAATTTATTTGCTGAAAAAGGCTGGCGCGTCATTGGCGTGGACAGGTCGGAGTTTGGAAATGATTTTCCAACTACTGGATTGTTCATTCAGTCCGATATTTCGCGCCCAGAAGATATGGAAGCAATTTTTCAAAAAGCTCATCAATATACGGAGTCCCTTGACGCGTTGGTGAACAATGCGGCAGTGCAGGTTGCAAAACCGATCATTGAAACAACTGTCGAAGAATGGGATTCGGTAATAGCGTCTAATTTGCGTTCGGTGTTTCTTGGCGTTAAACTCGCGCATCCGCTTCTCAAAAAAAATGGCGGCGCTATCGTGAATGTTTCCTCTGTCCACGCGATTCAAACCTCGGCAAATATTGCCGCGTATGCCGCGTCGAAGGGCGGGTTGCTCGCCCTCACGCGCGCCATGGCAATCGAGTTCGCGCCCGATAACATCCGCGTCAATGCGATTCTGCCCGGCGCGGTGGATACTCCCATGCTCCGCGCGGGGCTTGGACGCGGGCATGTTGGTCATGGCGACATGCAGGATCGGCTCGACAACCTCGCGCGTAAAACAGTCAGTGGAAAAGTCGGCACACCCGAAGAGATCGCGCGCGCGATTTACTTTCTCGCCGATAACGAACAATCCTCTTTTATGACGGGACAGGCTCTTGTGGTGGATGGGGGAGCGACGGCGAGATTGAGCACGGAATAAAATTGCAAAAGGATGAAGGATGAATTATGACGGATGAATGGAATCCCGACACCTTTCTTCTTTCCTCTTTCCTATGAAACAAGCCCTCAAACAAATTATTCCCCAGCCCCTTTGGCAATTCAGCCGCGACGCGTACGATTCACTCCGACGCATGCCTGAGTTGCCTGCCGCGTATTTGCATCCGTGGCGGCGGGAGGGCATTCGCCGCCTCGCCGCGTTGAAGGATGTTCACAAGGGCAAGCGCGCCTTCATCATCGGCAACGGTCCCAGCCTGAAGCAAACCGACACGAGCAAGTTGAAGAACGAGATCACCTTCGGCATGAACCGAATCTATCTCGCTTTCCCCGAATGGGGATTTTCCACCACCTACCTGTGCGTCACAAACGACCTCGTCGTCGAGCAATTTGTGGACGACATCGCCGCCCTCCCAATCCCAAAATTCATCTCATGGCGTTCGCATCGCCACTTCATCCCCCAATTTTCCAATTCTCAATTCTCTAATTCTCCAATCCCCAATCGCCAATCTCCAGTCTCCAATCTCCAGTCTCCAATCTCTAATTCTCCTCTATCATCCCTCCCCACCTTCATCTACACCACCTACACCGGACCCAAATTCTCCACCGATGTCCGCGGACGGGTGTGGGAAGGCGCGACGGTCACCAATCTTGCGTTGCAAATGGCGTTTCACATGGGAATCAAGAAAGCCATCCTGATTGGCGTGGATCATAACTTTGCCGACAAAGGAGAGGCGAACAAAACCATCGTTTCGCAGGGCGACGACCCAAATCACTTCATGCCGAATTATTTTGGCAAAGGCGTGAAGTGGCAACTGCCCGATTTGGACACCTCCGAAATTGGATACGCCCTCGCGCGTGAAGCATATCGCACGGCAGGACGCGAAGTTGTGGATGCGACGGTCGGCGGTAAGTTGACCATCTTCCCGAAAGTAGAATATGAATCCCTATTTTAGATTTACGATCTCACCTTACGCAGGTATAACTCCGAAGGCGTGAAACGATTCTAGATTCAAAGCGAAAATTCAAAAACCCCGAAGGGTGTCATGGTTTTGACGAATTATGTCATCCCTTCGGGATTTTGCGAGATGGGCGTCTCAATTCTACAATCTTGCCATCCCTTCGGGATTATTAACTGCGTAACATCAGTTACGATTTTCGATTTTTGATTACGCAATACGCAATACGAAGTACGCAGTACGATTGTCGTAACCCGTATCTTGTATCTCATACCCATGCCCCTCATCTCCATCATCACTCCCTCCTTCAACCAAGCCCGCTACCTCGAGCAGACGATTCAATCTGTGCTTGGGCAGGATTATCCGCGCATCGAATACATCGTTGTGGATGGCGCGTCCACGGATGGGTCGGTGGAGATCATAGAAAAATATGGGCGTAGGGGCGGGGTCTCCCCGCCCAAAATAACATGGTGGATTAGCGAAAAAGATTCGGGTCAGGCGGATGCCATCAACAAGGGACTTGTCCGCGCAACGGGCGACATCGTCGCGTGGTTGAACTCGGATGATTATTATTTGCCCAGCGCGGTCTCTGCGGCGATGAAATTGTTTGAGGAAAACCCAGAGGTTGTGTTAGTGTATGGAAACATGCTCGCGGTGGATGAATATGGCAATCCGTTCAACATGTTGAATTACAAACAATTGACCTTGCAAGATTTGCTGTGCTTTCAAATCATCGGTCAGCCTGCGGTATTTTTTCGACGTTCAGTTTTAGAAAAAACGGGAATGCTCGATTCCACTTTCCACTTTCTACTCGACCACCATCTCTGGATTCGCATCGCGCAACACGGAAAAATCCTGCACGTGAATCAAACGTGGGCGGCGGCGCGTTATCATGCGGAGGCGAAGAATCGCGCGAAGGCGGCGGAGTTCGGGCGCGAAGCCTTCCGCATTTTGGCTTGGGCGGAGGGGCAGGCTGGGTTGGCTGAGTCAGTTCGACCCGTGGAAAGACGCGCGCGCGCCTCGGCGCATCGAGTCGACGCGCGGTATCTGCTCGACGGCGGCAAATCCGCCTCCGCGTTGAAGGCGTGGACGCGCGCGTTCTTCATCCACCCGCCGACAGCGTTGACGCGGTTGAATATTTTTGTATCCGCTTTGTTGAATCTCATTGGGCTTGATTTTATACGCTCAGCATTTTTATCGCGGCGATCACGAAGAGTGAACGAGAAAACTTCTTAGCCACAGAGAACACCGAGATCATTGAGAAAAATCTCAGAATCTCTGTGCGCTCTGTGGCTTTGAGCGCAAAAATAACCTTTGGGGAGGTATGTTATACTGACTCGCAAATTCCATGAGGTTAACGAACGAATGAGTTTGACGAAAAAAAATGGCTGGGTATCGTTTTTATTTTTCATCGGGGCGTTAAGCGCGTGTGTGCCATTGGCGATGTATGCGTGGTTGGGAACTTTTTCGCGTTATCTCGCTGACGATTATTGCGCGTCCACGTATTTGTACACGTCGCAAAATATTGTGGAAGCCACGTTGCGGGCGTATTCGCTGTGGGGAAACAGTTACTCGCGCTTGATGTTTTCGCAATTGATCGAGTTGGGAGGCGTGAACGGCATCCGCGTGATGGCGGGCGTGGAGCTCGTGATCTGGGCGCTGTTGCTTGCGTGGATGTTCGTGGAGTTGGGAAAACTCTTGCGGATTCAAATACCGAAAATTGGATATGTGTGGCTGGCTTGTATGGCGATTGTCTTGAGTTTGTATCAGACATCCGCGTTATATCAAATTTTATTTTGGCGGACAGGCGTGATTCCGTATTCGCTGCCGCTGTTGTGGTTCATCGGGATTGCGGCGTTTTTTCTGCGATACGTTGAAAAGCCCTACGAGAAATCGCGCGCCACTTGGTTTGGAATCTTGTTCACCATTTTGGTTTTCTTCGCGGGCGGGTTGAGCGAAACGACATCGGGAATGTTGGTGGGAATCGTGTTCGTTGCGGTCGCGCTCGCTTGGTGGACGAAGTGGCTTCATCAACGCCGCGACGTGCTGGCGTTTTTGATTGCGGGTCTGATCACTTCGATCATTGCCATTTCGATCACTGCGGCATCGCCAGGGACATCGAATCGCTTGGGCAGGATCATGCGCCAGGAGCCGATCTATAATCCAATCGAATTGGCTGGCGATGTGATTCTTTTTGCATCCCAGTTTCTTTTGGAAACTGTCAAATCGTATCCGTCGCTGATGGTTGTTGCGCTCGCTGTTTCATTCGGTGTTGTGTATCTCACGCTCACGACGAGCCAGAAAGATGGATCGTCAATCCCAACAGCGTATTTGCGAACGGCGTTGTTGATTATCCCGATTGTCATTTTCATCGTCATCGGCTTCAGTTACGCACCCAGCGCGTTCGTGCGGACCTTCCCTGCGGCAAGAGCGCGTTTCGCTTCTCATTTCGTGTTCATGCTTGGACTGATGATCGAAGGCGGCGTGTTGGGAATGTTGGCGGCGCAGGCGCGTTCGGTCGTTAATTTGAAATGGGCGCAAGCCGCTGTTACGCTTTTGCTCCTCGCGTTGATTGTTCATCCGATTCGCGCGACGCCGAGGGTGTATGCGCTTCATTATGAGTATCAAAACTTTGCGCAGCAATGGGATGCCCGCCACGCGCTCGTTCAACAAGCCGTCGCAAACGGCGAGACCGATCTCGTTGTCGTGCAATTGGATGCGCCTGGCGGTATCGGAGAATACAAGGGCAATCCCAAAGATTGGATCAATCGTTGCGTGGCGCGGTTCTACGGTTTGAATTCGATCATCGCGCCGTGAACACCATGAAAAACGATTCGCAAGATTCAACCGCTCAACCCATCCTCGTCACTGGAGCGCATCGAAGCGGCACCACGTGGGCGGGCAAAATGCTCACAGGTCCGCAGGTCGCATACATCAGCGAACCGTTGAATGTGTTGCATCGCCCAGGGGTGTTGCGCGCGAAGGTGAAGCATTGGTATCAATACATCTGCGACGAGAACGAAGCCGAATTTCTCGCGCCGTTCGAGGAACTGCTCGATTACCGCTATCACACGTGGGGCGAGATCAAATCCATTCGCTCGATAAAAGATTTTTTGCGCATGGGGCGCGACTTCAAAATTTTCTACGACGCGCTCGAACACGGACAACGCGCATTGCTCAAAGATCCGTTCGCGGTATTTTCGATTCCGTGGTTCGTAAACCGATTCGATTTCAAAGTGGTGGTCACGGTTCGCCATCCCGCCGCGTTTGCGAGCAGTCTCAAACGCCTCGGCTGGACTTTCGATTTCAACGACCTGCTGAGTCAACCCCTGCTGATGCGCGATCATCTTGAAGGATATCGCGGACAAATGCAAGCCATCAAAGCGGATGATGTCATCGGACAAGCCAGCCTCTTGTGGACGATGATCTACCGCGCGGTTCATTCGCAGGGACAGCTGAATCGGCGCCTCATCATCGTCCGCCACGAAGACCTTTCGCGCGATCCCGTCAGCGGCTTCCGCGATCTGTATACCGCGCTGGGATTAGACTTCACACATCACGCGGAGGAGAAAATCCTCACCTCAAGCAATTCCGAAAACCCAACCGAGCTCTCGCGCAACAAAACCCATTCAGTGAAACTCGACAGCCGCGCCAGCGTGGACAATTGGAAGAAACATCTCACAGCCGAAGAAATACAACGCATCCAAGACATCACAGGCGAGACGTTGCGTCTGTATTATCCCGAAGACAACTGATAACTGATAACTGCTCACTGATTACTTTTTCACCGATGACCACTCCCTCACCGCTCCCTCTCGTCTCCATCATCACCCCCTCCTTCAACCAAGCGCGCTACATCGAAGCGACGATTCAATCCGTGTTGAGTC
>Ga0138256_10008053_pt1 | contig 11099 bp, 7 predicted proteins | sample KNB2016incub_MG_FD_105486 | JGI IMG/M metagenome (GOLD analysis project Ga0138256, IMG submission 105486) | Active sludge microbial communities from wastewater in Klosterneuburg, Austria - KNB2014incub_MG | ecosystem: Engineered > WWTP > Activated sludge > Unclassified | place: Austria...
AACCACGCGATACGGACCACGACCGCGCCCTGGATCGCTCTGCTCAACAACGACACCATTCCCGACCCGTGCTGGCTGGGGGCTCTGGTTGCCGCCGCCGAAGCGGATGCGCGCATCGGAAGCGTCGCCAGCCGCATGTGCTTCATGGACCAACCGGAGATGTTGAACTCCACGGGCATCGCCGTGGATCCTACAGGCATCGCCTGGGACCGACTGGGAGGCGCGCCGGCAGCTGCCGGCGACACCGCGGTGCGGGTATTCGGCGCCTCGGCGGGGGCCGCCCTGTACCGTCGATCGGCGCTGGAGGCGGTGGCCGAGCAGGGTCCGGATGGACGGCCTTCCTACTTCGACGAGGACTTCTTCATGTACCTGGAGGACGTCGACCTGGCCTGGCGCCTCAGGCTGGCTGGTTGGGAGTCGGTGTACGCGCCGGATGCCCGGGTGCTGCACCACCAGAGCGCCTCTTCCGGGGAAGGTTCGCCCTTCAAGAACCGGCTGCTGGGGCGCAACAAGGTGTGGTCGGTGATCAAGAACTATCCTCTCTGGCCGCTCCTGGCCTGGTCGCCGCTCATCCTGGCCTATGACCTGGCCAGCGCCCCCTACCGCCTGCTCTTCCAAGGGCAGACCGCGGCCCTGGCCGGTCGCTTGGAGGCCTGGCGGCGCATCGGCCCCATGTGGGCCAAACGGCGGGCCATCCAGGCCCGGAGACGTGTTGCATGGCGGCAGCTGCGGGCGGCCATGGAGCCCTTCGATCCGCCCTGGAAGGTGCTCGCCCGCTACCGGCACCTGAGCGGTCGGGGAGCGCCGGGCTCCGCCTCCGGGGTTGCCGGGAGCAATAGGCCATGAGCGTCGACGGCGGGACGGAGGGCCTGTTCGAGCGGGTCTACCAGGCTGTGGGGCGGGTACCTCACGGCAGGGTGACCAGCTATGCGGCCATCGCCGCCCTGGTCACCGGCCACCGTGGCGCGGCGCGGATGGTGGGCTGGGCGCTGCACGGTCTGCCATCGTCGCGCGAGGACGAGGTGCCTTGGTGGCGGGTGATCAACAGTCAGGGGCGAATCACCATCAGCCGTCATCCCGGTGCCGCGGAGGAACAGCAGGCCCGGCTGGAGGTGGAGGGGGTGCGGGTCGACCGAGACTTCCGCGTGGACTTGCATGTCTACGGCTGCGGCCCCGAGGATCTGTCCCCGAGTTGAATCGGGGCCGACTGCAGCCAGCGATCTCCCTGGCGGCGGTAGAGCCGCAGCTCATCCTGGACGGCCCCGTTGCCGTCAGTCACCCTGATCCTGACCTGCATCAGGTCAGAACGGGTCGGTCCGATGTCGAGCAGGTCATCGGGGCCGGGAGCCCGCGACAGCCCCAGTTGGCGGGTGATCTCCTCCTCACGCCAGCGCGGGTCGCTCAGCGGGTGAAGGGTGCGGCTCAGCAGGTCTCGATCCTGGCGCTCGATCGCCAGCTGCGCCAGGGCCAGGGTGCCCTGCACCGCTGCCCAGATCCGGCCATCCGTCTCGGCCCAGCGACCGATACCGAAGCCTGTTGCCGCGGCCAGCAGCAGCAGCAGCGTGTAGCCGCGCCAACGAGGCCCGTACGCACGGCGGGCCTCGGGCGGGCGGGCAGGATCAGGCTCGCTGGAAGCCTCCAGATAAGGGTCACGCTCGATGCGCCAGGTGAGCCGCTCGCCCACGGATACTCGGTTCGTCGCTCAGGACTGTCGGGCGCGGCCCAGGCGGCTCAGGCGGCTCAGGCGGCTCAACAGCCGCGTGACGGCGAACCCGATGGCCATGCCGATCAGCAGGAACATCAGGCCCCGGAGCGTCTGCGGGATCCATTGCAGGGTGAGGAAACGCACCGGCCACTGCAGGGCCTTGGGAAAGGCGATGGACTGGTAGGCCTCCTGCAACAGATAGGCCAGACCCAAGGCGAAGGTCAGCCCGGCCAGCACGATGAGGGCGAAGAGCCGGCTCAATTCGCTGCGGCTGAGTGCGGGAGGCCGGCTGGGTGCCACAGCCAAAGGTGGCTGGGCGAAGCGGAAGGGGCCCAGCCGCGCCAACTCCGTCAACTCGGCGTCCAGGTAGCGGCCGGCTATCGTCAGATCGGCGGCGATGGGGATGGTCTTGGATTCGGCTTCCGCCTCGCCCACCACGTCGTCCACCGTTCGACCGTTCAGGATGAGGATCGGCCTGGCGCCCAGGCTCTCGGCCACCTGCACCGCAGTCCACTCGCCACTGAGGTAGAACACGGGAGACGGATGCCGGCGCAGCAGTTCGGCAAACGACACCAGGTCGACGACGGAAGCCGGGTCGGCTGCTGAGGCTGGGGGCGTTCCCGGTCCGCCGGCGAGCGGTGCGCTGCCCGGTTCCGGAAGCACCAGACTCAGGCCATGGTCCCGAAGGGACTGCAATGGCTGCGTGTCGATCCCGCAGGCGACCAAGTCGGGACCCAAGAGGATGGTCGGCATGCCACCAACGATAGCATGGGGTTGAGCGGGTTCTGGGACGCGGATGCCTCGCGGCGCAGCAAGGTGGCGCCAATCACACGCGATTGCACGAATTGTTGCCGTTTGCGAACGGAGACCATATGTTTGTGCTTGTCTATGCCACGGACAGCCGCCTTTTTGGTGCTGCATTGGTTCGGATCGGTTGAAGCTGGCACCGACATCATTTTGTCTCCATAATCTGGGGAATTATCCACGGACTGGCTGCTGACTGCGTTTTCGCACCGGTAGCTCCAGCGAACCGATCAGGTTCCGCAGCCTGGTGACAAGGTCCATGCATGCCCAGCAGGACTTTGGCGACGCGGTCGTGTCTCCCACCCATCACGGGATTGGGAGTTCGCCGTGCCGTGGTTTCTCCAGATACAAGCGTACCGTCGCTTACCCATGACTGAAGCTGGAGGATGGAGGCTTTCCCCACCATGCCACCGCCCGGCCTCCCGTCAATCGATAGCCCTGACACTGACGTTCCCTGGGCGAACGCTGACCACCCCTGGCTGAAGATCGGCCAGGGGGACCGGCGTATCCAAGCTGCCTCCGCCAGCCTTTGCGCGTGGTCGGGGTGGACGGAAGCGGTGCTGCTCGGCGCCCCCTGGCAACGCGCCTTCGCCCCAGAAACGGTCGCCGCCGTCGAGCGGACCTGCGCACGGAGCATCTTGAACGGCAAGGCCGGGATGGATGCGCTCCTCTGCATGGCCGGCGGCGAGCCTTGTGCCGCCCGGCTGCAGGTCTGCTTTGACCACCGCCGTGGGGTCCTGTGGTTCCTGCTACAGCCAGCGTCTGAAGATCAGGTGTTGCCGCTGCCAACCGCGCTGGTCGCGCAGCCCCACCCGCCGACCGCCGAGGGCACGACCGTGATGCAGGCGCTCAACGTCGCCGGGGCCGCGGCGCTGGAGGTGGAGGCCGACGGCTCGATCACCGACGCCACCCCGGCGCTGGAGCGTCTGTTGGACCAGCCGCTGGCGACGCTGAGGCACCAGCGGATCGAGGATGTCTTCGCCATGTCGGAGCCGGCGCGGGCGGCTTTCGTGCAGGCACGCCAACGGCATCAGCCGCAGTCGGTCCTGGCCGCATGCACGAACGACAACCGCCAGGTGGTCGTGGAGTGGATGGCTGGCAACCGCCCGGGCAGCGGTTATGCGGTGGTCATGAGCGCCCATCGCGATCTCGCCGGCATGGAGCGCCTGCGGATGCAGTCGCAGCTGGTCTCCCTGGTTGCCCACGACGTGCGAGACTCACTGTCGGCAGTCAATTACGGACTTCAGACCCTGGCCCAGGACTTGGGCGCGGACAGCAGCATGCAGGAGACGGTGACCCGCGTGCTTCGCGAAAACGAGCGGGCCGCCCGCATCGCTCATGATGTCCTGTGGATGTCCCGGCCAGGAGATCTGGAGCGGGTGGAGCTGGACATCGACACCGTGGTCCTCGAAGTGGCCGAACGCTTTCGCGATCGCGCGGCCCACAAGTCAGTCCTCCTGGTCCTGGAGCTGGGTTCCGGCGAGCATGCCCTGGCGGACCTGTGCAGTTTGGACCGCGGCCTGAGCAACCTGATCGACAATGCCCTGGACGCCACGCCCGCCGAAGGGCGGGTGACTGTCAGCACCCGTAGAGAGGCTCGCGGTCGCCCGGGTGTGCTCATCTCGATCCGCGACACCGGGGTGGGCATCCAGGTGGAGAAACAACCCCTGGTCTTCGACCTCTTCGTCACCAACAAGCGTGGCGGGACCGGTTTGGGCCTGGCCATCGCTCGCCGCGTGGCCCTGGACCACGGCGGGCACATCGATTTCGACAGCATGCCTGGTCAAGGGACCAGCTTTCATCTGTGGCTGCCCGCCCTGCGCGAGTAGCCGCGACGCGTTCCCGTTCGTCCGTTGCCGTCGCCGCCCACCCCGCCCAGGGGAGCGGCCCCATGTCCCCCAGGAGCGAAACATGACGACCCCCACCGTCCTTGTCGCCGAAGACAATGCCCTGACCCGCGACTTCATGGTGCGCTCGCTGCGTGCCAACGGCTACGATGTCCTGGAGGCGGACGGCCTGGCAGCTGCCCGCCGGCTCGTCGAGAGCCGGGTCTTCGACCTGGCCTTCATCGATCTGTGCCTCGGTGACGGCGATGGACGCGACCTTCTGGACCAACTGCGCGAACTGGCGCCGGAGGTGCCGGTGATCGTCGCCACCTCCACCGACACGGCGGCCAGCGCCGTGGAACTGATCCGCCGCGGCGCCTACGACTACATGGTCAAACCGGTCCCGCCCTCGGACCTGCTCCGCATGGCGGCGCGCGGGGTGGAGCTCAGCCGGGCGCGGCGCGCGATCAACGCCTTGCACGACGCCCGCCTGCGCGAGTCGAGCGGCTGGGATATCGGGGAGACGACCCGCATGCGCCAGACCGAGCATACGGTGAAACGCTTCGCCCCCACCGACGCCGGCATCCTCATCCAGGGTGAGAGCGGGACGGGAAAGGAGGCGGTTGCGCGGGCCTTGCACGATTGCTCTGAGCGGGCCAAGGGCCCCTTCATCGCCATCAACTGCGCGGCGGTGCCTGCCCAACTGCTGGAGAGTGAGGTCTTCGGCCATGAAAAAGGCAGCTTCACCGGGGCGGTCGACCGCCGCAAGGGCATGCTCGAGCTGGCGCATGGCGGCACCCTCTTCCTGGATGAAGTGGCCACCATGTCGCTGGAGATGCAGGCCAAGCTGCTGAGGGCTTTGCAGGAGTTCACCTTCCGGCGCGTCGGCGGCCAACTGGAGCTGAGCGTCAACGTGCGGGTGGTCTCAGCCACCAACCGCAGCCTGCGCGAAGCCATCGAGAAGGGCGAGTTCCGTGATGACCTCTACTACCGGCTTTGCGTCATGACCGTAGACCTGCCCCCGCTTCGGGAGCGGGTGGTGGACATCCCCTTCTTCATCCAGAAGTTCATCGGCGAGCTGCGGGCCAAGACGGGTAGTTCGGTGACCGGCATCACCGAGACGGCGTTGTGGGCCATGTGCCGCTACAGCTGGCCCGGCAACATCCGCCAGCTGCGCAACACGGTGGAGCGGGCGATGATCTTCGCCACGGGCGAGGAGCGGATCGACCTGCCGCATCTGCCGGCAGAGCTCCTCAACGCCAACCAGGACGAGGAGCGCAGCGCGAGCGCGGCCGGCATGTCCCCGGCGCCGAAGGCAGCGCCGCAGTTGGCGGACACACCGGCAGATGGGCCATCGCTGGTTCTACCCGGAGCCATTCCGGCGAGCGGCTTCGATATGAAGGCCACGATCGCGCAATGGGAGCGGGACTGGGTGTCCCAGGCGCTGAGCCGCACCGCGGGCAACCAGAGCGCCGCGGCCCGCCTGTTGGGTCTCACCCGTGATGAGCTGCGCTACCGCGTCGACAAGTTCGTCATGGAGCCCGCGGTCTAGCACCGCAGCATGGGCGGCCGCGACCGGTTCACAGCGACGGCCATCGGCCTTGCCGTGGCCGCCGCGCATCCGGGCGAGCGCGGCTCCGCCCTTGGGCCTTTCCGCCCGGTGCGCTGGGGAAAGCCCCCCAAATCTCGCCGCAAAGGTCGCCAAACTGCCGATAGGGGCCGCTCCGTGACGACTGGACGCTGCTGGCACGGTCCTTGCATGGTGGCGGATCATCCCAGGCCCGGCTCAACAGAGACCGCCTCAGCGACAAAGGGAATCCGATGCTCGACCAGACGCTCATTCTTCGCCACCTGATGGTGCTCGCGGTCTTCTCGATGGGCCTGCTGGCCATCGCGGCCGGCTTGTGGACCCTCATGTCCCGCGATTACCAGCACACGATCAAGGGCATCTCCGCCCAGTCCAGCCGGCTGCAGGCCCGGGCGCTCAGCGAGATCGGCGCCATGCCGATGCTGGACGCCTCCGCCCGACTGGTCGAGGCGGTGAACCAGCTGATTCGCACGGCCATGGGAGTCGGTGTCTTTCTTTGCATCATCGGCGCGGCCCTTTGCGGGTTCGCCTTCTGGATGCTCGTGCGCTGAGCCGCCCACGCTCAGCCCGACCCAAGGAGCCCAGTCATGTCCAACCCGGCGGAATACCCCACGCCGCCCCAGCCATCCGCCAGCCCCCGCGCCAGAGACATCCGGGCGGCGCAGGAGGCCTACGTCGATGGTCTGATCACCAACCTGGCCGCCGGGCCGGAGGTGGACCAGCCCTGGCATCTGGAGGCCGAGTTGCCTACCGGCCAAGGAGACCTTGTTTCATGGCTGGCGCGGGCATCTCGCTCTGCCGTCATCGGGCCGCCCGGCTCCGGCAAGACGGTGGCGATGGGCCGCGCCGCTCGGGCCATGGCCAGCGAATGGCGCGCCGGACGCGGACCCCTGCCCATCTTGGTGGACCTCGGAGAGGGCCATGCCTGGGAAGGCATAGAGGAACTGGCCATCCGCAGCTTGGGAGCCGGGCGCGTCGCCGGCCTGCGCCTTTCGGAACTAGGCCCTTGCACCCTGATCCTGGACAACCTGCATCGCAGCGCCGACGTCTACCTTTTCGAGGGTATGGAGCTGCTGCTGCGCGCCGGTGGCCAGGCCGGACCCGGTCTGGTCGTGGGTTGCCGAAGCGCTGACTGGCCCAACTTCCGCAGCTGGTTCGAGGGCATCGAAGCGGTGGAGGTTCGCCCTCTGGATCGCGGCCATCTGGAGTCCGCCCTGCGTGCCGCTCTGCCTGCCGACCGCGTTCAGATCGCCCTTGACTGGCTGTCCCGCGACCCGGATCTGGCTCAGGCAGTGCGCCTCCCGCGTGCCTTGGCGGCGCTTCTGGATGTCGCCCTGCATCGCGAGCCCGTGGAATGGGGCCGCCCGCCGGTGCTCGACACCCTGCTCGAGAACCTGCTGGCACCGCTGCCGCGAACCGAGAAGCCTGCCTTCCGCAGCGCATTGGTCGATGTGGCCTTGCAGGGCCTGGGGCAGGGCCTGTTGATCCAGGTGGACACCATCGTCATGAGCCTGGCGGTCACCCGCGAGCGGATGGTCCGGTCCGGTGCGGTGGTGCCCCATGGCACCGCCCTGGCTTTCGTGGAACCCCTCCTGGCCACGCATCTGGCGGCCGCGGCCCTGGCGCCGCGCGCCGAACAGCGGCCGGCTGCGCTGCTGGAGGAATTGACGGCCCTGGATCCGGGTCGGCGCGGCGGCTTGCTGGCCGCCGTGGTCAATCAGGTGTCGGATCCTGGGGAGTTGCTGGCCCTGGCACTGGATCTGCCCGATGGCCCCGATCTTGTCGCCCGCTGTCTGGCCACCCCCCTGACGGCCTTGGACGAAGGGCGGCGGAGCCCCCAGGGTTTGGTGGCGGCCCTGACCCGGCCAGAGCGATCGGTGTCCTCTGCCGTCCTGGCCGCGCTGGCCGATGCGATGAGCGGCCGCACTGCTCTGGGCGAGCTTGCGCGCCTGCTGCGCCAGGCGGCCGTGAATCCGTCGGCTCAGCCGGCGGGAGCGACGACCGCAGAACCTGTGCGGGAGCCCGCCGCGCCCGATGATACGGCTCCGTCACGCTTGCAGGAATGGATCCGATCGTTCGTGGCGGCGCGCGAGCGCGGCCTGGGTCTGCGGCGCAGCGAGAATTGGGGCGGAGCCCAATTGGCCTTGCGGGAGGCAGGTCAAGCCCTTTCGCACCTGGAGGCCGACCTCAGCTTCGAGCAGGGCCAGGTGGCCGCCGCGGGCGGCGATCACGAGGCGGCCCGCGAGGCCTTCGAGGCTGCTTTGGCACGCGATCCCGATCAGGCCCGCTACGTGGTCCAGTACGGCCGGGCGCTCATCGCCCTGGATCGGGTGTCCGAGGCCATCCAGGCCCTGGACGGCGCGCGCGAGCGCAGCCCCGGTCGATCGGATCTTCACGCCACCCTGGCCGAGGCCTATCAGGCGCAGGGTTGGATCGCGGAGGCCGGGCGCGCCTTCGCCCAGGCCGCTGAGCTGGCGCCGGACAACGCGGTCTACCAGCATGCCAGCGCCGAGCTGCAGGCTGAAAGCGGCGACCTGACCGCGGCGGAGCAGACCTTCGGCCGAGCGCTCGCCCTGCGGCCGCGCGAGGCGACCTGGCATGATGCCCTGGGGCAGATCCTGGCCGAGCTGGGACGCCCGCAGGCGGCCTTGCGCGCCTTCCAGCGGGCCCATGAACTGGCGCCCCAGGAGGCGTCCTACCTCAGGCATCTGGGCCGGGCGCAGCTGGCCGTCGGACGCTTCCCCGAGGCGGAGGCCAGCCTGGCGGCCGCCTGTGACCGCGCCCCCGAGGCACCCGGCCCCCTGGCCGACCTGGGCCTGGCCCAAGCAGCCTCCGGGCGCCTCGCCGATGCCGTGACCACCCTCCGCCGGGCGGTGGCCATGGATGGGATCTGGCCCTTGGATCACCTGACCCTGGCCCGCGCCCTGCGCGAGAGCGGCCAGTTGGAGGAGGCGTCGGCCAGCCTGGCGCAGGCTGGCCGACTGGCCCCCTCCAGCGCTGCTGTGGCTCTGGAAGTCCAGGCCCTGCAGCGGGCGTTGCACGTGACCTCTACAGCGGGTTCGGACGCCGCGGGTTCGGACGCCGCGGGTTCGCCCGCCGTTGAGGTCGTCGCGGGCGAAGCGGACCTCCTGGCCGACGGCCACGCGGCGCTGGCCGCCGGCGACATCGACCGGTCCATCGCCCTGGCTCGCGAGGCGCTGGCCCAGAACCCTGGAGAGGCGGAGGCCTGCGCCCTCCTTGGCGAGGCCTACCGCAAGCTGGGCCTCCCCGAAGCGGCGATGACCGCCTGGGAAGAGGCTGTGCGCCTGGCTCCGCAAGAGGACCGCTACCGGCTGGGTCTGGCGGAGGCCGCCCTGGCCGCCGGCCATTCGCAGGTGGCGCATCAGCAGCTGGAGGCCGCCGCCGAGCGGGAGGCGCAGGCTTCATTGCCCGCCGCGGATATGGCCGGCCTGCACGAGGCCATCGCGGTGGCCGCCGCCGGTTGGGAACTGCCTTTGGCCTTGCCCGAGCTGGCTCCGCCCCTGCCCGCGGCGACGGCCGTCGCCGCGCTGCTGGGCCGACTGACCGCCAAGGACCTGCCGCCGGAGTCGATGACCGTTGCGCGGTTGGCGGCCGTGCAGCTGCTGGGGCGAAGCGGCCGGCCCGCCGAGGCCATGGCGGCGGCCGAAGCGGCCGCGGATCAGGACCATGCTCCAGAAACCTTGGTGGTCCTGTCCTGGGCCCGCCTCTTGGCCGGTGACGGTGTGGGCGCCCTGGAGAGCCTGGGCATGGCCCGCGCACTGGGTGCCCAGGACGCGGCCCTGGACGTGCTGGAGGGCCAGGCCCATCTGCGCCGCGGCGACCCTGTCGCTGCCGAAGCGGCGCTGAATCGCGCCGCCGACGCCCTGCCAGAGAACGATGCGCTGCAGGCGCTGCGCGCCGAGGCCGCCCGCCGGAAGGGCGATACCTCCACGGCGATCAAGGTGCTTGATCGCGCCTTGGCCCGCTCACCGCAGCGACCGGTACTCCAGGCGCAACTGGGTGAGGTGCTGATCGAAGCCGGGCAGGCGGGTCAAGCCCTGGAGCGGTTCGCCCGCGCCGCCGAACTGGATCCGGACAACCCTGAGTACCGCATGGCGCAGGCCGAGATCCTGGACCGCGAAGGTGATGGCGCTACCGCCCGCATGCTGCTCAGCCAGGTGTTGGAGCGCCGGCCGCAGCATCTGGGGGCCACCTTGCTCCTGGCGCGCATCAGCCTGGCGGAGGGCCGGCCGGCCGAAGCCCGCTCGCTGCTGGCGCGGGCCTTGGACCGGCATCCGGACGCGGCCAACCTGCACCATTGGCTGGGTGTGAGCGCCCGGGCGGCAGGTGACCTGCCGGCGGCGCGCGGCCATCTGGAAGACGCCGTGAGGCTGGATCAGAGCCAGCCGGAGACCTACTTGCTGCTGGGCGAGGTCTGCCTCGCGGTCGGCGAGACCGACGAGGCCATCCAGGCGCTGGAGAACGCCGTGAACCTGGATGGCGACGATGTCGAGGCACGCCTGCGCCTGGCTGAGGCCTGCGCCCGGGCAGGTCTGCGGGAACGGGCGCAGGCGCAGTTGGACAGCGCCCGCGCCCTGGCTCCGACGGACGCCCGGCCCCTCCTGGCCGCGGGGCGCCTGGCGCTGGCCGGCCACCTTCCGGAACAGGCCATCGCGGCGCTGGAAGCGGCCCGTGAACGCGATCCCCAGGACCCGGAGATCTTCCATGCCCTTGGGCTCGCCTACAAGTTGCTGCGCGAGTACGGCCAGGCCACGCAGATGTTCCGCTCCGAGCTGCGGCTGACGCCCACGTCGCCCAAGGCCTATGCCCAGTACGCCGCCGTCAGCGCCATGCACTTCGTCAACCGCGTCGTGGTCATCGAGGACGCGGCGGTCAACGGCGCGGAGGCGGTCCGATGATCGCCCGGATGCGCGGGCGCCTGCCGCGCCTCAGCGATCTGGTGGCCATCACCCCGGGCGCAGAGGCGCAGCCGGAGAGCCCGGCGGTGTTGATCGTGACCAGCCGGCATCGCCTCTGGCAGCGCTACGGCCCCAGCGGCGTCGGTGCTGTCGAGCGCGCCCTTGGCGAGCTGATGGGGGCGATGGCGGCGCGCGGTCTGTCGGCCACGGTCCTGTACCCGGATGACAGTCCTTTGCTCAGCCGTTTCGGCGTCCTG
>Ga0138256_10008054_pt1 | contig 11098 bp, 6 predicted proteins | sample KNB2016incub_MG_FD_105486 | JGI IMG/M metagenome (GOLD analysis project Ga0138256, IMG submission 105486) | Active sludge microbial communities from wastewater in Klosterneuburg, Austria - KNB2014incub_MG | ecosystem: Engineered > WWTP > Activated sludge > Unclassified | place: Austria...
CTTTACGGCAGGCAGGTTTTCTTCTTCTTTTGAAGAAGAAGATTTCAAAGGGTTGGGATTGCTATTCTTCTCAGGGTTAGTTCTTTTTAATTCTTCCAATGCAGGATCATCACTTAATGTTGAATCTTTTTCCAACTTAATAATAGCAGGCATTACATTCGATGTTGTTTCTTTTTCTGCTTCTTCTGACTGACGTAATAATTTTTCTACGTTCTTTTTCAATTGTTCTGCATCCACTTTCCGATCCAACGCTGATTTTGAGACCACTACCTGGCCTTTGTACTGCACATCTATTATTTTATACTTGTCGAAACCAGTTTTACTCAATACCTGTTTGTAAAAAATCATCAAGCGGTTGAATTTCTTTTCAATGTTTTCGCCATTGCCAAGTTTTACAAGATGATTGCCCACCAATGGAATCATTTCAAAATTTCCATCATCAGTAATATCAATCTGTGCCACCTGCGACATCCAGAAAGGATTGTTCTCAATAAACTCAGCAACGTTTGTTACCTGCTTTAAGAACAAACTATCTGCTGCATTCATTTTTTTCTTATCAGCATACCCAGTAAACACCGGCACTCTTGCACTCAATTTATCTGATAAAGGCATTTTCTTTCCATTGTCATTTATATAAAATGAATTACCATCTGTTGTAAATATTCTTGCTATCGGTTCTTTCTCCGTTATGGAAACATGCAATACATCTTTATTATCGAAATACATATCTGCTTCATCAACCCATGTGTTTTTTTCCAGCATTTGCTCGAGTTCATACAAATTGAATGCAGCAATTGGATCACCTTTTAGCGGACCTTTTGTGGCTTTAAAAAGCAATTGCTCTACATCTTTATTATCTATGAAAAGATTATTCTTACCACCTTCAATTGAAATTGTGTAGTCTTTGCAAAGTCCATTGTTCTTTTTGGTGATGGCTGCCAACAACAACGAAACCATGCCTCCGCCAATGCAAAGCCATATTGCTATAAATAATACTTTTCTTATCGTTGTTTTTGCGTTCACTGTTTATAAATCTTTTAATTCATTTCTAATTGGTTCTATCAGCATGTCAATATCCCCTGCTCCTGCTGTTATCAATATTTCGCCAAATTCTTTATTCAATGTTTTAGCATAATCATTTTTAATCCAATTCAACAATTCTTCACTTGTCATAACTTTCTTTCTTTCACTGTTCATTTTCTCCAGAATCATTTCGCTGCTTACTCCTTCAATCGGCAATTCTCTTGCAGGATAAATCGGCAACAAAATCACTTCGTCTGCCAGATCAAGCACTTCTGCAAAGCCATCGGCCAAATCTTTTGTTCTGCTGTACAAGTGTGGTTGAAAAATAACCGTACACTTTTTTTGCCTGAACAATGATTTTGCTCCGTTGATTAAAGCCCTTAACTCTTCCGGGTGATGTGCATAGTCATCAATAAAAACCAGCCGGTCATTTTTGATAACATATTCAAATCTTCTTTTCACCCCTTTGAAGCTTTCTACTGCTACTTTGATCTTCTCATTCTCAATTTCCAAAGAACTGGCTACCGCAATCGCTGCAATAGCATTTTCAACATTGTGCATTCCACCCATATTCAGTTTCACATTCTCCAGCACATTATCTTTCATCAAAACATCGAACTCATAACTTCCATTCATCATCCTGATATTAGCAGCATACACATCAGCACTTTCATTTTGCAGGCTGTATGTAAGTACATTATCAGCTACTAATTCCTTTCCTCTTTTTAATCCAAACTGCTTCACCACCAAACCGCCAGGCCTGACTCTTTTACTGAAATCAATAAAAGCATCTTCCATCGCTGCTGCCGTTCCATATATATCCAGATGGTCGGCATCCATGGCTGTAATGATGGCTACATCCGGGCTTAATTTCAAAAAACTTCTGTCGTACTCATCTGCTTCAATGACACAAACATTTTTTTCACTGCTCCAAAAATTCGTTCCGTAATTCACTGCAATGCCTCCGAGAAAAGCATTACACCCAAATCCACTGTGCCGAAGCAAATGACCAACCATAGTTGTAATCGTTGTTTTGCCATGAGTGCCTGCTATACATATATTAAAAGAACTTGCTGTTATAATCTGCAACACATCGCTTCTCTTTACCACTTTGTAACCATTCTCCCGGTAATACACCAGCTCTTCTTGCTCTGCCGGAATAGCCGGTGTGTAAATAACCAAGTCAACTTTTTTTGGAAGCAGTTCAACATTAGCGGTGTAATGAACAGCAATGCCGCTTGCTTCCAATTCTTTTGTTAGCACGGTTGGTGTTTTATCGTAACCACTCACTTTTACTCCCCCAGCATGGAAGAATCTGGCAATTGCACTCATGCCGATTCCTCCGATTCCGATAAAATACACTTCATTCAGTTTTTCAATCCCCCGAAAGGGAGCATTCATAAGGACAGTATTGTTTGTTTTGCTCAAGGTGGCTTAAATCAATTTTAAAATTTCATCGGCTATTATCTTATCAGCGTTTGTTATTGCCAATTTTGAAATATTACTTTCCAATTCTTCTTGCTTCCCTTTATCCTTTGCCAGTTCAATCGTCATAAAGACCAGCTTCTGCATTGCTTCTGTATCTTTTACCATCAATGCTGCATTTTTTTTTATCAGTGCCATTGCATTCACCGTTTGATGATCTTCTGCTGCAAATGGATACGGAACAAATAAAACCGGTTTTTTTGCCACACATAATTCAGCCACAGTCATTGCTCCTGCTCTTGCTACTACTATGTCTGCCGCTGCGTATGCATATTCCATTTGTGTGATAAATTCATTTACCCAAACTCCCTGCTTCCCTACTGCTCTTTGTTTTCCTTTTTCAGCATATGGTTTACCAGTTTGCCAAATTATTTGCAAACCTGCATCTAACAACAAATCCAAACCTTTATCAATTGCTTCGTTAATTGATTTTGCACCAAGGCTACCACCAACTACCAGTACTGTTGTTTTTGCTTCATCCAGCGAGAAAAAATTTATTCCTTCCCGTCTTGAAACCGATGCATCAGTAATTGATTTTCTTACAGGATTACCCGTTACCATTATTTTTTCCTTCGGGAAAAATTTTTCCATTCCATCAGTACCAGTAAAAACCTTTGTTGCATTTTTACCAAGCATTATATTTGATTTTCCGGCAAATGAATTTGACTCATGTATAAAAGTGGGAATCCTTTTTGCCTGTGCTACTCGCAACACCGGATAACTTGAATAACCGCCCACACCAATCACAGCATCTGGTTTAAATCTTTTTACAATGGAACGAACCTGTAAAAAACTTTTTGCTAGTTTAAATGGCAAACCAACATTTTTTATCAAAGAACTTCTGTTGAATCCTGCGATGTCCAACCCTTCAATTTTATATCCCGCCTCCGGTACTTTTTCCATTTCCATTTTCCCTTTGGCTCCTACAAATAGTATTTCAATCTTCTCGTCAATCTTCTTCAATGCATTAGCAATTGCTATTGCCGGAAAAATATGTCCACCGGTTCCTCCTCCTGCTATTATCACTCTTTTACTCATTCTACTCAGTTATTTTGCAAATTCAGCTGCAGCTTTTCCTTCCAATAGTTCTGCATTTCTTGCCACACTTAATATGATACCAATTGCAAGGCAGGTAAATATGAAACTTGTTCCACCCATACTTACCAATGGCAGCGTAACACCTGTTACCGGAAATAAATTCACCGTTACAGCCATATTCGCCACAGCCTGTATTGCTAGTGTAAAACTTAATCCCAATGCCAGGAATGCACCAAAAGCAAAAGGACATCGTTTAAAAATTCGTATACACCTATATAGAAATACCAAATAGATAAACATGATAAATGCACCACCGACTAATCCGTACTCTTCAATGATGATTGCATAAATAAAATCATTATAAGCTTGCGGTAAATAATCTCTTGTTGTGCTATTACCTGGACCAACACCAAATATGCCACCATTGGCAATAGCAATTTTTGCCTGATTTACCTGGTAGGCATCATTATCTGTTTCCTTACTTCCGTAAATAAAACTTTCCATTCTACCAATCCATGTATCTACACGGCCAAATAATGTAGAAGAAGATTTTTTTACCGGAGCTATGACTTCATCATTCGTTGTTTTTCCATGCCGCATTACTGCAGCTGAAATAAGAAACACAATTGGTATCAATGCAATTCCAATAGTCGCCAAAATATGTTTTGTGCTTACTCTTCCTATAAATAATAACAATAAACAACTTGCCCCCAATAGCAAGGCTGTAGATAAGTTAGCCGGAGCAATGAGTAAACAGGTTAATGCAACTGGTGTCATCACCGGAATGAACCCTTTTTTGAAATCTTTTATTACATCCTGCTTCTTACTAAGCAATCTTGCGAGGTACATGAATAGAGCCAACTTTGCAAAATCGGATGTCTGCATGGTCATATTGATCAATGGCAAACGAATCCATCTGCTTCCTTCATTCATCTTTACCCCAAAAAACAATGTATAGAATAATAATACCAGCGATATGCCGAATGCAATTTTTGCAACTCTTGAATAGAAAGTATAATTAACAAGATGAGCAAAATAAATCACCATTATTCCAACAAGTATAAAAGCAATCTGCTTGAAAAGATATATCTCCGTATTTCCTTTATAATTCTTGTATGCTAAAGATCCTGTAGCACTATAAACAGCCAACAATGAAACCAGCGTCAGCAACACCACCAATGCCCAGATAACCTTATCACCTTTTGTTTTGCTAATAAGATTATTGGTATTGAAGGAATTCCTCAACCCACTAAATCGCATGTCTTTTGCAACGTCCATATTTACTTATAAATCTTTTACTACTTGTTTAAACTGATTGCCTCTGTCTTCATAGTTTTTAAATAAATCAAAACTTGCACAGGCTGGACTCAATAACACTGCATCTCCTTTATCTGCAAAATGAAAAGCTGCATGTACTGCTTCTGCCGCCGTTGATGTATTTACTATCGTACTCACTTTATTTCCAAATGCCTCATGGATTTTCCTGTTATCTGTTCCCAGGCAAATAATTGCTTTTACTTTTTCATCCACCAACTCTTGAATTAATGAATAATCATTTCCTTTGTCAACACCACCTAAAATCAAAATGGTTGGCTTTGTCATACTTTCCAACGCATACCAAGTAGAGTTTACGTTTGTTGCTTTGCTATCATTAATAAATTCAACTCCCCGAACTGTTGCCACATGTTCCATGCGGTGCTCAAGGTTTTGAAAATTCTGCACTGCATCACGGATTTTTTCTTTCCGGATGTCGAGTGTTGTAGCTGCCACACAAGCTGCCATAGTATTGTACTGATTATGCTTTCCTTTCAAAGCAAAATCAAATACACTCATTGTTGTAAAATCCTGTCCTGTTCTTACGTACATGTCCCCGTCTTTAATAAATGCGCCGTTTGGTAATTCTTTTTTCATACTGATTGGCAGTTGGTTAGAATGAATATTGAATTGGTTTAGATATTCCATAGTTACTTCATCATCGCAGCAATAAATAAAATAGTCTGTTGATTGCTGATTCATTGTTATGCGAAACTTACTTTTTATATAATTCTCAAATTTGTAATCGTAACGGTCAAGATGATCTTCTGTGATGTTTGTCAGAATTGCAATGTCGGGTCTGAATGTGATTATATCATCCAACTGAAAACTGCTTACCTCTACTATATATAATGCTGAAGGATTTTCTGCAATTCTTCTTGCGAATGAATCACCGATATTTCCTACCATCGCACAATCAAGACCAGCTTCGTGACAAATGTGATGAGTCACTGCTGTTGTCGTCGTCTTTCCATTACTTCCAGTGATAGCAATTATTTTGCTATCTCCTTTGAAGCGATACGCCAGCTCTATTTCACTTATCACTTGAATTCCCTTTTCACGGATTATCTTCATCATCTCTGTCTTTTCAGGAATGCCCGGACTCTTCATTACTTCATCTGCATTCAGAATTTTCTCAGATGAATGCTTGCCTTCTTCAAAATCAATTCCGGCATTCATCAACTCGTTACGATACTCATTTTTCAAAGAACTTCCATCCGAAAGAAATACATCATATCCCTGTTGCTTCGCTAGTAGTGCGGAACCCACACCACTTTCACCACCTCCCAATATGACAAACCTTTTAATCATGCTCAAAATCATTGTACGGAACATGATTCTTCATAAGTATTGGATTCAAATACAACTGCACCACAATTCGGTTAAATCAGAACTTTAGTTTTCTTGGGCCTTCGTTTTGGTTTTTCAATAAACTTTTTATTCAAAGTCAATTTCTATCTCATCTTTAATGTTGCAATACTCAACACTACCAACAACACTGTTACAATCCAGAACCGTGTTACAATCTTCACCTCATGATATCCTTTTACCTGATAGTGATGGTGAAGCGGTGCTTTCAAAAACATTCTTCGTCCTATTCCAAATTTTCTTTTTGTGTATTTGAAATAGCCCACTTGCAACATCACACTTATCGTTTCCACGAAAAACACACCACAGAAAATCGGTATCAACAATTCCTTATGAACGATTATTGCCAACGATGCAATAATTCCTCCCAATGTCAGACTACCTGTATCACCCATAAATATCTGCGCCGGGTATGAGTTGTACCATAGAAAACCAATACAAGCTCCAATCATCGCCGCAATAAAAACGGACAACTCACCAAGGTTTGGTATGTACATGATGTTTAGATAATCTGCAAACACCAGGTTACCACTTGCATAGGCGAATATGCCGAGCAAGACACCTATTATTGCTGATGTTCCCGTAGCCAAACCATCGAGCCCATCCGTCAGATTCGAACCGTTCGAAACTGCAGTGATGATAAAAATCACAACCAATATGTAAAGAACCCAGGTATAATCTCTCCACGATTCCGGCAATAACTTTGAATAATTAAACTCATGATCCTTTACAAAAGGAATCGTTGTTATTGTCGGTGTTGTCACTTCTACAAAATATTTTGTCTTACCATTTACATCTTTTCCAAAAGCTGCTTTTTCAGTTGGCGGAATTTTTCCTACATACTCTCTCCAGATTTTTACTTCACTATTGAAGTAAAGTGTTGCGCCAACTGTAATTCCCAATCCCACTTGTCCTAAAATTTTAAACCAGCCAGCTAATCCATCTTTACCACTCTTTTTAAATGCCTCTCCTTTTTGCTGTGCCTGTCTCTTATTTCTCAGTTTCAGATAATCATCAATAAATCCAATGATGCCCAACCAAACTGTACTGATCAACATTAATTGCACATATACTTTCGTTAGGTCAGCCAGTAAAAGGGTTGGTATGATGATTGCAAGAATTATAATAATTCCTCCCATCGTTGGTGTTCCTCTTTTACTTTCTTCACCTGCCAATCCCTCTTCACGGATGCTTTCGCTGATTTGCTTTTTTTGTAAGAACTTAATTAATTTCTTTCCGTAGAAAGTGGTAATAAACAAAGACAACAATACCGCCAACAATACCCGGAAAGTGATAAAGCCAAAGAGCCTGCTTCCCGGAAAATTTATTCCTTCCTTATTTAGCCATTCAAATAAGTGATACAGCATTATTGGTAATTGGTTTCGTCTTTTATTTATCTAAAACTTCAAACATCTCTTTCACTATTTCCTTATCGTCAAAGTGATTTCTCACTCCTTTTATTTCCTGATACTTTTCATGTCCTTTTCCTGCAATCAGAATAATATCTTCAGGCTTTGCCAAACTGATCGCCATTTTTATCGCTTCCTTCCTGTCAACAATTGAGATATATTTTCTTTTATAAGACACTGCTAATCCATCTTCCATATCTTTTATTATCTGTGCCGGATCTTCGCTTCTCGGATTATCACTGGTAAAAATCACTCTGTCGCTATGCTCACATGCTGCTTCTGCCATCACTGGTCTTTTTGTTCTATCTCTGTCACCGCCACAGCCAACAACTGTTATCACTTGTTCAAATCCTTTTTTCAATTTCTTTATCGTTGCCAGCACATTCAATAAAGCATCCGGTGTATGTGCATAGTCAACTATCACAATTAGTTTTTCTTTTGGCGAAACTGAATAATCAAATCTTCCTTCTGCACCAGTTAGCATGCTTAAAGCAGTCAGCACTTCCTGTTTATCTTCTCCTAAACAAATCGCAGCTCCGTAAACTGCCAACAGATTGTATGCATTGAATTCGCCAATCAATCTGAAATGCACTTCTACTTCATTCACCGTCATCATCAACCCACTCAGATTATTATCCAAAATCTTCCCTTTGAATTCAGCCACGGTTTTCAAACTGTAGTAATACTTTTTTGCATTAGTATTCTGCAGCATCACCGTTCCTCTTTTATCATCTGCATTGCTAATAGCGAATGCTATTGATGATAATGAATCAAAGAAGGATTTCTTCACCCGGATGTACTCATCAAATGTTTTATGATAATCCAGATGATCATGAGTGATGTTGCTGAAAATGCCGCCTGCATATTCCAAACCGGTTGTTCTGTGCTGATGTACTGCATGTGAACTTGTTTCCATAAACACATGAGTGCATCCTGCTTCCACCATCTGGCTTAATAAATAATTAAGACTGATAGCATCCGGTGTGGTATGTGTGGCTGGCAATACAGTTTCGCCAATCTGGTTTTCTACAGTGCTTAGCAATCCACATTTATATCCCAAACTTGTAAAGAGCTTATATAATAATGTCGCAATTGTCGTTTTTCCATTTGTTCCTGTTACACCTACCAGCTTCACTTTCTCCGATGGCTTTCCGTAAAAATTATTCGCCATCAAGGCTGCTGCTATTGCACTGTTCTCCACCTGCACATATGTGACTGCTTCTTTTTTATCAGCAGGCAACTCTTCGCAAACAATAACCGCGGCTCCATTCTCTATTGCTTTCTCAATGAACTGATGACCGTCTGCCACTCCTCCTTTTACTGCTACAAATGCACTTCCCGGTTTTATCTTTCTCGAATCAATCTGTAAATCCTTTACTTCAACCGATGTATTACCATCCACCAACTTTAAACTCACTTTATATAATACATCGCTCAATAACACAGTTAACTTTTATTCATTAGTTCAACTTAACTCCAATATCACGGTTATACCTTTTGCCAATTCAGTTCCTGGTGCAACAGATTGCATGGTGATTTTTCCCTTTCCTCGTATTGCTACTTTCACTCCCATATTTTCCAATAGATAGATTGCATCTTTTAAACCCATGCCTCTTACATTCGGCATTACTTTCTGACGAACTGTTGTCGCTTTCACAACAGGTTTATTATTTTTTGCATATACCGTAGCCCAATTATCTTGTGCCACAGAATCTGCATATTGCATTTTCATTGACTGATACACATTTTTTATATCATTAGCATAACCTGCATAATAAAATCCAGAGCTATCTTTTGTTGCAGCATACAGTGATGGATCTTTCTTGTCAACATACATTGCATAAAGCTTTGTCGCTATCTCCCGGAAAACGGGGGCAGCAACTGTTCCCCCGTAATGCGATGCTGCATGTGGCTTTGTGCGAATCAAAACGATAAGGGTAAACTGTGGCTTATCTGCCGGAAAATATCCAACGAATGTTGCCTGATAAACTCCATGATTATACTTAATAGGACCATCTGCTACATGCGATGTTCCTGTTTTACCAGCTATTGCAAATGGAACTCCTTTAAATACTCTTGTAGCAGTTCCGTCTGTTACAGTTTGTTCCATTGAAGCTCTTGCTGCAGCAATTACATCCGGTCTGCAAAGATTTTCCTCTAATACTTGAGGCTGAATCTGTTTAGTAACAATACCGTTGCTCTGTATATTATTTACGAGATAAGGTTTCATCATTCTACCATTATTAGCAATAGCATTATATAATGTAAGCGTATGCAACGGACTTACCTGTATCGCATATCCAAAACTCATCCACAACATATTATGCAAACCAGCTTCACCTCCTTTTGTAGAAAGTGGTGCCATCGTTGGCTTTGGCACATTCGTTAAATCGATGGGTGATCTTGAATCCAAATGAAACTTGTGATAATAATCTTTGATCTCCGAAGGATTGTTTCCAAATGCTTTGTAGGCAAGCATACTCATCCCGACATTGGAACTATGTGCAAAACATCCTTGTACAGAAAGTGAAGTTGCTTTATGTCTTTCTGCATCTGTAACCATTTTACCAGCCACTTCTTTTCTTCCTGCACCGCCCACTTCCACCATATCAGTAATCTTACTGGTTCCTTTTTCTAATACTGATAATAGTGTGGCTAATTTTATTGTAGAGCCCGGTTCTGTTACTCTTAATGCATAATTATCATCTTCACCATAAGTGCCATCTGAACGACGACCCAAATTTGCCATCGCTTTTATTTTTCCCGTACTCGTTTCCATTACAATCGCAGTACCATAAGGACCTTCGCATTGTAACATCATCCGCATCAATGCAGTTTCTGTTATGTCCTGTATGTTTACATCAATCGTTGTATAAATATCTTTTCCATGTACAGGATCAGTCTGTGAACCTTCAATTGGAATAGCTGTTCCACCAGCGATGTAACGAACAAGTTTCAATCCATCACTACCACTTAATAAAGTGTCGTAACTTTTTTCCAAACCAACATTCTGTTTTTTTGCTTTGTTGTTCTCGTCTTTAAATTCTCTTGATAGACCAATTGTACGATTAGCCAGCAATCCGAAAGGCGTTTCTCTTCTTGTAGTTACTTCTACTATTACACCACTTCTGTTCTTACCCATTTTTACATATGGAAACTCACGGAAGGTTTTATAATCTTCAAAACTTAATTTCTTTTTAAGCGGATAATATCTTTCATGCTTATTGAAAGCTGCCTTTAATTCTTTTTTATACTGTGCGGAAGATTTATCTGCAAAATAATTTGACAGGTTGGTAGCAAAAGAATCTACATTTTCATAAAAACGTTTTCCTTTCTTCTCTATTAAACCATCTGCATTAAAATCTAAGTAAATATCAAAAATGGGAATAGAGGTGCTGAGCATTTGGCCATCTTCACTATAGATGGTTCCTCTTTCAGCTTCGAGGGCAACAAACCGTTGA
>Ga0138256_10008055_pt1 | contig 11097 bp, 7 predicted proteins | sample KNB2016incub_MG_FD_105486 | JGI IMG/M metagenome (GOLD analysis project Ga0138256, IMG submission 105486) | Active sludge microbial communities from wastewater in Klosterneuburg, Austria - KNB2014incub_MG | ecosystem: Engineered > WWTP > Activated sludge > Unclassified | place: Austria...
AAGATAGTTAAATCCAGAGGAGAATTTGAAAGAATTCTTCAGCTCAAAAAAGACATGTGGCTTGTTAATTATTACATAGCGCTTGCCGATTATGGTCTTTCTATGAATGCAGGCATAAAGGAGAATAAGGAAAACATAAGAAAGTATACAGAATCCGGGATAAATCTGATAAACAAATCAATTGATGAAAATCCGGAATTCGCAGATTCCTTTGTTCTGCTTGAAATACTTAATTTCAACAGATGGCAGTATGAACAGGAAAAGATGCAGGAGATAATTTCTGCCACTCAGAGTGCAGATGCATCTGCGATGAAACTTGATCCTAATAATCCGAGACTTATACTTACAAACGGAATATCTCATTTTTACACGCCTGAAGCTTTTGGCGGCGGAGTCAAAATAGCCATTCCGGAATTTGAAAAATCAATCGAGCTTTTTAAAAACAGGAAAGAGAAAAAGGAAATTTACCCGGACTGGGGTATTGATATGGCAATGGGATACATGGCATTAAGTTTAATGAAAAGAGATGATGACGGTGATATGAAGAAGGCAAAAACTTTGATGGATGAAGCGCTTAAAATGAATCCTGATTCCGGATTTATATCAGGATATGTTCAATCGCAATATAAAGAAAACAATAAGTAATAATTTTAAAAATACATTTCATCAGAACTGCAAAAGTAAACTACGCTTTTGCAGTTTTTTTATTTAATATTATTTGAAGAATAGAATTTTTATTTTAATAATAAAAAAAAGAAAATGCCAAGAATAGTAAAAGCTCCGACAGGAAATGAACTTTCCTGTAAAAACTGGATTACAGAAGCTGCAATGCGAATGCTGATGAACAATCTTGATCCCGATGTAGCAGAAAAGCCGGAAGACTTAATTGTTTACGGAGGTAGCGGAAAAGCAGCGCGTAACTGGGAATGTTTTGATAAAATTGTCGAGTCATTAAAAAATTTAAATGAAGACGAAACTCTATTAGTTCAATCCGGCAAGCCGGTTGCAATTTTTAAAACTCATACAAATGCTCCAAGAGTTTTAATTTCAAATTCACAGATCGTTCCTGCCTGGGCAAACTGGGACGAGTTCAGAAGATTAGAAGCTCTGGGTCTTACAATGTACGGTCAGATGACAGCAGGTTCATGGATATATATAGGGACTCAGGGAATATTGCAGGGGACTTATGAAACATTCGCTTCATGCGCTGATAAACATTTCGACGGAACTCTTTCGGGTAAATTTGTTCTGACGTGCGGTCTTGGAGGAATGGGCGGAGCGCAGCCCTTAGCTGCCACATTAAATGGGGCGGCATTTTTAGGAGTGGATGTTGATAAATCAAGAATTCAAAAAAGAATTGATACCGGATATTGTGATGTAATGACGGATAATTTAGATGAAGCATTAAAATTTGTTTTGGAAGCAAAGCAAAATAATAAAGCGTTGTCTGTCGGATTGATCGGAAATGCAGGCGAAATTTTACCGGAAATATTAAAAAGAAATATTTTGCCTGATGTTGTTACGGATCAAACATCAGCACATGATATGCTCAACGGATACGTTCCAATGGGAATGAGTTTTGAAAAAGCAATTGAACTTAGAAAGTCAGATCCGGATAAATATCAGGAATTAGCGAGAAAGACGGTTGTAACACATTGCCGAACTATGTGGGAATTTATGCAAAAGGGTTCAATAGTATTTGATTACGGAAATAATTTGCGAGGCGAAGCATACAACAATTGTTTTAAGTCCGCATTTGAAATTCCCGGATTTGTTCCGGAATATATACGGCCATTGTTTTGCGAAGGGAAAGGACCTTTCAGATGGGTTGCTCTTTCGGGAGATCCGGAAGATATATACAGAACTGATGAAGCAATATTAAAAGCATTTCCGGAAAATAAACTATTGCATAAATGGCTAAAAGCTGCAAAAGAGAAAGTTCATTTTCAGGGATTGCCAGCAAGGATATGCTGGCTTGGATATGGCGAACGTGCAAAAGCCGGAAAAATTTTCAATGATTTAGTAAAAGATAAAATAGTTTCCGCGCCGATAGTAATAGGAAGAGATCATCTTGATTGCGGAAGCGTAGCATCGCCAAATCGTGAAACGGAAAAGATGCTTGACGGTTCGGATGCTATAGCAGACTGGCCGGTTCTGAATTTCGGTTTGCATTGCATGGGTGGAGCAAGCTGGGTATCGCTTCATCACGGCGGCGGAGTTGGAATTGGAAATTCAATTCATTCCGGTATGGTGATAGTTGCTGATGGAAGCAGGGAAGCAGAAGAAAGACTTGAGAGATGTCTTACCTATGACCCGGGAATGGGAATTGTAAGGCACGCAGATGCAGGATATGGGAAAGCTATTGAAGAGAAAAAAAAGTTTGGTATAATGATGCCGATGGTGTAAGAAGTTTGCTATTAATTTTTATTAAGTGCAAAATTATGGATGTTGAACGATTTGTCAAATCGTTCAACATTAATATTTACAATAACTCCATTTCCAATCTTCCGCCTTATTTACATGTCCCGCTTTAACAGGATCATTAATAGTATAATCTAAAATTCTCGATAACTCCCAGTAGTCTCTGACATAGTGATCATAACTTTCGGAATGCCAGAATGGATTTCCTGTGCGGTTTAGTATTATGTTCCCTTGCCTGGCAGTATGCCTTTTTAATGATTGTAAAATTTTGTGAAGCGGTTTGACAAACCGCTCAACATAAATCACTAAGTGAACATGATTTGGCAATATACTATAAGCCAGTAATTCATATTCTTTCTTATCTCTGTACTTAATAGATTCTGTAATCATAATTGCTATCCGCATATCATTTAAATATTTTCCATTGCTTTCTGATTTATCCAGATACCCATCAAATATTCCAAAATACTTTTTTTGTAAATCATAAATTTTTTTCTTCCTGAAATTCACTTCTTTTATTTTCAATAATAATCTGCACTCTGAATCATAATTTCTTTTTAACTTTTTCATAATATCAGTCGGAATAGATCTATGGAGCCAAAAAGTTATAAAATATGCTTTCTGATTTAATGTGATATGAGGCAGATTTCTTCTGTAAAATGTTTTGATATTCATATGTAAAAATGTTCTATTTTGTTTTTTTCGTAAAGCTAATTTGTAATCTTAGATAAAAAATCACATAAAAATTTATTTATACAGAATTCTTGAAATCCACTTGCTTCTTTTTTTCGTTATTGTCTAAGAGAGTAATTAAATTTAAACCAACAATATTTCTAAACTTAACGAAAACAAAAATGAACCAAAAATTTTATTTGCCGGCAATACTTGTGATACTGCTGACAATCGCTTCAGTTATAACTACCACACAATTTACGGATGCCTCCAGTCACCGTGAAGCACCAATAATATCAACTGATCCTGTTGCAGACAACACTGATGTTTATGCTTTCAGACCGGCTGATGATCCTTCCGTTCTTTGTGTAATAGCAAGTTATAACCCGCTTGAAGAACCTGCAGGCGGTCCGAATTTCAATAAATTCGGAACCGATGTTTTGTATGAAATTAAAATTGATAACATTGGTGACAGAATAGATCATATCAGTTATCAGTTTGAATTCACAGATGTTGTTGGAAATGGAAATACATTTCTTTACAATACAGGTGACGTAACATCTTTAACCGATCCTGATTTAAATGTAAAACAAACTTATGTTGTAAAAAGAATTGTAAATGGTACGACTGAATGGACTTCTTCGCCATTGCCTGTTCCTCCCTGCTATGTAGGCGGTACAAGTCACTCAGATCCGAATTATGCCGGTCCTTCTTCAATGTCAAATTATTCTGCTTTGATGTCAGAAGGGGTGAAAGATTTGCCAAACGGTGGAAAAGTTTTCTGCGGACCTACTGATGATCCTTTCTTTGTAGACTTAGGAGCAGCTTTTGATTTGTTGAAAATCAGACCAGGCGCTCCTGGAAATGCTGGCGGAGGAAAAGATGCACTTGCAGGATATAATGTACATTCCATTTGTATCAAAATCCCGATCGGACAAGTAACAAGAAACGGGAACCCTAGTCCTTCCTCCTCAGATTCAAATGCAATCGTTGGAGTATGGGCTTCTGCCAGCAGAAAAACTACAACAGTTATCAATACTAACGGAACGAGAACTGGAACCGGACCATGGGTTCAGGTATCAAGACTTGGAATGCCTTTAGTTAACGAAGTTGTCCTTCCGCTAAGTCAGAAAGATAAATGGAATGCGGCTAAGCCAGTGGATGATGCCCAGTTCCTGAATTATGTTACGAGTCCTGAACTTGCTGGAATAATTAACTCTTTGTATCCTGTCACTGATGATATACCTACTTCGGGAAGAACCGATCTTGTTCAGGTGTTTTTAACCGGTGTTCCCGGATTAAATCAAAGACCGCAAGATACACGAACACCTTCAGAGCAAATAAGAATTAACCTGGGAATTGCGCCTGTACCATTTGCAAATGAAAACAGACTTGGAGTTATAGGAGGTGATGCTGCAGGATTTCCAAACGGAAGAAGACTAAAAGATGATGTTATAGATATCTCATTGAGAGTTGTTGCCGGAGTGCTTTTAGGTCCACCATTTAATTCCGGTATTAACGCACAGTTAGGTGATGCTGTTCAGAGAAATGATAAAACGTTTACAAATACATTTCCTTATCTGGCAGAACCATTTCAGGGTTATACAAATACTCACGGAGTTATTGTTTCTGTATCAGGCTTAAGTCAGAATAATGATCCTAAAAGTTATGGTTTGCTCCAGAATTATCCGAATCCTTTTAATCCATCTACACAAATCAAATATAATCTTGTTAAAGCAGACAATGTAGTTTTAAAAATTTATAATATACTTGGTAAAGAAATTATTACACTTGTAAATGAAAAACTAAATGCAGGAGAGAAAGTTGTAACCTGGAACGGAGTTGATAAAAACGGAAATGGAGTTCCTTCAGGAACATATTTTGTAAAACTGGAAACTTCAGCAGGAGTTGATTCAAAGAAAATGATGCTTTTAAAATAAACTTTACTATCCGGGGTTGAACATAATTCAATCCCGGATAATACTTAATAAAAATAAATGAAAAAGATTACAATAATAACTTTGTCCGTCCTTATATTAACTTTTGTTTCCTGGAAAGTTTATGATTACAGCAAAAGTAAATCAGAATATTCTAAAGGAATTTATGAAAGTAATTTAAACTATATTAGTAACACTAATTCCTCTGCAGACAGGTTCATCTCTGCAATCAAAGAACAGCTCTCAGAAAATCCCGGTAATTCAAAATTATTAACAAAACTTGGCGCAGCATACATTCAAAAAGCTAGAGAATCAAATGATCCTGAATTTTATTCACTCGCAGAAGATGTCCTGGAAAGAGCAATTGAGAATGATAAATCTAATTTTTTAGCAATATCAGAACTCGGATCTGTTTGTTTATCAAGGCATCATTTTAAAGAGGCACTGGAGCTTTCACAAAATGCTCTTAAAATAAATCCTTACAATGCATATTCATTTGGAGTTTTGGTGGATGCACAGGTAGAACTTGGTATGTATGATCAGGCGATTCAGGATGCGCAGAAAATGATAAACCTTAGACCGGATTTGAGTTCATATTCCAGAGTTTCATATATACGTGAATTAAAAGGAGACATGGAGGGCGCAATAGATGCTATGAAATCTGCGATCACAGCGGGATCACCTGAAACGGAAAACACTGCATGGTGCAGAGTACAACTTGGAAATCTGTATTACAATAACGGAGAAGTTCAGACAGCTGAAAAAATATTTCTGGATGTGATAAAAGATTTTCCGAATTATATTCATGGTTACGGAAGCATGGCAAAAATAAAAATGTTTCAGGGAAATTTCAAAGAAGCTATTGAACTCTACAACAAATCTCTTGAAATGAACTCCCTGCCGGAATATCTGATCGGACTTGGTGATGTTTATTTTCTAAATGGTGAAAAAGATAAAGCTGATGAACAATATCAAAAACTAAAATTTATCATTACTATGTTCAAAGAAAAAGGTGTGGATACAGATCTTGAGCTGGCGCTTTTTAATGCAGATCACAACAGAAGCTTAAAAGAATCTTACGATGACGCAGAGAAATCTTTAAAAAATGGTTCCCAGAGTATAAAAACATATCATGTACTTGCATGGACAAGTTACAAACTGGGTAATTACGAAGAAGCGGAAAGAAATATTCTTAATGCATTAAAGCTTGGAACAAAAGATCCGCTTATGTATTATCACGCCGGAAAAATTTATGAAAAACTTGGTCAGTATGATAAGTCTAAAGAATATTCAAATTACGCTTTGAATATAAATCCGTATTATTCAAATTTATATTTAAATGATTAGTCAAAAACTTAAGAAATATTTATATGTAATAATCCCAGCTGTATTTTTTCTGATGATTAATTTCAATTCTCTTTTATACGCTCATCCGATTGACCTGAGCAATGTTACGAGAGCGGAAATTGGCTGGGTCTATTTACAAATGGGATTTACTCATATACTCCCTTACGGATTAGATCATATACTTTTTATATTTGGAATTTACTTGCTGAGTCCGAATTTAAAAACAGTTTTAATTCAGGCAACAGCTTTTACTATTGCACATACTATTACTCTGACTCTCTCTACTTATGATGTAATATCTTTTAATTCAGCTATTATAGAACCAGTAATTTCAATTTCAATTATGATAATTGCGATTGAAAATATATTTGCAAAAGAAATAAAACCGTGGAGAGTAATTGTAATATTTATTTTCGGATTAATTCACGGATTGGGATTTGCAAGCGCGTTAAAAGATCTGGGTTTGCCGAAATCTGAATTTGTCACGGCATTAGTGACTTTTACGGCAGGAGTCGAGCTTGGACAGATCACTGTAATATTGTTAGCGTATTATTTGATAGGAAAATGGTTCGCTACAAAAAACTGGTATCACAGCAGAGTCGTAACTTCTTTTTCGATTATGATTGCAATAATTGCAATGTACTGGACTGTTGAAAGAATTTGGTATTGAAAATATTTTATGATATATAAATTCTTAAAATATTTTTTACTTCTTGCGGTGTTTACGTCAGCTTTTATAATTTTAATTAACAATTATAAAATAAACAACAATACTGATTTGACGGAAGTACAAAAACTTTTAAAACATAACATTGTTGATCATAAGTTTAATAGTAATAAATTCGATTTCCGAAATATTGTTTTCAGGCAAAAAAAATTTACAGAAAAATCATCGGGCTTAAATTTAAATAATTCATTTCAGGAATTTAATCACTTTATCAGATTAACTTCATTTTCTTTTTTTAATAACCCGTATAAAAAAATATTCTACCCGGAAAAATGCCAGTTGGAGCAGGGTTATAGCCCCACTCATTTTCAACCCCCAAAGTATTTAGCTTAAATTCCTTTCTGTTACACAAAATGCAATAATGTATTCTCCTTTTTAATGAATACAATGGAATTCATTTATTATTTAAAAACGCTAAATACTAAAAATGAAAACAAATTTTCTTTATTTAATTATAATTTTTTTAAACTTTTTTATAACAGCAAATTCTTTTTCTCAAAATTCAAAAATATCAGGTAAAGTATTTGATTCGGATAATAAACTACCATTAAATGGCGTCCTGATATTTTTAGACGGAAACTATCGGTCTTCATCTACAAATTCATTTGGAGAATATTCGTTTGCAAAGCTTTTTGCAGGAAATTATAAAGTAAGAATCGAATCTATAGGTTTCAAAAAACAGATTCTTAATCTTACTTTAAAGAATAACGAAACAATAGATTCTGTTATTTACCTTCAAAGCAATCCTCTGCATATTTCTCAGATTGACGTTACATCATCAAATGATTACGGAAAAATAAATGTAAGTCCCATTGACGTTAAACTAAGACCTACTAATACTGCTCAGGATTTTCTTAAAATTGTTCCCGGACTTTTCATTGCTCAGCATGCAGGGGGAGGTAAAGCCGAACAAATATTTCTCAGAGGTTTTGATATAGATCACGGAACAGACATCAATATTATGGTTGATGGTATGCCTGTAAATATGGTCTCACATGCCCATGGTCAGGGTTATGCTGATCTGCACTTTGTGATTCCGGAAACAATTGATAAGTTTAGTGTTTACAAAGGTCCTTACTATTCCAAATTCGGAGATCTGGGAACTTCCGGTACTGTAAACTTCTCAACATTAAATTCCATTCAAAAAAGTACAGCCGAATTTGATATCGGAAAATACAATACTTACAGAGGTGTATTAATTTTGGATGTTCTGAGTAAAAAGGGTATGTTAAAAACTAAGAAGACGGAAAATTTATATATCGCTTCAGAGTATGCTTTTTCTGATGGTTACTTTGAAGCTAAACAGGATTATAAAAGATTTAATATCTTTGGCAAATACTTCGGATTGCTTTCTAAAAATACCCTGCTCTCAATATCAGCTTCCGCTTTTCAGAGCAAATGGAATGCCTCAGGACAGGTTCCTCAAAGAGCGATAGACAGTAATTACATTACAAGATTCGGCAGCATAGATGCCTCCGAAGGAGGAAATACAAACAGAGCGAATGTTAATGTTTCGGTTATCAATTCATTTAAAAATAATCGATCCCTGACAAATCAGATTTATTATACAAACTACGGATTCAATTTATTTTCAAATTTTACTTTTTTCTTAAATGATTCTATAAACGGTGATCAGATAAATCAATTCGAGAGAAGAAATATATTCGGTTATAATGGCAGCTTTTCATTTTTAAACAGAGCGGGCTCTGTTAATTTTACAACAACATTTGGTATCGGCGCGAGGTTTGATAACATTGATTCTATTTTTCTTGCGCATACAAAAGAAAGGACATTCTTAAATTATTTTGAAGCGGGAAAAATTTTTCAAAAAAATATCTTTGGCTATATAAATGAGACTTTTGAATTTGACAATTTAATAATTAATCCCGGATTGAGAGTTGATTATTTTAATTTTAATCTGAAAGATGATTTAGATGATAAGCTTTCCGGAGACAAATCAGCGATTAAATTTAGTCCGAAATTGAATTTGTTTTATAATGTCAGACCAAAAACTCAGATTTATGTAAAATCCGGTATAGGTTTTCATTCTAATGATGCAAGAGTTGCGGTAAACAAACCTGATCAGCAAACTCTGCCTTCCGCTTATGGTTTAGAAACAGGAACTTCTTTTTCTGCGGGAAACGCATTGATAGGTATGAGTATATGGAGTCTGTTTCTTGAAAGTGAATTTGTTTATGTAGGTGATGAAGCGGTCGTCGAGCCAAGCGGTAGGACACAGAGATTGGGTCTTGATTTTACTGCAAGATATCAGTTTAACAACTGGCTTTGGGCGGATCTGGATCTGAATTATGCACTAGGTAAATTTGTGGATGAAAATGAAGAAGCAAATAAAATACCACTTGCACCCGTGTTTACTAGTGTGGGAGGTTTGTCATTTAAATTTACAAACGGTATCAACGGAAGAATAGGTTACAGATATCTTGATGACAGACCTGCAAATGAATTGAATTCTGTTATTGCAAAAGGATATTTTGTAATGGATGCTATGTTAAATTATACAAATGACAGATATAATATCGGATTTACGGTTGATAATTTGTTAGATAATAAAAACTGGAATGAAGCGCAGTTCGATACGGAATCAAAATTACAATTTGAAAAAACCCCGGTTTCAGAATTACATTATACTCCAGGAACGCCTTTCTCCTTTAAAATCAAAGCAGGATTATACTTTTAATTTAAATTATAATCAGATTAAATTTGTGAAAACCCGGAAAAATCTTTTTTCCGGGTTTTGCTTTAATAATACATTCAATCTTGAAATGCATTTCAATTATTGGTAATTTAAACTGTTAATAAAAAAACAGATCATACTTAATGACAATACCTAAATTCAAAGTAATGAATTTAATTAATATTGTATTGCTGCTATTAGCGCTGATACAGTATTATCTGCTCACGCCTTTAAATGTAAACAGTGAAAAATTTATTACGGTATTACTCGATTTTGACACTAAAATAAAATTGATTCCCGGATTTATAATTCCTTATTTTTCAATTTATATTTTTCTTTTCCTGATCTTCTATCTTATCATAAGGAAAAAGGAATCTTCTGACATGACAGTATTTTTGTTTTCTGTTGTGATACTTTGGAGTATAATAAATTTTATGCACGGATTTTTTCCTGTGATGAATACAATCAGACCGGAAATTAAATCACCGGGATTCTTCTTCGAAGCTGTAAATTCACTTTATACTTCTGTAAAGCAATTCAATACTTTTCCCAGCTGGCATGTATCAACTGCAATTTTATGCGCTCTGTTTTACAGCAAAATGAAATTTAATAAATTTGTGATAGTGATAATCTGGACAGTTCTTATTTGTCTTTCACCGGTTTTTTTAAAAATGACATATCTTACGGATGTTTTGGTTGCTATACCTCTTCCTTTCATTGTATATTCAATTGCAGAAAAAATTACCCAGGTAACAGTTAAAACCGAGACAGTAAGAGAAGTGGTGAAAATATTCTCCCTTGAATCTCTGATACAATCTCTTGCAATCGGAATGAGAGATGAAAATACAATTTCATCCATGATAGATAACTTAACAAGAATAGAGAAAAATCTTACAGAAAAAGATTTTGCGGAAATCAGCAAAATTGGGGCTGCATTAAATCCACCGGTAGAATCTTTGAAACAGGTTATTAATAATCTTATATTATCAATTGACATAGAAAAGCAGATTACCAAAGCTAAGGAAATGTTCGGAAAAGATTTGAAAACTTTTGTTCCTACGGATAAGAACATAAAAGAGGCCGGAGAAGAACTGATAAATGACGCATGCAAACCTTTTGATGATCCTAAGTTCCGGTATTGCATTCTTGAAATGAAAAAACGAAATACAGGATTAATTAATACAAATTCGATAGAAGAAGCTGCAAGAGAAAGATCATCTGATGTAATCTACAAATTCAAAAGTTTTATAGAATCTCACAAAAACGATATACCGGCATTGAACACAATAATTAATAAT
>Ga0138256_10008057_pt1 | contig 11095 bp, 8 predicted proteins | sample KNB2016incub_MG_FD_105486 | JGI IMG/M metagenome (GOLD analysis project Ga0138256, IMG submission 105486) | Active sludge microbial communities from wastewater in Klosterneuburg, Austria - KNB2014incub_MG | ecosystem: Engineered > WWTP > Activated sludge > Unclassified | place: Austria...
AACCGGCGCACAGATCAGCAGCACGGCAGCAGTGAACGGAATCATTTCCGTAAACACCGCAGTCGCCACGGCGGGCATTTACAAGTTCCTGGTGTTCGAACAGAACGCCGACTTCGTGGGTGATTACGCTGTGACTGCCTCGCTCACCGGCGCGGTGCAGCCGACCACCGGCGACAGCGGCCCGCTTGCGCTCAACACGCCGCGCGCCGGCTCGATCATGCTCGGTGATCTCGACGTCTATACCTACACCGCATCCGCTGGCGTCAACTTCGCAGTGAATGTTGGCGAGACAGCCGCAAGCACCGGATTCAACGTACGCATGATCGTCTATCGACCCGACGGCTCACTCTTCAGCGATCAAGCCTTCGCCGCCGCCGGCACCATCAACGTGACAGGCGTCGTCGCCGGCAACTACACGATCGTTGTCATGGACAGCGGGGCTGACGGCACAGGCAGCTACTCAATTTCCGTCGGCAGCCCGATCGGCACCGACACCGTCGCTCCGACGTTCGAACTCGGCGATTACCGATTCGACGCCGGCCGCCCCGACATCGTCCTCTTTGCCAGCGAAGAACTCGGTGCGAGTTTCCAGCCTGAAGATTTTACGCTGACGAATCTCACCACGAGCACCGTCATCCCGAATGCCAATCTTGCATTCAGTTACGACCAGGTGGCCAGCCGTGCGGTCATCACGCCGAGCCTGCTGCCCAACGGAATTTTCGCCGATGGCAACTACCGCCTGACCGTCAACGCCAACAGCGTGAGCGATCTTTCTAGCAACACGCTGGCGGCGAACTTCAACTTCGATTTCTTCGTCCTCGCCGGCGATCTGAATCGCGATCACAACGTGAACTTCAACGATCTGTTGATCGTCGCCCAGAACTACAGCCGCCTCGGTCGATCATTCAGCCAGGGCAACATCGACTACAGCCCCGAAGGCTCGGTTGCATTTGCCGATCTGTTGATCGTGGCGCAGAACTACGGGGATTCGGTGCTGATGGGTCGCGGCGGATCGATGCTGCCGAGTCGATTCAACGCGAATCGCACGATCGGCGTGGTCGATGAATTGGTGCGATCAATTTGACCCAATTTATTGCCCGTTTTTGAATGACATCCAGCGACGCGACGTTTACTCTAACTCCTTCAATTGGGAGGTGGATGAAACGTCGTTTAATGATCTGTAAGCTCGATCCATGTCGAAGCCGTTATCTCGTAGAACAGTTGGAAGGTCGCCAGCTGCTGTCCGATTCGGGTGAGCCAGTCCTGCCGCCATTGGGCAGTGGCGTTACTTTCATGACCAGCGGCATGAGGTACGAGGGTTCGATCGAGGCGGGAGAAATCGATTATTTCAGCATCGACTGCGTGGCGAATGGCACGCTCGTGGTTTCAGCCGCCAACTACACGCATCCAAACATTTCGATGCGACTGCGAATCGAGGAGAACGATGGAACGGTCGTTGCTAACTACACAAGTCAAAACGGCATGTTTCCCGTCGTGCACACGACCACGCTCCAGCCCTACATCATTACCGTTCGCGCCACGAACGCTACCGCGGTTTTTGACTACGCCCTGACAGCGGTTGTCTCACCCGCCGAACCCGTAACTGACAATGACGGCGGGCCGATCATCAGCGGCGAGTTTCGAGCGGGGGCGGTCGAGTACTCTGACATTGATGCCTACAGCATCGAAGGCACGAGCGGCGGCTCACTGTTTGTGAATTTGAAGAGGACTAACGCGGGATACGGAAGTTTCCACCTGCTGATTACTGCGCCGTCGGGACAGGAATTGTATTACTACCAACCATCGAGCATCTATGATGATGAACTCACGCCAATTCTTCTCGATCACCTTCCAGAATCGGGAGCATACGGAATCACCATGTTTGGAGCTAATGGTAATAGCAGCACTGCTTCCGTAACGTATTCCATGACGGCCGTCAGCGCACCAAGCACGCAACACGTCGTCGATTCCGACAGTGCCGAGTTATCCAGCGATCAACACCGGCGCGGCGATCTCGAAATCGGCGATGTTGACGTTTACACCATCGAAGCGATGGAAAATGACGCGCTCTTCTTCATCTTGAGCGAATCTGAGTATCTCGGCTCCGCCGACGTCGGTGAGCCTTCGTACATCATCTTCTCTCCAAGTGGAAAGGTGTTGAAGCACGAGACAAGCGAGATGGGAAACGTAACCAGTTACCTCCGCCTGGAAGAAACCGGCACGTACACCATTGCAGTTTACGATGAGCGCGGAGACGACCATCTTGTGTACGGCTTGACGGCCGCACTGAAAGGAAAATTCGCAGGGTCAGGCGATCGCGAAGAGTTAACCGGCGGAGTCACTGAGCGGCATCATCTTGGTTACGGTGAGGTCGATGTTTACTGGTTGAGTTCGGGCTGGGTGACATTGACGGATCTCAATCACGACGATTTCCATCCTCAATTGGTAGCGGTTTATCCGTATGGGGAATTGCATAGTTCAAATTCCGATGACGACGGAGTCACCATTTTTCTGCCGATCGATCTCGGCGCCGTGTACGTGTTCGACGCGAATGGATCATCCCGCGGTGATTATGCAATCACACAGACCGGACCAGGACCATTCCAGACCTTCACCGGCGACAGCGGCCCATTGCTCGACGGCATGCCGCGAAACGGGACTATCGAGGCAGGTGACGGCGACACGTTCACGTTCGACGCGACTGCCGGCGTCGATTTCGATATCAACTTCTCCAAGACCGATCCCGGTCAATCGGACCCAAGACTGCTGATTTTCAGGCCGCCCTATTACCTGCTTCACGATGTCACGATCAGCACATCGCAATCCATTCATGTCTCGCCTACCGAAACTGGAACATTTTACATCCTCGTCTCAGACAACAACGCCGACCGCACCGGCACGTACTCCATCGCGATCAACGCGCCGACTCAATCTGACACGACCGCGCCAACTTTTGTCTTCGGGGATTACCGCTACAACGCCGTCTGGCCCGACCTCGTGATCGACGCCAACGAACCCCTGTCATCAAGCTTCAATCTCGATGACATCTCGCTGACAAATCTCACAACCGGCGCGATCATTTCGAACGAGGCGCTGTCGTTCGCGTATGCAACTTCAACAAACCGCGCAACGATCACGCCTGATCTGATTCTTCCCGATGGGAACTATCGATTGACGGTTCATCCGCAAAGTGTTTCCGACCGATCCGGCAATGCGCTGGCTTCGCCGTTCACTTTCGAATTCTTCGTTCTCGCCGGCGATCTGAATCGCGATCGGATTGTGAACTTCAACGATCTGCTTCCACTCGTGCAGAGCTACGGAAAAATGGGCCAATCTTTCGCTGAAGGCAACGTGAGTTACTCCAGCTCGGGCGAAGTTGATTTTGCTGATTTGCTCACCACATCCCAAAACTATGGTGATTCGCTGCCGATGCTGCGATCCGGCATCGTCAAAGCTTCCCCGCATTTCACCAAGTCCCGCCGCCCAATCGGCGAACAACTCGAAATGTATTCATGAAGCGACGCGATGCATCGCGTTAACTGCAGCTATCGAATTGCCCGCAACGCGCCTAAAATCGAATGCGTGAGTGACACGCCTTTATTTGATGTAGACCAAATCCGCATGGATTTTCCGATCCTTTCGACGCGCGCCGGATCGCGCGATTTTGTTTATTTCGATAACGGCGCGACGACTCAGAAACCGTATGCCGTTATCGAGGCGATCGATTCGTACTACCGAAACTCCAACGCCAACATCCACCGCGCCGTTCATCAGCTCTCGCAACGCGCCACCGATTTGTTTGAATCGACGCGCGTGAAGGTTCAGCGATTCATCAACGCGCCGGCGCGTGAGGAAGTGATTTTTACTCGCGGGACGACTGAGTCGATCAACCTGGTTGCGTCTTCGTTATGTGCGAAGTTCATGAATGTGGGTGATGAGATTGTGTTGAGCGCGCTTGAGCACCATAGCAACATCGTTCCGTGGCAACTGGCCGCCGAGCGTCATGGACTCACGATCAGGGTCATTCCGATCGATGACAGCGGCGAGTTGCTGTACGACGAATTGCCCAAGCTGATCAATCAGCGCACGAAGCTGATTGCAATCACGCACACATCCAATGCGCTGGGGACGATCGTCGATATCTCACAAATCGTCGCGCATGCAAAACGAGTTGGCGCGCGAGTGCTTGTCGATGGCGCGCAGTGGGTCGGTCACAATCTGCTCGATGTGCAGAAGCTCGGCGTCGATTTTTATGCGTTCAGCGGGCACAAGCTTTTCGCGCCGACGGGTTCGGGCGTGTTGTGGGGAAAGCGCGAATTGCTCGATGCGATGCCACCCTACCAGGGCGGTGGCGATATGATTCACACGGTGAGTTTTGAGAAGACGACGTATGCTGAACTGCCGAACAAGTTCGAAGCGGGCACGCCGGATATCGCTGCGATTGTCGGGCTGGGCGCGGGGATCGACTATCTGAATTCGCTCGATTTTTCAGCACGATTCGCACATGAGCAGCGCCTGCTCGAATACGCCACTCGAAAGCTGGATGAAGTCGGCGTGCGCATCATCGGCCGCGCGAAGCACAAGGCTGCGATTGTTTCGTTCGTGATGGATGAGCCGAGGAAAATCGACCCGCACACACTCGGCACGTTGCTTGATGTCGAAGGAATCGCAGTGCGCACCGGCCACCATTGCTGCATGCCGCTGATGGATCGCCTGGGACTTCCCGGAACCGTGCGCGCGTCGTTCGCTTTCTACAACACGATCGAAGAAATCAATCAACTGGCGATCGCGCTCGAAAAGATCAAACGAAGTTTCAACGCGCCACGACCCGCTCCCGCGCCGATTGCGCAGCAGGCAACAGCGCGACCCAACTCACCAGCCAGCGCGCCGGTCAGTTCGAATCGATCGATCGAGCAGATCGCCGATGAACTCGCCGATGATCTCAACCTCTTCGACAACTGGAACGACCGCTACGCCTACATCATCGAACTCGGCGAAAAACTTCCGAAACTTTCCGTCAGTGAGAAGAATGAAACGAATCGAATTCATGGTTGCCAGTCGACGGTTTTTCTCAGCGCGCGGAAGAAACCGAACACGACGGATGTGCTTGAATTCGAAGCCGAATCCGATGCCAGCATCGTGCAGGGATTGATTGCAGTTCTCACCCGGCTTTTCTCCGGACAGCGCGCGCAGGACATCATCAAGTTCGACATCGAAAGTTTTTTCGAACGCATCGGCATCAATTCCAACCTGATGATGACGCGGCGCAACGGACTCGCTGCGATGGTCAGTCGGATCAAAACGCTGGCGGGCCTGGTCGAGTCGCAACGAACCAAAGACGGTGAAAGGGCAGGTGTCGCATGACGCCGGAAAAATCGCATCCGCTCAACGTGCTGAATCACGAAGCAAAGCTCGAAGCGCTTCGCCAGATGGCCAGCAATCCGCCGGTAAGACCGGTCGAAACCGTCATCTCCCGCGCGCTCGATTCCGAGCTATCCGAAGATCAAAAAATCATTCGTGAGCGCGTGATCGAAACGCTTCAGACGGTTTACGATCCCGAATTGCCCGTGAACATTTTTGATCTCGGGTTGATTTACAAAGTGGATGTGGATGCTGACTTCAACGTGGCGATCCAGATGACGCTCACCGCGCCAGCCTGCCCGGTTGCAGGCACGTTGCCGGGTGAGATTCAGAGAAAAGTTTCCAGTGTGCCCGGTGTCGAGTCGGCGAAAGTCGAACTGGTTTGGGATCCGCCGTGGTCGAAAGATCGCATGAGCGAATCGGCCTTGCTTGAGCTTGGATTGCTTTGAACAGCGCCTCTATTTTTGGACTCTATTTCGTTTGGACGTCAGTTGATGGCACATCCATCACGCAACGAAACCCAACGTGTTCCGACCCCGTATCCGCAGGCGTTCCGCGCCGCGCGGTTGGGCGATAGCTTTCGCAGTAGCTTGGATTGCACAGGTACGATCCGCCTTTGATCACGCGCGTGACGACTTCCACTCCGGTTCGCGCGCGAACGTCGGCAGCATCCGGCCCGGTTGGATTCATGCAGCCTTCGTGCAGTGACATCTCCGCGTTGATCGTGTGCGTATCGCGCTCGTAGACATCGCCCGTCCACTGCCACACGTTGCCCGCCATGCCGTAAAGTCCAAAGCCGTTGGCGGGGAATGCTTTCACCGGCGCGACGCCGACGAAACCATCCTCAGATGAATTTCGATACGGAAAATCCCCCGTGAACGTGTTCGCCATGAACTTGCCCGCCGGCGCGAGTTCATCACCCCACCAATATCGCGTATTGGTTTTCGATCCGCCTCTGCTGGCGTATTCCCACTCGGCCTCAGTCGGCAAACGCTTGCCCGCCCACTTCGCATACGCCACTGCGTCATCCCAACCAACCTGCACCACGGGCAAATCATCCTTGCCTTCTATCGAACTCTTCGGGCCTTGTGGATGCTTCCAGTCTGCACCATTCGTCCACGTCCACCAGTTGGCCATTTGATTGAGATCGACCGGGCCATCCGATGGCGTGAAGACGAGCGAGCCGGGTTGCAGCAACTCGTCCGATGGTTTGGGCGTGCCGGGCGGCGCCTGCTTCTTGAGTTCTTCCCAATCGACTGGTTTTTCAGCAGTCGTCACATAGCCGGTTGCTTCGACGAAGGCGCGAAACTGAGCGTTGGTTACGGGCGTTTCGTCCATGAAGAACGCCTTGAGCTGAACCTTGTGAGCGGGCCGTTCATCGGGGAACGAGTTGGGATCGTCCGTTCCCATGACGAATTCACCTGCAGGGATCGCAACCATTCCCGCGGGCGCTTGCGCGAATGAACTCGCGCTGAGCGCGAGCGTGGAGCCGATGAAGGCGAACGCACTTCGTAGAAAGATTGAACTCATCGATTGCTCCAGTGAAACATCTATGTTCGATGACGCTATCGGAGCCAATCGATCCAAGCAAAGAATCTTTGATTCAACAAACGAAAACGCCAGGCCCTTTCGAGCCTGGCGTTTTGCGGTGTTGTGTGCGTGACAGAGACGAATCAAATCAGACGAAGCCAATTAACGGCGACGTTGTGCGATCAGCATTCCTGCGAAGGCCAACGCGGAAAGCGTGGTTGGTTCAGGAACATTCGCGCCGGTGAGACGCAGGTTGTTGTATGAAACCGAATAGGGCTGGGTGCTTCCGTGCGGATCGACCTGGATGTGGATGAAGTCGAGATCGCCAAGATTCAAACCAGCGATCGCGCCCTGGCCGGAAATGAAACTCGCGCCGAGGCCGTCGATGCTTTGTGGATTGGGAAGAAGCGGGAAGGTCACAACGTGATTGCCCGGGGCAAGCTCGTCGAAGCGATAGCCGTATTCGCTGAAATCAGGATCGCCAAGAACGACGACAAGATTGGGATTGTCGCCCGAATGAACGGTGACATCGAGCTCAACCATCGTCTCGCCCATAGCGTTGACGGAAAGAGCAGGCAGATCGTGGAACGCCCCGCCGAAGCCGGTCGACGTCACGTCGAAGCTGGTCGCGCCCGAAACGATCGTTGCCGATGATCATGAACCGTAGCGTGAGCCGGTGGTGAAATTATCGAAGGTGGTTACCTGCGTGGCTGCCGATGCAGCGGACGCCAGCGCGAGGCTGGCACCCAAGATAGCGAATCCAAAGCGACGCATAATTCTCTCCTTCCAAGATTGACCTGCGTACTGAAGTGAAGGTCCGAAACGCCCGGACTTTTCCTGCCGCGATGACAAGATTAACTATCGCTAATCTTGCCGTCAAGCTAATTTCGTACAGAAGTGTTATACTTTCGTATCGCTTGGATTGGAAGGGATTTACAGCTGCTTTAGAGCGCCAGTTGATCCGCCGAGGAAGAATTCTGCCTGTGTCGCCTCCAGGCGATTCGGGCCTTCCCACTCCTGATCTTCGGTGAACCAGTCGAAGCATCGACGGAGCAGTTTGGAGAGGTTCGGCGTGTCCAAACCGGTGACTGCCGGTGTCATGAAACGGGCGGGCCATTCGATATTGACCGAGCAGATCGAAAGGTACTGGCCAACGACCAATCCGCGCTCCCAGCAGGCGCGCATCGCGCCGACGGCGGCGGGGAAGGTCGTCCCGACCATCGCCGTTGATTTCAGTGCATTTTGCTGGAGCAAATCGCGCATCAGGTTGTACGCAGCGGGCGTGGCGTCGCTGAACGAACGCGTTGGCTGCTCGATGAGTTCGCCGGTCATGTCGTGACGCTCAAGCCACTCGCGCCAGAGTCGGATTCGCCGCTCGATTTCCGGATTGTGATACTGCGTGCTGATGCAATCGACCCGACGATGTCCGAGCTGCCTCAAGTGATCGAACACCTTCACGATGTGCGCGTCAGGAAACAAATTGATCGACGGCACACCCTGCTCGCTCAAATCCAGATCTAGCGAAACACATTTATTGGACCTCAGCGTCGCCAGCAAATGCGTCGGCACATCCACCGAACTTGGAATCAGAATCAGACCCGCAGGATTCGTGACCGCGCTGGCCACCACCGGATCATCCCAGTGAACGTATTGAACGGGGCGCATGCTCAAGCCGTACTGCTCGGCGGCCTCGGAAACCGTTTGACGCAAGTGACTCAGGTAGGTCGATGCGTAGGCGGGATACAGTAGAAGAAAGTGAGCATTTCCCGCATCGGCCTGGTAGCCGGGATAGATATCGAGCGAGCCGTTTGGCCGACGAATCAGCACTTTTCGATCGAGCAGACCACGGACGGCTTTGCGCGCGGTCATGTGGCTGACGCCGATTTCCTCGGCGATTTTTCGTTCGCCGGGGATTGCGTTCAGGACGTAATCGCCCTGTCGAATCCGGCGTTCGATGACCGACATGACATGCTGAAATTTCTGCCTCCGCGCCATGCGGACTTCCTTGCGATGATTGGCGGTTCACAACTTTTTCGTCGAGTTCGGCATTGTTCTGTCAGCCGAAATCGTTGACAGCTTGTCACACCACCGCTACTATAACATCTGCGTTATATTCTGCCCAGTTCTAAATCTGAGGCCCAATGAAACCATCTGGGAATCTCCCCGGCCTTTTGCCCGGATTCGCGGCGTTTGTCGCGGTAATCCTTCCGACCGTCGCCTTTGGCGCGCCGGGAGCGATGTTGCCGTGGACGACCTACGAGGCAGAGTTGGCCCAGACGAACGGCAACGTGATCGCGCCGTCGGATGTTGCGTTCACACCCGTCTTCGAAGCCAGCGGACGATCGTGCGTTCAACTCGATTCCACCAGCGAGTTCGTCGAGATCAAGGCGAAGTCGGACGCCAACGGAATCGTCTTCCGCTATTCGATTCCCGATTCAAAAGATGGTCGCGGGCTCGATGCGACGCTCGGCCTCTACATCAATGACCAGTTAAAAACGCGCCTGAATCTTACTTCGAAACTCACGCATCTCTACGGCCCCTACCCGTTCAACAACGATCCATCGGCCGGCAGCCCGCGCAACTTTTGGGATGAAGTTCGTGTGATGCCCGGTGAGATTCGCGCGGGCGATGTGATTCGAATCCAGAAGGATGCAGACGATTCCGCAAGCGAGTATCTGATCGACTTCATCGATCTCGAAACCGTTCCCGCACCGATCGAACAGCCGGCCGATTCGCTTTCAATCACCGAATTCGGCGCGAGCGCGAACGATTCATCCGACGATCGCCCGGCATGTCTGAAAACGATCGACGCTGCGAAGGCTCAGAAAAAATCCGTCTGGATCCCTGCCGGCCAGTTCGTCATTCAGGGCGCGATTGATGTGAGCGACATCACGATCCAGGGCGCGGGCATGTGGCATTCGACGCTCATCGGCGTGGACGATTACAAGCCGGAAAATCGCATCGCCTTCTACGGCCGCGGATCGAACATCACGCTTTCCGATTTTGCGATCATCGGAAAGCTGAACTATCGAAACGATTCCGAACCAAACGACGGCATCGGTGAATCTTTCGGAACCGGTTCGAAGATTCGCAATCTCTGGGTCGAGCACACCAAGGCCGGCGCGTGGCTGGTGAATTCCGACGGCCTGACAATCGAAGGCTGCCGCTTCCGCAACAACATCGCAGACGGCATCAACCTCTGCGTCGGGATGAAAAACACGACGGTAAAAAACTGCACCGCCCGAGGCACCGGCGACGACTGCTTCGCCATGTGGCCCGCAACCTACGCCGAATCAAACTACTCGCACGGCAACAATCGCTACCTCAACTGCACCGCCCAGTTGCCGTTTCTCGCACAAGCTTTTTCGATCTACGGGGGTGATTCGAACAGCGTTGAAGATTGTCTGGCGATCGACATCCCGTACGGCGCGGGCCTGTACGCCAGTACAACGTTTCCCACCGAATCAGGTTTTCAGGGAACGACGATCTATCGCAATAACAAAGTCATCCGCGCAGGCGGAACTGAAGGCGCGATCGGAACCGTTGCCAATCGCATCGATCTCGTCGGTGTGCGCTTCGAAGCGATCGAACTCATCGACAGCCGAAACGACGGCATCAAATTCATCTCGCTCAATCAACGTGTTTTGAAGGATGCCACGTTCGATCGAATCAAAATCGAAAACGCTGGAACTTCCGGAAACGGTCATGCGATCGTTGAAGCAGACGGCTCTGTCGGCTCGGCAACGCTGTCGAACATCACGATCTCAAACACAAAAAACCCCTGGCAGGACAACGCCCCCGCATTCGAACTCATTTTCGGCGAGGGCAATTCTGGTTTGAAGGCAAACGAACAATCGAGCGCGACTCCATCCTGTTGCGATACGGTTTCACGCGGGGCGCACATCGCTAAGTAGTCGGTCGTTAGTTGTTCGGTAGTAGCTCAGTAGCACGAAGTCATTTTGCGGAGACTCGTGATGCGGAAAAGAATAGTTGGTTTCACGCTCGTCGAATTGCTGGTGGTCATCGGCATCATCGCGCTGCTCATCAGCATTCTGTTGCCAGCGCTCGGGCGAGTGCGCGCTCAGGCGAGTTCGGTCTGGTGTCAATCGAACATGCGGCAGATCGGCGTGGCGATGAAGATGTACACCAACGCCAACAAAGATCGCCTGCCTCTCTACTACTGGAACGGCGATGGCGATCCGAC
>Ga0138256_10008058_pt1 | contig 11095 bp, 9 predicted proteins | sample KNB2016incub_MG_FD_105486 | JGI IMG/M metagenome (GOLD analysis project Ga0138256, IMG submission 105486) | Active sludge microbial communities from wastewater in Klosterneuburg, Austria - KNB2014incub_MG | ecosystem: Engineered > WWTP > Activated sludge > Unclassified | place: Austria...
CAACAAGACCTTCACCGCCACGACCAGCGCCCAGAACGCCCACGGCGGGCAGGAAGGCACGATCCAGTCGCTCTATACCACCGCGATGCACTGGGGCGCGATCATCGTTGCACCGGGTTACACCGACCCCGTCCTCTATGAATCGGGCGGCAACCCCTATGGCTATTCGTCCACGAACGGCGCCTTCGGCGACAAGGACAAGGCCGCCGTCGCCTATCAGGCCACCCGCCTGGTCGACTATACGAAAAAGATCATCGCCTGACGTTCAGAAGGGCGCGCGTCATGACTGATGCGCGCCCTCTTTACTGTGATCTTTGTTCATGTTTTGTTTCATGGACCAGGTAGCAGGAGAATCGGAATGAGCCCTTATGTCACCCTTGGAATGCGCGACGCAGGCGAAGCGGCGCGGTTCTACGATGCCACCCTTGCCACCATCGGCTGGTCCTCACACGTCGCTTTCGGCGACTGGCGCGCCTATTCCGAAGGCGGCAGCGGCAAAGGCATGACCTTCTGGGCCTGCACCCCGTTCGACGGCAAGGAAGCCTCAGTTGGAAACGGCACGATGGTGGCCTTCCCCGCCCGGACAAAGGCCGAGGTCGATAAATTCTACGATACCGCTATGGCGCATGGCGGCAAAGACGAAGGCACGCCCGGCCCGCGCGAGGCCTATGGGCCGAACTGGTATGCTGCCTATCTGCGCGACCCCAGCGGCAACAAGATCGCCGTCTATATGAACTGGCCGGAAGCCTGACGACGCTTTCACGCCTATTCCCACCAGCGGTCGATCTCGGCAATCTGCTCGTCGGTCCAGCCGAAATGGTGGGCCAGTTCGTGGATCATCACATGGCCGACAAGCTGGCCCAGCGTCACATCGCCCCGCTCGCACCATTCATCCAGGATCGGGCGTCGGAACAGCCAGATCGTGTCGGGGCGGTCGACGATATCCATCACCGACTTTTCCGTCATCGGAATGCCGTCATATAGGCCGGTCAGCTCGAACGGATCCTCGACGCCCATGTCATCAAGGATATCTTCCGGCGCGAAGTCGGCGATGCGCAGGATGATGCCTTGCGCCGCCTCCACGAACGGTTGCGGCAGGTCGTTCAGCGTGGCGCGGGCCAGCATCTCTATGGCGTCAAGGTCAGGCGCAGCGCGCCCCAGCCAATCGTTCATCGCGGTCTCCTATCCGGCCCTCATATGGACAAAAGAGGCGTCCTGTGAAAGAGGAAACCCCAACAGGAGCTTTCGCCATGACCATCTGCCGCTTTGCCCCCTCGCCCACGGGTTACATCCATGTGGGAAATCTGCGCACCGCGCTGATGAACTATCTGATCGCCCGCAAGACCGGCGGCACCTTCATCCTGCGTCTTGACGACACCGATCAGGAACGGTCAAAGCAGGAATATGCCGACGGGATCATGGAAGATCTCGAATGGCTGGGCCTGACCTGGGACCGGATCGAAAAACAGTCGCTGAGGCTGGAGCGTTACCGCGAGGCGGCGGCGGGTCTGCGCAAGGACGGGCATCTTTACGAAGTGTTCGAAACGCCGACCGAACTTGACCTGAAGCGCAAGAAGCTGCTGAACATGGGTCGCCCGCCGGTCTACGACCGCGCAGGGCTGGCGCTGAGCGCGGCGGAGAAAGATGCGTTGCGCGCCGAGCGTGACGGCTATTGGCGCTTCCAGCTGGATCAGAAACGTACGGAATGGACCGACGGCATCCTTGGCCCGGTGTCAATTGACACGGCATCCGTGTCAGACCCGGTGCTGATCCGCGCCGACGGGCAGATCCTTTATACGTTCGCTTCCTCCGTCGATGACGTGGACATGGATGTGACGCACATCGTGCGGGGCGCCGACCATGTGACCAACACCGCCACCCAGATCCAGATCATGCAGGCGATGGGCGGCACGCCGCCCGCGTTCGCCCACCATTCGCTTCTGACCGGCGCCCAAGGCGAAGGCCTGTCCAAGCGCCTCGGCACACTCAGCCTGCGCGACCTGCGCGCGGCGGGCGTGGCGAAAGAGGCGCTCCTCAGCCTGATGGCGCGGCTCGGCTCCTCGCAGCCGGTGGAGTTGCGCATGACGCTGGACGAGATCGCCGACGGGTTCGACCTGTCGCAGTTCGGCGCGGCGCCCACGAAATTCGATGCCGAAGACCTGTGGCCGCTGACCCGCGAGCGCAATCAGCATCTGCCGTTTGCGGCGGTGCGGGACCGGATCGCGGCCCTCGGTGTGCCTGCGGACAAGGCTGAACGCTTCTGGGCGGTTGCGTCCAAGAACATCACCAAACTCGATGATCTGGGTCATTGGTGGGCGCTCTGCCGGGACGGCGCAGCCCCCATCGTCGCCGATGAAGACCGGGACTTCGTGGCCCAGGCCCTGTCGATGCTGCCGCAGCCCCCCTTCAGCGACACGACCTGGGCGGATTGGACCAACGCAGTGAAAGACGCGACGGGTCGCAAGGGCAAGGCTCTGTTCATGCCGCTCCGCCTGGCACTGACCGGCGAAAAGAGCGGGCCGGAGATGGCCGAGCTGATGCCACTTTTGCAAAAGGTGCCCGCCGTAAAGTAAGACGCAGGGCAGCAAATCCGTCGGCGCCCCTTGCCAATCTTCCGGCGCTGGCGCAAAGCGGCGTGAGCGGTAACAGGCAATTGGTGGCGCCGGATGCGCGGCAATCAGAATATGCAAGGCGCGCTGCTGGCACTGGCAGCGATGGGCATCTACGCCACCCATGACGTGGTGGTGAAATATCTGGGCAGCTCCTTCTCGGCCGTCCAGATCGTCTTTTTCTCCGCCCTTCTCAGCTTTCCGCTGGTGACGATATTCATATTGCAGGACCGGACGGGCGGCAGCCTCTGGCCGCGCAATCCGGGCTGGGTGGCGCTCAGGACGGTATCGGCGATCATCACTTCGGTCTGCGCTTTCTATGCGTTCGGCACACTGCCTCTGGCGCAAACCTATGCGCTCCTCTTTGCCATCCCGCTGATCATCACCATCCTGTCGATCCCGATCCTGGGCGAAACGGTCCGGCTCAGACGCTGGACGGCGGTGGTCGTGGGCCTTGTGGGCGTACTGATCGTGCTGCGCCCCGGGCAGGCGGCCTTGTCGTCGGGCCATCTGGCGGCGCTGATTGCGGCTTTCACCGGCGCATTGACGGCGATTATCGTACGCAAGGTCGGCACGGACGAACGTCCGGTCGTCTTGCTGATCTATCCAATCCTCGCCAACGTTCTGGTCATGGGCGCCGCCCTGCCGTTCGTCTATCAACCGATGAGTACCGGCGAATTTGGCATGATGGCCATCATCGCAGTCATGGGGCTGATCGGGACGGTCCTGTCGATCCTGTCCTATCGTCTGGCCGAAGCGGTGATTGCCGCGCCGATGCAATACAGCCAGATTGTCTGGGCCATTATCTATGGCACGCTGATCTTTGACGACCGGCCGGATGCGACAACCCTTCTCGGGGCCGGAATCGTCATCGCTTCGGGGATTTATGTGGTCTTGCGGGAAACCAAGGCTGGCGCCTCCGAAAACCATCCGGTGATCGACACCAGCGGACGCGGCGAAACCATGACCACCCCGCGCCCCAGTCTCTTGCAGCGGATTTTGCAGCCCGGCGGCCGGAGCGGTCGGGGCTGACCCCTCTTTCGCTTTAGGTCAACCGCTTGGCCCCTTGCAATCGCGCGCGGGAACCGCTAACCCGCCCGCATCGGTCGGAGCGTAGCGCAGCCTGGTAGCGCACCTGCTTCGGGAGCAGGGGGTCGGAGGTTCGAATCCTCTCGCTCCGACCAATTATCCCCCTGACAATCGCAAGCACTTATCCACCCCCTGCGGGCGCTGGTTAGCGCTTGGGTGATTCAGCTGGGCCGCCCCGGCGCTGGACCTGATCCGGGCCGACGCGGGGTATGGAATGCCCTTATTGCCCTTGCGGGCAATCTGGCCGAACCTCTGGCCAGTCCAACGGAGTATCCCATGCGTTTCCTGCCGCTTTGCGCCCTGCTGGCCAGCCTGCCCCTCGCGCCCCGGATTGCCGCGGCCGAGACCACCGCGACCCTCTCGCAAGAGATAGGTCAAGCCGGTCTCGCCGCGACCGAAGCGCGCCTGGCCGCGCTTTCCGCACCCACCGACGCGGACAGGTTCGCTCTGGGCGGGGTCCGGTTCCTGCGCACGGTCGAAGTGGCGCTGCAGGCCCAGGCCCGCGACGGGCTTTATGATCCCACGGGTGTCCTGCCCTTCCTGCGGCTCACCCCCGCCCCCGATACCAACATCCCGGCCGCCAGCCCGCCGCCCGATGCAATCCGGGCCCTCTTCACCACCGCGCTGAACAACCTTGAAAACGCCCGCGCGCCGTTGAACGACCTTTCACCCGACGCCGATTTCGCCGTCGAGATCGACCTGAAGGACATCTGGTTTGACCTGAACGCCGATGGCGCGCGCACGCCCGAGGAAGCCGCCCTGACCCTGCTGGGCCCGGCGATCGTCGGCTGGCGCTGGTCCGAGCGTGACCCTGCGACCCCCGCCCCGGTGATCCGGTTCGATGCTGCCGATGCCGCTTGGCTTTCGGCCTATACCCATCTGCTGCAAAGCCTGTCGGCGCTGGTTCTGGCCTATGACCCGACCGATGCCATCACCCGCGCCCAAGCGACACGGGCCAAGATGGCCGAACTCGCCCCGCCGGTGCCGGACGAGTTCGGCATGACCACCCCCTATGTGCAAGCCGTCGACAGCTTTGCGCAGATCTACTGGGCCCTGGCGCAGGACCCCGATCCCGCCCGCATGGCCGCGGTCCACAGCCACCTTCAGGCGATGATCGCCGAAAATCGCCGCTTCTGGACGATGGTCGCGACCGAAACCGACAATGACCGCGAATGGCTGCCGAACGACCGCCAGACCTCCGCCCTCGGCATCACGGTGCCACAGGGCACCGGCGCGCGCTGGCTCGCGGTGCTCGACGATCTGGATGCGCTGCTGTCGGGCACCAAGCTGCTGCCCTACTGGCGGCTCGGCGACGGCGCGGGCATCAATGTCGCGCGCTTTTTCGAAGATCCCCGCCCCTTCGATCTGGTCGGCTGGATATAGGGCGACGCCGCCCTGCCCTATCTGGAAATAGGCCCGCTTTTGACCACGGAGAGCTGGGCCGCCTTCGAGAATCTGCTGACGGGCGACTCCTTGCTGTTTGCCATTTACCTCAACTGATCCGGGCGCCGCGCAGGTTTGTGATCACACAATTTTCTGGCGTGATCACAAACTTGCTTTTTTTGCGCAAGACCCCTGCCGTTACGCATTTATCATTTTGACAGACCTGCGCTCTATGCGATGACCCCAGTCAGGCAAAGACCAGCACGGGACGCTTTTCATGAACATCCACGAGTATCAGGCCAAGGCACTTCTGCGCAGCTACGGGGCGCCGGTATCAGACGGGCGCGTGGTTCTGAAGGCGGAAGACGCCAAGACAGCCGCGGGCGAACTCGATGGCCCGATCTGGGTGGTCAAGTCGCAGATCCACGCCGGTGGCCGTGGCAAGGGCAAGTTCAAGGAGCCTGAGGCCGGCGACAAGGGGGGCGTGCGCATCGCGCGTTCGGTGTCAGAGGCCGCCGAAATGGCCCGCCAGATGCTCGGCCGGACGCTGGTCACACACCAGACCGGCCCCTCGGGCAAGCAGGTCAATCGCATCTATATCGAAGACGGCAGCGACATTGCCCGCGAACTGTATCTCGCCCTACTGGTCGACCGCCAGTCGAGCCGCATCTCCTTCGTCGTCTCGACGGAAGGCGGGATGGACATTGAAAAGGTCGCCCACGACACGCCGGAAAAGATCGTCTCCTTCTCGGTCGATCCGGCTTCGGGCCTCTCGGATTTCCACGGCCGCCGGGTGGCCTTCGCCCTTGGCCTTGAAGGCAATCAGGTCAAGCAATGCGTGGCGCTGATCAAGCTGCTCTACAAGCTCTTCGTCGAAAAAGACATGGAGATGCTGGAGATCAACCCCCTCGTCGTCACCACCGACGGCACGGTGAAATGCCTCGACGCCAAGATGGGCTTTGACGGCAACGCGATCTACCGCCACCCCGACATTGCCGCGCTCAAGGACGAGACGGAGGAAGACCCGAAGGAACTCGCCGCCTCCAAGTTCGACCTGAACTATATCGCGCTCGATGGCGAAATTGGCTGCATGGTCAACGGTGCGGGTCTGGCGATGGCCACGATGGACATCATCAAGCTTTACGGGGCCGAACCGGCGAACTTCCTCGACGTGGGCGGCGGCGCGACGAAGGAGAAGGTGACGGAAGCCTTCAAGATCATCACCTCTGACCCGAACGTCAAAGGAATCCTTGTCAACATCTTCGGCGGCATCATGCGCTGCGACATCATCGCCGAAGGCGTGATCGCCGCAGTCAAGGAAGTCGGCCTTCAGGTGCCGCTGGTCGTGCGGCTTGAGGGCACGAACGTCGAACTTGGCAAGGATATCATCCGCAACTCCGGCCTGAACGTGATCGCGGCGGATAACCTCAGCGATGCGGCGCAGAAGATCGTGAAGGCGGTGAAGGGGTGAGGGTTGGTCCGGTGCCACTGGCACCGGCGAACGCTCCGGTGGAGCGTTCGCGGCGCGAACGGGCGAAGCCCCGGGACTGAAAGCAGCTACGACTTAGGCACTTAACCGCACCCTTTATGTGAACCATCCCCATGCGCGACAACCTCCGCTCCGTCTTTGAAACCAAGTCCTGGGCAGGCAAGTCCGGTGCGCATCCGCGTTCCGGGCCGGGCTCCGACATGGCCACGACGGAACGGCTCAGGGCGGCGCTGCCGGGGCTCTTCGCGCGCCATCAGGTCAAGACCCTCATCGACGCGCCCTGTGGCGACTGGTTCTGGATGCAGGCGGTGGACCTGTCGGGGATCACCTATATCGGCGGCGATATCTCCGGCGCGCTCATTGCCGACAACCAGGCGCGCTTCGCCCGGCCGGGGGTGGAGTTCCGCCATCTCGACATCACCTCCGACCCCTTGCCATCGGGCGACCTCTTCCTTTGCCGCGATTGCCTCTTTCATCTGAAATTCTGGCTGCGCTGGAAATTCTTCGAAAACTTCGTGGCCTCCGAAAACCGCCTGCTCCTCCTGACCATGCACCATGTGACGGAAAACCAGCCGGTGCTGGCCAACGGCGGCTTCAAGCGCTTCAACCCGACGCTGGCGCCCTTCAACCTGCCCGCGCCCGTGGAGATCATCACCGAGACGCCGGACGGAACCCCGCCCGCAGAAGCCCGCTCGCTCGGCCTTTGGTCGCGCGAACAGATTGCCGATGCGCTGGCCCGCCGCCCCACCGACACACCGGAGGCGGTGAAATGACCGCCCTCCCTCCTTCCACCCTTCGCCAGCCCGCCGGGCCGACCCACTGAACAAGGAACCGCACATGGCCATTCTCGTCAACGAACAGACCCGCGTCATCTGTCAGGGCATTACCGGCAGCCAGGGCACCTTTCACACCGAACAGGCCATCGCCTATGGCACCAAGATGGTCGGCGGCGTGACGCCGGGCAAAGGCGGCACCAGCCACCTGAACCTGCCGGTCTACAACTCGGTCCACGAGGCACGCGCCGCCACGCAAGCGAACGCATCCGTGATCTACGTCCCCCCGCCCTTCGCCGCCGATTCGATCCTCGAGGCGATCGACGCCGAGATGGAGCTGATCGTGTGCATCACCGAAGGCATCCCGGTTCTGGACATGATGAAGGTGAAACGCGCGCTCGAAGGGTCGAAATCGCGGCTCATCGGCCCGAACTGCCCGGGCGTCATCACCCCCGGCGCCTGCAAGATCGGCATCATGCCCGGCCATATCCACAAACGCGGCTCGGTGGGCGTGGTGTCGCGTTCGGGCACGCTGACCTATGAGGCGGTCAAGCAGACCTCCGACCTTGGCCTTGGCCAATCGACGGCTGTGGGCATCGGCGGCGACCCGATCAAGGGCACCGAACATATCGACGTCCTGGAGATGTTCCTCGCCGACCCGGAAACCACCTCGATCATCATGATCGGCGAGATTGGTGGTTCGGCCGAGGAAGAGGCCGCCGAATATCTGGCCGCCCAGCGCAAGAAGGGCCGCTGGAAGCCGACCGCAGGCTTCATTGCCGGCCGCACCGCCCCCAAAGGCCGCCGCATGGGCCACGCGGGCGCCATCGTCGCGGGCGGCAAGGGTGACGCCGAAAGCAAGATCGAAGCGATGAAGGCCGCAGGCATCATCGTCGCCGACAGCCCGGCGACGCTGGGCGAAGCGGTGATGAAGGCGATCGGGTAACTGTTTCGCGGCCCTGCCGCAAGAGAGTGTAAGATGAGACTAGTCGAGGCCATCACCACCTGCTTTCGCAAGAGCTTCCGGTTCTCCGGCCGCGCATCGCGTTCGGAATTCTGGTGGTTTACGTCCGCTTGCATCGCCCTTTACTGGGCTCTTTCTCGGGCGCAGGCCGAACTGTGGGGGTGGACCCTCAAGAACGGGCCCTCGACAAGCATTTTCACCTCGGCCTTTGCTCTAGTGATCGCCTTGCCGTTACTAGCCGCTGCCGTAAGGCGCATCCAGGACGTGGGACTTCATCCCGTCCTGATCTTCATACCGTTGTTGATGCAAAGCCAAATCGCCCCCGCATTCCTCCGTCTGGGCCGTGCCATTGCTTTTTTCGAAGGCAGCAGCAGCCCTGCTGCGAGCTATCCCGAAAACGTCCTAATTCATCTCGGCCACCTCCTATTGTGGCCTCTCCTCACCTTGGGCCTGTGGGTCGTTCTCGGCGCACTGCTGCTACTGCGATCCGACTTCATAGACCGCGCGCCTGACGCCCTAGCGCCCGCATCGGAGTAATGTCCATGACCGACCATCCCCAGAACGACCAGTTCCACGCCTCCTCTTTCCTGCAAGGGGGCAATGCCGAATATGTCGAGCAGATGTATGCCCGGTTCGCGGCCGACCCCCAGTCGGTCGATCCGACATGGGCGGCCTTTTTCCGCTCGCTCGGCGATGCCGAAATGGATGTGAAGAAGGAAGCGCAGGGCGCCTCCTGGGGCCGGGCCGACTGGCTGCCGCAACCCGCCGATGACCTGACCGCCGCCTTGACCGGCGAATGGCCCGCCGACCCGAAAGCCACCGCCGACAAGATCCGCGCCAAGGCGGCGGACGCGGGCGTCAAGATCACCGACGACCAGCTCAAGCGCGCCGTCCTCGACAGCTTGCGCGCCCTGATGATCATCCGCGCCTACCGCATCCGCGGCCATCTGGCGGCCGACCTCGACCCCCTCGGCATGACCGATCGCACCCATCAGCCCGAACTTGATCCAGCCTCCTACGGTTTCACCGAGGCCGACATGGACCGGCCGATCTTCATCGACAATGTGCTGGGGCTGGAACATGCCTCGATGCGCGAGATTCTCGACATCGTGCGCCGCACCTACTGCGGCACCTTCGCGCTGCAATATATGCACATCTCAGACCCCGAACAGGCGGCCTGGCTCAAGGAACGGATCGAAGGCTACGGCAAGGAAATCACCTTCACCCGCGAAGGGCGCCGCGCCATCCTCAACAAGCTGGTGGAGGCGGAAGGCTTCGAGAAGTTCCTGCATGTCAAATATACAGGCACCAAACGTTTCGGCCTGGATGGCGGCGAAAGCCTGATCCCGGCGAGGGAGGCGATCATCAAGCGCGGCGGCGCGCTTGGCGTGAAAGAGGTCATCGTCGGCATGCCGCATCGCGGCCGTCTGTCGGTTCTGGACAATGTGATGATGAAGCCCTACCGGGCGATCTTCAACGAATTCCAGGGCGGCAGCTTCAAGCCCGATTCTGTCGATGGGTCGGGCGATGTGAAATACCACCTCGGCGCCTCGTCGGACCGCACGTTCGATGACAATACCGTCCATCTGTCGCTGACCGCCAACCCCAGCCATCTGGAGGCGGTGAACCCCGTCGTCCTTGGCAAGGTGCGCGCCAAGCAGGATCTGATGAACGATCAGGCTGAACGCAGTGCTGTCCTGCCGATCCTTCTGCATGGCGATGCGGCCTTTGCAGGGCAGGGCGTCGTCGCGGAATGTTTCGGGCTTTCGGGCCTCAAGGGCCACCGCACCGGCGGCACGATCCACATCATCGTGAACAACCAGATCGGCTTCACCACCGCGCCGTCCTTCAGCCGGTCTTCCCCCTACCCGACCGACATCGCCCTGATGGTCGAAGCCCCGATCTTCCATGTGAACGGCGACGATCCGGAGGCCGTGGTCCACGCCGCCAAGGTCGCCACCGAGTTCCGCCAGAAGTTCCACAAGGACGCGGTCATCGACATCTTCTGCTATCGCCGTTTCGGCCATAACGAAGGCGACGAGCCGATGTTCACCAACCCGGCGATGTATACCCGGATCAGGAAGCAAAAAACGACGCTTCAGCTTTACACCGAACGTCTGGTGGCCGACGGTCTGATCCCCGAAGGCGAGATCGAGGATATGAAGGCCGCCTTCCAGGCCCGCCTGAACGAGGAGTTCGAGGTCGGCAAGGACTACAAGCCCAACAAGGCCGACTGGCTGGATGGGCGCTGGAAGGCGCTGACGACCAAGGATCTGGACAATTACCAGCGCGGCGAAACCTGGATCAAAGCTGAGACGATGCAGGAAGTCGGCAAGGCACTCGTCCGGGTGCCCGAAGGTTTCGACATGCACAAGACCGTCGCGCGCCAGCTCGACGCGAAGGCGAAGATGTTCGAAACCGGTCAGGGCTTCGACTGGGCCACCGCCGAAGCGCTGGCTTTTGGTTCGCTTCTGGTGGAAAGTTTCCCCGTCCGCCTGTCCGGACAGGACTGCACCCGCGGCACCTTCTCGCAGCGTCACTCCGGCTGGGTCGATCAGACGACCGAGGAACGCTATTACCCCCTGAACCACATCCGCCCCGGCCAGTCGCGCTATGAAGTCATCGATTCGATGCTCTCGGAATATGCGGTTCTGGGGTTCGAATATGGCTATTCGCTCTCCGAACCCAACGCGCTGGTAATGTGGGAAGCCCAGTTCGGCGACTTTGCCAATGGCGCGCAGATCATGTTCGACCAGTTCATCAACTCGGGCGAATCGAAATGGCTGCG
>Ga0138256_10008059_pt1 | contig 11094 bp, 8 predicted proteins | sample KNB2016incub_MG_FD_105486 | JGI IMG/M metagenome (GOLD analysis project Ga0138256, IMG submission 105486) | Active sludge microbial communities from wastewater in Klosterneuburg, Austria - KNB2014incub_MG | ecosystem: Engineered > WWTP > Activated sludge > Unclassified | place: Austria...
CCAGCGCCAGCGATCGGGTTGCAGCCGGGGCTCGCACACAATCGTCGGGGGTTGCGGTGAGGCCACTGCTGCCCGCTTTCATGCGTGATGCCTGAAGCAGTGCGGAAATCAGATCGCCCGAAGTCGTGAGGCTGGCTCCGGAACAGACGATCGCACGTCCCTCGTTGGCAAGTTGTTGTTGCAGATGTCGCAGCAGCGAAGTCTTCCCACTGCCCGGCGGGCCAGTCACCAGCGCGATCCCGAGATCTGACCGCAGAGCGTGCAGAAGCTGCGGCAGGATCGAGTGAATGGATTCCGAAACAAAGAACGCGCGAGTTGCATCGGCAGACTGAAATGGCTGGCGATGGAGTCCAAAATGTGTTTCGTACATAACTAATCCGTCCCTGGATGCTTGCGATATTGCGGCAGAAGATGCCGGTCCGCTCATCGCGCGGTTTCCCCCGCTGTCATCATCGAACGGGAATATCCAAATTCTTTAGCGCAACCGCTTTTGACGGAAAAGACGAATCATCCTGTGCTTGTGTAACCCGAGCGATCGACCAGACACCGGCTATTCTGCCGCGCAGCCCACCTTAGAAGTTTCCCATGTTAAGGAACGCGGCGTCATCGCCACAAGCTCGCTCAGTTCAACCACCAATTTCCCTCCGCACTCGCAAAGTCAATACCCCACTGATCATGTGTTCTTCATCGATTCACGCACAGATTGCAATCGTCGTTCACCGTCTTCGATGCTTTCGTCGTGATCGACACACAGAACTCGAAAACCTGCTGTCGTGTTGAACGACTTGAATGCATTCTCGGATTGGAGCCGCAACGCAACTCGGCACGACATCTCAAGGAACTGATCATATACCGTCGGTTCATGCATCTCGTCACACGGGATTGAATGAAAATGGCTGATTGCCTTGCCGATCAGTTCATTGTAATCCTTATCGTAATCGCAAGGATTGAACACCTCGAAATACCCCCAATCCCCTGCAGACCATCGCAATTCTTGTTCAAGTTGTTCGACGGACCATCCGGGATACAGTGCTGCGTTTCGCGTTTGATAATCGAGCGCCGTTTCTCGCAGCAACGTTGCAGTATTGAAATGGCCAAGCGTCTCGAAGTAGGTCGCGTTGCAGTCGAGAAAGAACCCATAGAAGAACTCGTTGCGATGCTTGGCGGCAAAGTCTTCAAAGCATGTGATGGCGGCAGCAACGATAGTGTTTTCCACGTGTTCCCAATCAATTTTCATGGCCATTTCTTTGCGTCAGGGACGGTGTGGGCTTTGGGATCTGGCAAATCTGGATCGATGCGGCTGCAGACATCGCGCGTTGAACTTTGCCACTTCGTGGGGGGAACAATTTGTTCTGCGTTGTGCAGAATGGATACGACTCGCGATGCGACGTACGTGGCATGATACAATCCGGGACATGCCCCGTCACTTGGATTGCGGTGACTGACGAAATGGTGGCAAACTGCAAATAACATCACACAACATCAGGGTAAATACGTTTGCCATCTGGGTCCGACCCACCGTAAATGCGCACTTTTCATGCCGGAACGGTCTCAATCACTGTGGATATCTGTAAACTACGACCGAAGTATTTTGTTCTCGATAAAGGCATTGGAAATGATCGCCCCCAAAGAAGAAACGTGCGAAGGTGTCCCGGAACTGGAAGAGCGGAAGCCCGACTTTCTGATTCTGGCCCGATATGGACGAGTGCCACAGGTCGCTCGATTTTCCGCGTGGGGCGAAAAGCCTGAACGCGAATCCACTGTTGTTGTGTTCACTGATCGCGGTGAGGAAATCGCAACTGTCCTGAGGACGCTGCCTCCAGACGCAAAGACATCAGAAGGAGAAGTCGCTCAACCGACGGGTGAGCTGCTTCGAATCGCAACCGCTGACGATCTGGACGGCAAAGCGAGGAATGAAGAGGCGGCGGAAATCAGTTTCGCGGAATGGACGTCTCGGGCCGCCAATTGGAAACTCCAACTGGAACTCATTGATATTGAACGCACGCTCGACGATCGCCTGATCCTGTACGTGCTGAATGATCGCAGTGCCGAAACAACGCGGCTGGCCCTGTTGGCGGCGGCGGGTGGCTTTGGAGTGATTCATGTCCAGCCCGTTTCCGCCCAGGGCGTCGTTCAGGAATCCGGCGGTGGCGGCGGTTGCGGTTCATGTGGCACTGGGCATCACTAAGAATCGTTGGATAAATAACTGTCGCATATGTGCCGTAGGACAGGCTTCCAGCCTGTCGGTTTGGAGATGACAGGCTGGAAGCCTGTCCTACTTGTTTCTCGATCGATCCCGACCGTCCACAACGCCCCCAATTTTGCATTCATTTTTTTCCCGCAAAGACACAGAAACTCCAATGACAGCGATTGAACTCTTCGAATCTGAACAACGTAAGCAGAAAGACTCTTCCGCCAGCGATGCCATCCTGGACGCCGTTGAAAGTACATTGATTTCCAACGGCGATTTTCATCGACTGTTTGACGCGAAACTGATTCGCGTGCGACGTAAACTCGGCCTGCCAATTACGCAGCCGACCTCCCTTCGCAATATTCCACTTGAACACGAAGTGGCCTTTCGCGATGCCTACACGAACGCGGCTCGTGAAGTCGGTCAGCGTTTTCTGGACGCCGGTCAACTGGCTGACGCATGGGCGTATTTTCGCACGATCAATGAGACCGAGACCGTCCGCGCCGCGATCGCAAAGAAGGTGGAAGAATTGCCCGCCGAGCCCGGTCCGGAAGCTGACGAATTGCTCAATCTGGCCCTGTATGAAGGCGCGCACGTGGTCGCCGGGTTGTCGTTGTTGCTCAGGACTCACGGCACATGCAACACCGTCACGGCGATCAGTCAATTGTTGCAGCAGATGTCACCAGACGAACGTCGCGAGGCGGCTGCTCTGATGATTCGCAACATTTACACCGATCTGCAGGCCAGTGTGCGCCGCGATCTGGAACGTCGCCAGCCACTGCTGAAGCCAAATCTCTCGCTGAGCGAACTGATCCGTGGCCGAGACTTTCTGTTCGCCGACAGTGCCTATCATATCGACGTCTCGCATCTGCACTCGTCCGTCAGTTTCGCGCGGCATCTGAATCGTGACTGTCCCGAGCTGCCGCTGGCGATCGAACTCAGCGAGTACGGAGCGCAACTGGCCGAACAACTGCGCTATCCCGGTGATGTGCCTTTCGATTACTACTACGTCGCCAATACACACTTTCTGAAAGCGCTTGCCGGTGTCGATGTGGACGAGTCGATGCAATACTTCATCGAACGCCTGAAACAGGAACCCGATCTGCCGGATCAGCGGATGATCGCGTTTGTCATCGTCGATCTGGGCCAGCGCGTGGATCGCGAGAACATGGCTCTGGAAGCCGCCGCACCATTTCTGAAACAAATGGAAGACCCCGCTGGCTTTTCCTTCACAGCCTACTGCGCGAAGACCAATCGCCTCGATATCCTCGAAGCCTCAGCCCGAGAAAACAACGATGTGCTTGGCCTGGCGACGGCGATGTTACTCAGGCAAGCGGCAGATTCTGTTTTACCGTAGGACGGGTCTCCAGGCCCGTCCGGACCTGATTTTTGTCTTATCCGGACGGGTCTGGAGACCCGTCCTACATCAAGCGGCTGGTAAATCTTTTCCTGCCGCTCGCCTCAAGACAGAAACCTGAAATCACGATGCTGCATGAGACTCGCAGGAATCTTACCGACGCTCAGCTGGAGACGATTGCGGCAGACCTGAATGCATATCGCGAACGCCGGGAAAGCGAAATAGGCCGTCATCAATGCGACTCGGCGAGCGGCTGAGCGTCAGCCCACCGAGGTCTGCAGATGCATCCGTCTTCCGCACTCCGGACAGGTTCGATCATCTCGATCCAGAGTCAAATCTTGTACCGCCGATTCTTCCACCGTATGCCGCTACATGCAGGATTCCATTCCTATATGAAGAAAGAAATCTCCCACATTTCAACAAAAACGCCTACCCAATTCCCAGCATCGAAGCGGGGCATTCATAATTGTGACTCATGGTTGCGTTCCTTATCGAACACTCTGATTCAATTTCTGCCGCAGTGCTTCCCAGTCAGAGACCAGCAGGGTTAGCAGCTCAAAGAATTCAGCACCGTGGTTGTAGTGTTCCAGATGGCAGAGTTCGTGGATGATCAGATACTCGACGCAGCCTTTGGGGGCTGCGATCAATTCGGGGCTCAGCAGGACGGTGCCGTTGGTTCCGATGCAGAACGGTCAGATAACATTGTCTCCATTCTGCAGACATCGCTTCAGTGATGGAGACAAGCCATACAACTCACAACCTTGTGCATTCTCAGCAAGGCGAAGAAAACTTCGCTGCTTTAACTCCTTCAACACGAACTCAACTATCACGATTCGTATGTTGGTGAACCTTGCAATTTCCGAATCGCTCGTCAATGAATGATTAACAATCGCGAGAAGGATCTCGCTCAGTTCGAAGTGGAATCGAGGGTAAAAAGCATCAAAGTACATGCGAAACCCTAACTGTGTCAGCTCAACACAAGTGATATTCGGTGAGAGGGTTTGCGATGGGCAAGTAAATCTTTTCTCCTCCAAGATTGACAGTGTTTCCTGCATTTGTTGCATTGAGAATCCGAGCGTGCCTTCAATTTGCTGAAGATCCTTGCCTTGAACATATTCAGTGAGATACCTGTTCTTTTGCAAGACGTAATCACCCAGTGCTTTGAGAACTGCGATGTCTTGGTGCTCTAAACCGGGCACTTGCGGGAAGCTCTCTACGACATAATTCGGTGGGACACCCAATGCTGGTTTCAGGATTCTGTTCTCAATTGAAGCCGCAATCCGATCAAACTCGGCGGCATAGGCGGAAAGATCGCATATCTTCTCGTATACCTTGTCTTTCAGGCATGCCGGAATCTCGCAATCATCAAGCACGATGGGAACCAGTTTTGTGCCTTTTTCGATGGAATGCACGGTCGCGGTGTTCAATTCCTTTCGAACCCACTCACTGTTTACGCTGGCGTGCGACAAGACAATGACGAATGCGGCAGCGTCCTTTAGTCCTTCCTCAAAGATCTTGTCAACAAGACTGTCCCCCGGAAGCATTTCCCATTTATCCAGCCAAGCATCAATTCCTCTCTCTCGAAGACGTCTGGCAAATGGCTCAACAAACCTTTCTTTGTCGTGGCTTGAATGGCTGACAAACACCCGTATTGGATTCATTACTTCTATTCCCTACCGCTCCCATCGCCGTACGATTCACTTGTACCATAATTGTCTTGTCATCTACCCCACCGAATAAACGCCCTTGCCTTCGCCTTGATAGCTGTCGTAGACGTGCTGGTATACCGTGTCGCATTTCTGCTGGTATAACTCAGGCGTGTAGGCACGGGGGAGTTCGTCGAGGATTTTTTTGACGGTTGTGTAAACGTCCGCCCGTGTCTTTTGGCGTTTACGCCAGTCGAGGACCAGTTTTGCCTCTTTCAGAGTTTGCAGCAGCGTACGAGCCACCTTTTTGACCTCCTCCTTTTCTGATTTGGTCATATCAAATTCTGGTTTCGTCAAAATGTCGAACAGGGCCAGTTCTTCTTCAGACAATTGTTCGGCAACTCCGCGTTGTTCTTCGGCACTCAGGTCTTTGACGAAATCAGTCAGTTTGGCGAAGAAGGTTTCAACGTCCATGCCTTTGTTGTAATCGTCGATCAACTTTTTGAACTTCTCCATGAGATCCGTACGACTCTTGTTGAGATTCACCATGTTCAGCAGTTTGTCACCAACTGCCTTCTTCAGCTTTTCGGCTTCAGTGCGTTTTTTGCCCTTCTGAAAATGCTCCTTCAACGCTTCAAAATCGATCTGACTCAAATCAATCAGCGAAGTTGATTCTGTTGGATGAATCACATAGCCCTTTGTCGCGATGGAGTCATCCAGCAACGCATTGACCTGATTCATGATGTCATCGATTGTGACTTCTTCTGTATATGTGCGAATTTTGTCCGCAAGAACTGCCAGACAAGTCTTGATAGGGGCGAAATCGTTTGCTGATGGATCGGGCAGAATGGCTTTGTAGAGTCGCACCACCTGATTGGCCAAAGACACAAACTTCTTCTTCAGTTCATCGTTGACGATTACCTGCTCAACGGCATCATCGATCGCATTGATCACCTGTTTTTCGACAAGACTGGCTGCAGCATCATCAAGAAAAGCGATCTTGTGAAATCCGGATGCATTCAGGATCGCGTCCACATCAACGCCGCGTTCCGTGCAGAATGCCAACGCCTCAGCGATAGCAACTTTCAGTTCCTCAACCAGTTCTTCTTTCTTCTGAATTGGGCACTCGCCACCATCAACGCCATTACCAGACGCTGAACCGTAGATTGCCAACGCTTTCTGCAAATCTCGAAAGACGCCCACATAATCGACAATCAATCCATTGTTTTTATCTTTGAACACGCGATTTGCACGAGCGATCGTCTGCATCAGCGTGTGGTTCTTCATCGGCTTGTCGAGATAGATAGTCGAAACCGAAGGAGCATCGAATCCTGTCAGCCACATCGAACACACAAAGACCAGCCGGAACGGATCATTTGGATCTTTGAACTTCGTCTCCATGTCTTCCTTTACCATGCGAGTCCGATGTTTTTCGATATCCAGTCCTTTTTCTTCGAACAGTTCCACTTCTCCCTGCTGCTGTGAGACAATCACAGCCATATCTGTGCTTTCCATAAAGTCGATCTGGCTTTGCAGTTCCCGACGCCTACCCACACTGAATCCTTCAGCATCCTCAGCCGCCAAAGACAGTCCAGCCGTTCCACCGAGAATCGCAGCATTCGACGACGCAGCTTTTGGCATTGCTGCCAATTGAGCTTTCAATCCGCCCAGATACGCCTTCCAGTACTTCTGCACCTTGTCATACATCCTGACCGTGGTGACTTTGTCGATGCAGATCACAATTCCCTTACCGGCCGCACCCGCGTCACTCTGCTTTCGGCCCATAAAGTGAGCCACAATATCTTCAGCCACTTTTTCCATGCGATCATCACGAGTAATCAAGTGGTATTCACGAGCAAACTCTCGCTCCAGTTTCTTTTCCTGATCAGGGTCCAGCTCTGCAGCATTGATCAAGGCGTCCAGTTCATCCTTGAAAGTGTCATTCGCCAGCTGCAACTCAGGAATCCGATTTTCGTAGAACAGCGGAACTGTGGCCCCATCCTCAATTGATTGCTGGAAGTTTTAGATACTGACATAATCACCAAACACTTCTTTGGTTTTCTCTTCGCCAGCCATCAACGGTGTACCCGTGAAGCCGATGAACAGGGCATTCGGCAAAGCATTCCTCAAATTCAGGGCGAACGTGTCGTACTGACTGCGATGAGCCTCATCCGTCATGATGATGATGTCACTGCGATACGACAACACCGGAAACTTCTCACCCGGTTTGACACCAAACTTCTGAATCAATGTGAAGATAAAGCGGTGATCTTCCGTCAGCAGTTGCTTCAAGTGTTCACAGCTTTCGGCCTGACATTCTTCCGTAACAACATTCGTGTTCGCGAAAGTTTTGTAGATCTGTTTGTCCAGATCGTTGCGATCCGTCAGCACCAGAAACGTCCAGTTTCCGGTCATCTTTCGCAGCACCTTCTGAGAGAAGAAGGCCATTGAAAAGCTTTTGCCGCTTCCCTGAGTGTGCCAGAAGACCCCCAGTCTTCCTTTATTCTTCTTTACCTGCTCCAAAGCATCCATTGCGTTATTCACGCCCAAATACTGATGGTTCTTTCCGGTGACTTTGACCGCACCACCTTTGGATTCTTCAAACAGCGTAAAGTTTTCGATCAGATCAATCAGGCGACTTTTTTCACACACACCGCGAATCAGAGTCTCCAGTGAGATTACGCCGGTTTCACCTTCGGAGTTAATGCGTTTCCAGTCCGCGAAATGTTCCCATCCGGCAGTCATGCTGCCCACTTTGGCCTGTGAACCGTTGGACAGGATGATCAGAGCGTTGTACCAGAACAACTGCGGAACGGTTTTCTTATAGTCCTTCAGATTGTGCTTGTAAGCATGTTCAATTTTACCGTGGCTTTTCTTCAGTTCGATGAAGATCAGAGGCAGACCGTTGATGAAGCCAATCAGATCGGCCCGCCGTTTGTAAACACCGCCAGAAACCCAAAACTGTGACGCCAGAAAGAAATCATTGTTCGTCGAGTCCGTCCAATCAATAATCCGAACCGTCTCATCGACTTCTTCGCCGTCGTCATTCTGAAAAGTCACCTTCACGCCATCTTTGAGCAGCTTGTAAACCTCCCGATTCGCCTGCACGGGACTCATCGCACTGCGATCGCGAGACAACTCCTCAATCGCCAGTTCAAGAGCATCGGATTGCAGATCGGGATTCAGTTTCTCCAGAGCACTTCGCAGCTTCGGACGCAGAATCACTTCTTCGGTCGATTCCCGTCCCAGTGTCGAATTATTGGGGCCGACCTTTTCGTAGAAGCAGTTTGCAGTGTCGTAGTCGAGTTCATCGAACAGCATGATGGCTGGTTGTTCGACGAGCGTGTCTTCGGAGTAGTCAGTTGTCATGTCATCCACTTCGTTTCGTTTAACGGCAAGCCGCAGGCGCTGGGCAATTGTTTAGCGGCAAGCCGCAGGCGCTGGCAAACTTGCGATTTGCTCAGAGATCCGGTTGCCCCTACGCCTGCGGCTCGCCGTTGAACTATGAACCTTTTGCATTGGCGCATATTCTACTCGTCTAAAACTATTTGATTCTACATAAACTGACGGATACTGCTTGCTCGCCTTAACTTAAATCTGCAGAAATTCGCCTACGCCTGCGGCTCGCCGTTAAACGATTTTTCCCGCCCTGCGCAATTGGAGACTGTTGTGATTCACGGGTATCACGTCATCATGCCCATGTATGGTTTTTGGCTGCCCAATGACCCTCGTGGTTCGTGGTCGGATTTCGTCCGGCGCTGGGAAATTGCTCGGTTTGGACGACCGAAAAAAATTCTGGAACGCAAGGGACTGAACGAATTGACGGAGCAAGAGCTCAATGATCGCGCCGCTGCAAGGGCTGCGCTGCTTTATCCTCCGGTCTCTATCAATGAACAGCAGGCGCTTACGATCGCCGATGGATTCCACATTCAGGCCCAAAAGAGCGGCTACGCAGTCTGGGCATGTGCGATCCTTCCGGAGCACACTCATATGGTTCTCGCTCGACACACATACCACGTTGAGCGCATGGCGAATCTCCTTAAAGGCGCTTCGACGACCCAAATGATGCGAGTCGGCAACCATCCGCTGAGAGAACATGCTGCGAAAGACGAACGGCCGCCGAGAATGTGGTCCGGCCATCAATGGAAGGTCTACCTCGACAACGAGGATTCGATTCGTGAAGCGATCGCCTATGTCGAACGAAATCCGCTAGAGGAAGGCAAGCCCCGGCAGCACTGGGGTTTTGTCACGCCGTTCGCAGGCATTAACACCGCCGGCTGGACCACGTACCACTAACACCGTCATCTGCGAGCCGGGCCGGAACATGTGCTACTGTATGAGTGATCGAGCTGTCAATTGCATCGGAGATGTGGTTGCGCCTACATCGTTTAACGGCGAGCCGTAGGCGTAGGCGCTGGCGTAGTCAGCCATGCCGGAGCCGTCGGGGCTGGCGCGCAGGTCGGGTGCCGCATCGGGGCAGGGATTGTGGTTTCAGTGGCATCGGAGAGATGCGGTTGCGCCTACGCCTGCGGCTCGCCGTTAAACGATGACATCCAGTACGGCGTTCAGGTCCCGCAGCACTTTCATCGGCCATACTTTCGCAGGCGTTCCTCTGCGACCATCCGATCGCATTCGTCGTCGTCAGGAGCAGGTTGAGGAATCTGCAGGAGTTTGATTACCGCTTCGCCCCGAAGTCCTCTTGTGGCAGGCGTTGCTGTATCTTCAACCGTTTCCAATATCTTTCTGGCCAGCGTAATGCGGTCATGAGCGGGCCATTCGGCAACACTTGCAATCACTTTTTGCAGTTCGTCACGATTGATGGAGATCATTTTCAAAACTCCAGAACAAAACCAACAGATTGACGTAAATCGTTTAACGGCAAGCCGCAGGCGCGGCGAAGAACTCCGCTGCAATGCAAACATGAAACTGCGTAATCTACTCCCCCAGCGGCGTTCACTCTCGCACAATTTGTCGTATTCTGCTTCATCGGCTAGAAATAGGCGTCCATGGAGTTGAGTTTTAGTTGAACGGCAAGCCGCAGGCGACTGTTGAGTTTTAGTTGAACGGCAAGCCGCAGGCGACTGCCAGACGAGTGAATTCGCCTACGCCTGCGGCTCGCCGTTAAACGATTTTTCCGTGCCATGCTCAGTTGGAGAGTGTTGTGATTCACGGGTATCACGTCATCATGCCCATGTATGGATTTTGGCTGCCCAATGATCCGCGTGGTTCGTGGTCGGATTTTGTACGACGCTGGGAGATTGCCCGGTTTGGGCGACCGAAAAAAACTCTTGAACGCAAAGAACTGAACGAATTGACGGAGGAGGAACTCCGGGACCGCGCTGCAGCCAAGGCGGCTCTGCTCTATCCTGAGGTGTCCATCGACGGAGAGCAAGCGCTGACGATCGCAAATGGATTCGGAATCCAGGCCCGAAAAAGCGGCTACTCTGTCTGGGCCTGCGCGATCCTGCCGGAGCATACTCACATGGTGCTGGCTCGACACACGTATCACGTCGAACGCATGGTGAATCTGCTTAAAGGTGCTGCCACGACCGAAATGATGCGCGTCGGTAATCATCCTCTGAAGCAACACGCCGATCCGGGCGAACGGCCGCCGAGAATGTGGTCCGGGCATCAATGGAAGGTTTATCTGGACAATGAGGATTCGATCCGTGAAGCCATCGCGTACGTGGAACGAAATCCGGAAGACGAAGGCAAGGCCCGGCAGCACTGGAGTTTTGTCACCCCGTTCGCCGGCATCAACACCGCTGGCTGGACCACCTGTAAACATTCGCGGAAGGGGTGAATGGCGCGCGAAGACCCCTTGGCGGCTGTCACCGATTGAGTCGCCGCGTGGCGAGGTTCGAAAACGTCGCTCGGGCGGGGGCGAAAAGGCCGTGGTC
>Ga0138256_10008060_pt1 | contig 11091 bp, 6 predicted proteins | sample KNB2016incub_MG_FD_105486 | JGI IMG/M metagenome (GOLD analysis project Ga0138256, IMG submission 105486) | Active sludge microbial communities from wastewater in Klosterneuburg, Austria - KNB2014incub_MG | ecosystem: Engineered > WWTP > Activated sludge > Unclassified | place: Austria...
TGAAGATGGCGCACGAACGGGCCACGAGGCGGCTTCATGCTCAGCAGATCGTGCCCGAGGAGTACTCGTGGCAGAAGCTGCTCGACGCTCAGGGTGACCAGCTGGAGTTCGAGTACACCCGCATACTCAACGGGCTGGGCAGGCAGCCGGGGGTGATCGGGACGATCTTCCGCAAGGCGCAGAACAGGGTCCAGGACCCGGCCAAGCTGAAGCGCCTCGTCGTAGACCTCATCGACAAGGAGAACTGGAGTGGCACGGGAACCGACATCAAGGGTGACGCCTACGAGGACCTGCTGAGCAAGGGCGCCTCGGACAAGGGGTCTGGTGCGGGGCAGTACTTCACTCCGCGAGCGTTGATCCAGGCGATCGTCGATGTCGTTCAGCCCACCGTCGACGACTCGGTCGTCGACCCGGCGTGTGGGACCGGTGGGTTCCTCCTCGTCGCCCACGAGTACGCCGAGCGGGGTGCGGAGTCGATGACGCCCACGCAGCGGACCAAGCTGCAGGACGACCTCGTGCGCGGCTACGAGCTTGTCGACGGCACCGCGCGACTGGCCGCGATGAACCTGCTTCTGCACGGGATGGGCACCGCCGACGGCGACTCGCTCATCGAGGTGCGCGACTCCTTGATCGCCGACCCGGGTCGACGGTGGTCGGTGGTGCTCTCGAACCCGCCGTTCGGGAAGAAGTCCTCCTTGACGATGGTCGGCGCCGACGGTCGCGAGGCGCGAGAGGAACGGGAAATCGAGCGCCAGGACTTCGTTGCCACGACGAGCAACAAGCAGCTGAACTTCGTGCAGCACATCATGACGATCCTCGATACCAACGGTCGGGCTGCGGTCGTGCTGCCGGACAACGTCCTCTTCGAGGGCGGCGCGGGCGAGACCATCCGACGCAAGCTGCTCACGGACTTCGACCTGCACACGATGCTTCGGCTGCCGACCGGCATCTTCTATGCGCAAGGCGTCAAGGCCAACGTCCTCTTCTTCGACAAGAAGGTGGCACGGCCCGGGCAGCCGTGGACGGAGCGACTGTGGGTCTACGACCTGCGGACGAACAAGCACTTCACCCTCAAGCAGAACCCGCTCCGGCGAGCCGACCTGGACGACTTCGTCACGGCATACCAGCCGGGTGGGCGCGGCCAGCGCGAGGAGGGCGAGCGATGGAAGTCGTTCAGCTATGACGAGATCATGGTCCGGGACAAGGCCAACCTCGACATCACCTGGTTGCGCGACGAGTCCCTCGAGGACCTCGACAACCTGCCCTCGCCCGAGGTTCTGGCCCGCGAGATCGTCGAGGACCTCGCTGCCGCGCTGCAGGAGTTCGAGGCAGTGGCAACGGCATTGGAGGAGCAGCTCGGGCAGTCACGGTAGGCCCCTTTTCAATGGTGACGAATACCGGTATGTTCACAAATCGGTGAGTCACACCAGATCCCAGATGGATCAAACATGACCCGGGCGACCTGACCAACCGACCGGACGAGACCGGGCTACAAACCCTCTGGCCCCCTCACACGAGAGTTGAGTGCCGGAGGACGAAGTGGTCGAGAAGCAGCCAGGCGAAGCCCGACGCGGTCGTCCGCGTCTGCACGCGATCCCGACCGACTGCCCGGTGCGCGTCGAGCTGCGGCTTGCCCCAGACGTGGCCCGCCGGCTCTTTGCCGTCGCGGCCGACACCGGGCGCACCGTCAGTGCCGTCGGCGAGTCCGCCCTCAGCCAAGCCCTGCCGCAGGAGCGGGCCATGTGACGTCCGTTCGGGCCGCATCTGGGAGCCCGTGACCCCCCAGACACGACGAAAGCCGGGCGGCTACCCGGCTTCGACGCGAATCGCGGCTTGTGCCGCGCTCAAGTTCTCACACCCAACCCCGAGGGGCTGACTGCTGCCATTGTGGCGACCCGGCGTGCCTACGTCAACGGTGAGCTCCCCGTCGAAAGGAACTCACTCATGCGCACACGTCATCCAAGCGTGCCCCACAGGCTCGGTCGACGGACAAGCTTCATCCCGCCCTTGGAGGGCCGCGCCGCGAACTGGGCCGAGGTGATGGACGTTGCCGAAGAGCGCACGATCCGGGCGTCGGTGGCAGCGGCGGCGACGGCCACGTTGGTGACGCTCACTGCCGACGAGGAACCCGTTGTCGCGACAGCGGGCGTCGACTCCCTGAGCTCGCTCGTACCTGATCAGCTGCTGCCCGTACGGCGGCCCGCCTCCCACCAGGGGATGACGAACTACATCTCCAAAGTCGTGGTCCCGAGCCAGGCTCACGACGCCCGCGCTGTGTGGTGTGAGAGCTTCAACGAACTCACCCACCTGCGGGACCTGCTGTTGACGCGACAACCGACACAGGTGGCCACGCAACCGCTGCGCCTGGAGTGGGTGATGCCGAGCGGGATCCGCAGCCACGTACCCGACTTCCTCCTGCGCGGCGCGGACGGAGGCATGCTTCTCGTCGACGTGACCACGAAGACCAAGCTCGACGACCCACGGCTCAAAGCGATCCTGGGCCTGACGGCAGCGACAGCGAAGGCATCTGGCTGGTGCTACGAGGTGCGGACCGAAATGCCCGCCCAGAGGGTGCGCAACCTCAACTTCCTGCACGCCGGTCGACACGACACCAGCCAGGACCGCCTCGCTGCCTCTCGCCAGCTGCGCCAGAACACCGAAGAGCTCGACATTCAACGTGCGAGCGAGCTCCTCGGCGGCCCGCCTCAAGGATTCGTCCGGCTGTGGGATCTTGTCGCCCACGGTCACGTGCACGTCGGCCTCGACTCAGTCATTGACCTGGACAGCGCCGTCACGTTCCAACCGGCTTCGGGAGGTGCCCCGTGGCTACACGCCATGTGAAGGCAGTTCACCGCCGCCACCCGATCGGCACGGGACACCCGGTCGATGCGAAGCCAGACTCGGGCATCGTCACCGGGATCACACGCGACGACAACGGCCGCGTTGTCGTCTGCATCGACCATGGCGATCACCGCTCCCGGATCTCATGGATCGCGCTTGCCAAAGCCAGCCTGAAGGACCGACCGGCACCGACACCGGACATTCTCGATGAGCACCCTGCGCCGCTGCTTGCCGAGCTATCCGAGGAAGAACGCGCCCAGACCCTCAAGCGGTACCGCGACCTGGTGCAAGTCGCCACGGGTTCACCGCGAGGCAACCCCGATGCCGACCGTCGTGCCGGGGTCCTCCACCCCGACTACGACCCAGACACCACCAAGCTCCCTCAACGGCTGGCCGCCAAGAGTCGCGAACTCAAGGCGCTTGGCGAGGTCGGAGCCTCACGAGCCGCCCTGTACCGGCAGGTGGGTCGCATCGGCGAAGGGCCGGAATTCCTCATCCACGGCAACCGTCGAACCGTTGGCCAACGGCTGGACGAGTTCGATGCGGCGGTCATCGAGATCGTCCGTGAGGAGGTCGACGCAGAGAGCCAACGTCCGCGCAAGAGTCAGCGCAAGCTGCTCGTGCGGATCCGGAGCCGGCTCGACCAAGCAGAGGTGGCGGATGACGTCACGCGCCACCGGTTGAGGGTGCTGGTCGGGGAGGTGTCTCGCGGGCGCGGGCTTCACCACCCGGCCAAGACTCGTCGTAGCGAGGCAAGCAGGCCCGTCGCCGTCTACGGGGCCCAGCGCGTGAGCCGGCCCGGAGAGCTCGTGCAAGTCGATGCCACACCCACGACCGTTGCCATCCTCGGCCCGCTCGGTGTCCTGGTACCGGCAGTGGTTCTCAGCGCCATCGACGTTTACACCCGCTGGTTCGTCGCTCTGCGTGTCTGTGTTGGCGCAGCCACATCCCGCGACGTGTGCGCCCTGATCGCTCAGATGGGCCGGCCTACGGTCACCAGGGCTGGCTACCCCTTCGAGCTCGAGCTGTGGCACGGCATCCCCAAGCTCGTCGTCGTCAACGACGACCCCGAGGGTGAGAAGACCAGCATGGCCAAGGTCATCGGGCGCAAACCCGCGATCCACCCGAGCACCATCGTGTTCGACCACGGGTCGGAGAACGCCAGCGACCACGTCCTGGGTTTTGCGGCCGAGTGCGGGATCGACGTCGTCTTCTGCCCGCCTCGACGTGGTCACACCAAAGGAGTCGTTGAGTCCATCCACCGAGTCATCGCCGACGTCGAGAGCACCATGCCGATCCACAAGGGCCAGAACGTGCTCAACCGACCCACCGAACTTGAGCTTGCTGTGCCCATCAAGCCACAGGATCTTCAGGACATGCTCTGGGAGTACGCGATCGACATCTACGCGCACGAGAGCCACCGCAACCTGACCGAAGCCCACGGGTCAACAACACCCTTGAGCCCAGCAATGGTGTGGGCCGACTACGTGACGTCCTTCGGTGAGCTCGACCGACCGACAGACCCATGGCGCTTTCTCAAAGGCCTCCAGCGCACTGAACGCCTCTTGAGTCCTGAGGGGATTCAGCTGCACACCATCACCTACAACTCCAGTGAGCTCCAGCAGATGCGGTCGGTCGTGATGCGCGGCATCGGCGTCAGGGCCCGGCCTCTCACGGTCTTCTACGACCGCCTCGACACCACGCGGATCTTCCTTCTCCACCCCGTTGAGCGCCGATGGATGATGATCCCGCGCGCCATTGACCGCAACGGAAGCATCGCCCCGATGAGTTCGCTGGTGAGAACGCACGCCCTTGACGGCGTGGACCAGGACACCCGCAGAGTCCTCACTGATACCGAAATGCACCGGCGCGAGGCAGCCCTGCTGACGCGATGGATCGAGGGTGTCTTCACGGACCGCCAAGACGCCAGGTATGCGGCCATCGAGGGCGCTCGACAACGGACCTACGCCCACGACCTCGAGCAGGCAAGTGAGGAAGTGCGCGCCCTGGCCTTCCCCGAACCCGAGCCCGTCCCCGAGACGGAACCGGAGCTACAGACGTACCCCGACACCCGCAATGACGACGAGGAGTTCGACTACGACGAGGAGATCAGCTTCGACACTGACCTCGACGAGACGGCCGCCGATGACGAGGGCTGGGGTCTGGCATGAGAGCTACCCCTGCGGCTGCAATGAGGCTCATGCCTCAGAACATCGACGAGTGGCCTGCACTGGTCTTCTCTGACAACCCCAGACCACAGCCTCACCCCGTCGTGACCAACGAGCTGAGGCAACTCGTCGACGTCTACAACGAGAAAATTGGGACGATCTCGACAAGGGACACCCGCAGCGTGCGGGAAGCTGTGTCCCGCGCCCACTTCGAGAACGACCACTCTGCCTACGGCAGCGCCACCTGCGTCATCCTCAGCGGGCACCCCCTGAGCGGGAAGACGCACGCAGCGCTCACGTGCGCTTTCGGCGAGACCCGTGACATCTGGAGCAGGCTCGGACGTGCGCCCGACGACCCAAAGTTCGACCGCAGCATCCCCTGGATCTACGTCGAGGTACCCAAACTGGCACGCGGTCTCTCCCTGCTCAAGGCAATCTGGACGTTCATCGGGCTGCCGCCGCTACCACCGCGTGCAACCGCTGCCGACTACTTGCACGCCCTCCGCAAGCTCGCACCTGCCATCGGGCTGCGCGGCATCATCATCGACGACAGCCACGGAATCGGTGAAAGACAAAGTCAGGACTCCCGTCTCCTCGCCGACGTCCTCAAAGGCATCATCACCGGCCTGCCCGCGACCATCGTCCTCGTCGGAACCGGCTTCGACGAGTCAGGAGTCCTTCACGGCTCTGCCGGCGACCAGGTCCGGCTCCGCGGAGCGCGGTGGATCGACGTCGGGAACTGGCAGCCCCCCAGCCCGGCCACGGTCGGCGACTGGGAGATGCTGGGCCGCAGCCTGAGCGAACGCCTCGTTCTGCCAAGCGAGAGCGCGACGATCCGACTCACCACCCGAGGGGCGATTCGCTGCCTGCACGAGGGGAGCCGCGGCAGACCCGGCCTCGCAGTGAAGTGGGCCAAACGCGCTGCTTCGTATGCCGTGTGGAACGACACCGACCTCGACGTTCCTGCACTCGAGGCCACCCACGCACTGATGACCTCGACGGAGGCACCGTGACCACGCGACTGCCGCTTCGTGTCGAACCGCTGCCAGGCGAGTGGTGGCGCAGCTACATCGTGCGGGTCGCGGACATCTACGGCGTCCAGCCCCTCAGCGTCTTGGAACGGGTCCACGGGATTGCGCGAGTCGACCGCCGCCATTTCCGGTGGTCTGGGATCGCCCTGTCCGAGGCAGCGGCCAGGGACGCCGGGAGAGTCGTCAATCTTGAGCCCGTCAAGATCCAGTCAATGCAGCTCAGTGCCTTCCACGGCTCAGCGCTGAACTTCGCGTGCCGCTCATTCGACCACTTCAATCCCGCGAACGCCTCGGCGCTGTCTCGACTCCCGCTCACAGCAGTCGGGCCGCTCGTGAAGGCCACCAGCGACCGACTGTGCCCGGGCTGCGTCGAGGGCGCCCCGGGGTACAGGGCATCCAGCTGGCGACTCCAGGTCCACGTCGTGTGCACCCAACATCGCACCCCGTTGGTCGTTCACGCGGACAGCGCGGAGGACAGCGCGATCGACGACGCAGTGTGCGACTCCCAGGACGAAGTGCTGAGACGGCTGGGCCCGACCGAAGAGAACGCAGCCTTCTTCAACGAGCTCCATGATCAACTCAATTCAGCCATGGGACTGCGGAGAAGGAACCCGGAGCGGCAAGTGCACCGGCCTCCGGAGCAAGTACTTGAGGAGTTTCGTCGATCCGTGGCGAAGACTCTCGCGCACGGCTACCCGGACTACCAAGGCTTCGGCGATTGGCCCGTCCCTCGAGCTATCAGGCACCTTCGACCCGCCCACATGCTTGCTTGTCCGAATCCGCCGCTCCATTCCTTCCCGCACCTGCTGCCGACGTACCTGTTCGTACCGGGGCTGTCGGATCTGCTTCATCGCGCGCAGATCCGACAAGCCCGGGCGATCGCAGCTGTCGGCGCGAGGATGTGCGCCACTGGCAACCCGCTGCAGGTCGCGCGCGAGCTGTTACCGACGCGACGCAGGCGTGCGACAGCGCAGCTCTTCTTGACCCATCTCATTGAGCTGGAGCGCGAAGGTCGCGCTGAGGAGTTCTGGCGGCACTGCGCGGCTGCTGCCGCTGAACTGCTTCACGACGATGTCGACTACCGGCATCGCGAACAGGTCTGCCATGACGAGGATGCCTACCTCGCGGCCACCGCAGCCGAGCCATCTGCATACGTCCGCACGGTCCGAACGTGGCTGGTGGACCAGTGGGCGTGTACGTACACCTCCAGCAACGTCCGACCAAGCGTGCGAGACGGCACCATCGAGCACTTCGACCGAGACCACGGACCGGGAATGCGCGCGGCCCTTGATCGCCATTTGTTGTGGGTAGCGGCGTGACCCGGCTCCCGCTCGCGCTCGAGCCACTGCCCGACGAGAGTTGGCCTTCGTACCTCACAAGGCGGGCAGCGCAGCACGGCACCACCCTGGCCGGGCTGGGCAGCCACCTCGGCCTGCGAGACGAACGTGGCCGATGGCCGGGTCGATTCGGCGTGAGCTTGAGCCCAGGCCACGTCGAGCGCGTCGCCCCGATCCTCGGGCTCGCGCCGCACCAGGTCGAGAACATGCAGCTTGCGACGTATGACCAGCTGGCGTTCGACCTGAGCGGACTCCAGGAGGCCAGGCCGATCGCTGGAACGCGGGCAGCCGTTCACTCATCGTGGGTCTGGCTGGCCGGCTCCACGTTCTGCCCGTCATGCCTGACCGAGGACGACGGCGCATGGCGAACCAGCTGGCGCATCCCCTGGATCACGACCTGCCTTCGGCACGAAGTGGGCCTACGAGGGCACTGCAGGGAGTGCGGCGTGGTTCCAGGACTCGGCAACCGGTTCCATGGGTCTGCCCCGATGCGAGTGGCCGCCGCGCCCGACGGTCGGCGCTGTCAGGTGCCCATGCCGGATGGTCAGAGCTGCGGGGCGGACCTGAGCAGACAAGAGACGCCCGCAGCGGATGCGGCGCGCACACAACGAGCGCGGCGAATCGCCCTTCTGGTTGCCGGTAGCCGAGGCCGGGTCGCAGGTATTGACAGGACTTCGCTTCAGACGCTCCGCGCGTGGCAGTCCTCGATCGGGATCGCGGTGAGACTCGGCGTGGTCGACGCGAACGGATGGGGGCGCACCCACCGCTGGGCCAACCCGCCGCGTGACCCCGACGTCATCGAGAGGCTGCTAGAGACGGTCGAGCCGCTCATCACCGCAAGCACTCCCACAGCCAGCGCCGACGTACTCGATGCCTGGCTTCGGGGCGCCGGTACTGGCGTTCCCCACGCCGACACCTTCGACCGCATCACCCAGCCAGCCGCCGCGCTGCGACCTGTCATCGACGACCTGCTCGGACGGCACGGCCGAGCGCACACACTCATCAAGCGGCGACTGACCAGCGAGGACGGCAACCCCATCGATGCTCGCGGGTGGGACGTCGACGACATCCCACAACTTGTCTGGCCGTGCGCCCTTCCTGAACATCTTCGCCACTCGGCTCGACCTGACCAGCGCATTCTGCGCGCCGTCGTTTCGATGATCCTTATCCGGATGTGCACCGACGTGACGAACTGGGTCGACGCCGGCGCAGCCCTCGGCTTCCCCGCAGACAAGTCCCGCAACTGGACCCGCTACGCCTTCGCTGACCGGTGGACTCTCAAGCCAGACCTCCTCACCGTGGCCCGCCAGATAGGCCGCCAGGTCGCGCACTTCGGTGGTCACGGCACCTACCGAAAGCGCCCCGCGGTCCAAGGCTTCGGTGGCGCGGCCGTGGCCGAAGCGCAGTCTCCGTTGTGCCGAGATGATGGCGGTGACTGGTGCCCGTGCACCGTAAGCCAAAATGCCGACAAGGCCTGGCACAAGGGGGATTCCGACTCGAGCATGTAGTCCCGGTCGTGAACGCTTGGGGCGACGGTCTCGACACGACAAACTCTCGCTCGTTGCACAAGGTGCGTCGTCAAGGCCGCGAGGTACTGGTGTAGCTCCGCGGTGCTTGCTGGTCGAACCGACGGAGTGGACGAGCTGAAGTCGCCGCGGTTCCTCGCGCCGTGACTTGGCCGATTGATGTGGACCCCCGCGTTCATCCAACAAGCGCCGCCGACGCCGATGCGGGAACGGGGTCTGTCGGCCTCGTACGAGACAATGACTACATGAGACTCGCCAAGGCAGAGTTCAGCGGGTTCGGACGACTCGCTGAGGCCCAGATAAACCTCGACCACAAGGTCGTAGCCATCGTCGGGCCGAACGAGGCGGGTAAGACCACTCTCTTGCGCGCGCTGGCGTACATCGACAATGGCGAGTCCCTGACTGTCGCACAGCGTTCACGAGGCGTGCAGGGAGATGTCCTCGACGACCACGTCGTAGTCCGGGTCCAGTACCGCCTCAGCGAAGAGGACAAAGCAGCCCTGGCTGAGTTCGATCTGGACGTGCTGCCCACCCAGTTGTGGCTGTCGCGGACTGCGGGAGAAGGCGAGACAGGGCGAGTGGCAGTTTCAGTTTCTCGCAAGAACCGCGCCACGCTCGCGGTGGCACTGACTGCGCTGACCGTCGCCTTAACTGATTCAGTCAGCGGTGACCTTGATGTTGCCGAGATAGATGGGGATCACGAAGAAGACGGGGCCGATGAGCGACGACTATCGCTCAGATCCCGTCTCCTGGCCGCACTTGCGGCGGTGGCTGAGGTAGAGAGCCCAGACATCGAAGCGCGACTGCGCGAACTCTCTCCGGTCACCTGGCTCGCGGAGTTCGATGAGTTTGGTCTCAAGGGTCCAGTCCGTGACGGACTCGAGCAGGTACAGGCGTGGATGGACAGGCCGGACCCCTCGGATGAGGTTGCCAAAGCGTTGTACGACCGCTCGCCCGACATTCTCATGTTTTCGGAGGAAGACCGTCTCCTGGCGTCTGCCTACGGGCTGACAGCCGAGAGCGTTGCGAACCCTCCCGCGGCATTGCGGAACATCGCCGCCATGGCCGAACTCTCCCTTGATGCACTATGGGCGACGCTCACTAACGGTGACGAAGGTGCTCGCGAAACGTTAATCGAGTTGGCAAATCAGACGCTGCAGACGAAGTTCTCGGAGGTATGGAACCAGTCCAATATCTCGGCTCATCTAAAGATCAATGGCACGAGTCTTGAGATTCGCGTCAAACAGGATGGGCGCACCATCACCCAGTTCCACGAGCGTAGTGCGGGCGTGCAGATGTTCGTTGCCCTTGTCGCCTTCCTGACAGTGATGGATCAGGGCTTCCCACCCATCCTGCTTATCGACGAGGCCGAAACGCACTTGCACATCGACGCGCAAGCCGACCTAGTCAACGAGTTCATGACACAGACTCGAGCTGCGAAGATCATCTACACGACCCATTCACCCGCCTGCCTACCGCCAGACCTGGGCACCAACATCCGTGCTGTTGTCCCCGATCCTGAGAACGGGCAGCGCAGCCTGGTGGAAGGCAGTTTCTGGACAAAGGGGGTTGGCTATTCACCGTTGATGCTGGCGATGGGAGCCGGAGCAGCGGCCTTCTCAGCAGCCCGAAAGGTTGTACTCGCCGAAGGTGCGACAGAGATGCTTCTTCTGCCTTCCCTCGTCAAGAAGGCCGTCGGCCTGGATGACCTGGACTACCAGGTTGCGCCCGGTCTGTCGGAGGTACCTGTGACGATGTACCCCGAACTGGACTTAGTCGGCGCCCGTGTCGCGTTCCTCGTTGATGGTGATGCAGGGGGTGCGGGCCTGCGCAAGAGCCTTCTTGACGCGGGTGTGCCGGAGAGCCGCATCGTGACTCTGGGCGCTCTCACGCTGGAGCACTTGATCGACGCTGACGCGATGAAGACGGTTGTGGCGAAGTTCATCAACGAGGGCACCGGAGCAGCAGACGTCACGCCCGCCGACGTACCGGACCTACCTGATGAGCCCACTGTGAGTTGGTCGCGGACGATCCAAGACTGGTCAGCGGCCAACGGCTACACCCTGCCCGGGAAACGCGTGATAGCGAGTCGCCTCGTGGAGGAGGGATTGGCAATCCCAAGTTCTGACGGCATCGCGGTTCTCAAGGCGGCCCACGATGCGCTGACCGCGGTCCTTGAAGCCACACA
>Ga0138256_10008061_pt1 | contig 11091 bp, 9 predicted proteins | sample KNB2016incub_MG_FD_105486 | JGI IMG/M metagenome (GOLD analysis project Ga0138256, IMG submission 105486) | Active sludge microbial communities from wastewater in Klosterneuburg, Austria - KNB2014incub_MG | ecosystem: Engineered > WWTP > Activated sludge > Unclassified | place: Austria...
ACTATATTTTTCAGAAAGCTTGTACAGATTCAGTTTAATACCAATGACCATCGCATGTTTGAAATAATACATCCGGCACTTTACGCTGAAGTATTGGAGCCTGATGTTAAAACCAAAATTATTTTATGGTTGACACAATACAGGGAAAGATTAAAATCGGAAACAGAGACACCCGAAGCAAGAATTAAAAAAATGAACGAAGTCAATCCGAAGTACGTCCTTAGAAACTATATAGCTCAGATGGCGATAGATGAAGCTGAAAAAGGAAATTACCATCTGGTTTATGAAATGTATGAAATGTTGAAAAAACCATACGATAAACAACCTGAGTTTGAAAAATGGTTTGCCAGACGGCCAGATTGGGCGAGAAAAAAAGTGGGCTGTTCGATGTTGTCCTGCAGTTCATGAAGTGTTTACACTTTTTTAAATAACCTACCCAGGTCTGTACTGATAGAAATATGATTGGTAGCTCCGGCAACATGATAATATCCCAGGCCATAGTCCAGCTTAAAAGCACTTACTTTTATACCAAACCCAAGACTGAATCCTGCAAGACTTCTGAAAGTGCTGAGAGACAGTTCCTTTCTTCTAAGATGATTATATCCTGCCCGAAGTCGCAGATTTTCATTTTTGCCTAACATAAACTCTCCGTTGATAATAATATGGCGAAAAATATTGTCAATAGATTCTCCAAATTTATTCACTTTTACCGGTTCCCCGAAAATATCAGTCTGCACCAATTTATCCGGATCATCATATCTGACATTGGCTTTGTGAAGCTGATGTGCTATGATGGTAAGACGAAAAGGCAAATATTTTAATCTTTTGGAAACCCCAACCTGAATATCCAAAGGAGTTCCAAATCCCGATCCATTATAAGTTGTAAGTTCAGCTCCCATATTTTTTGCCAGCAATGTAAACATAAATCCGGATGAATCATTGCTATAATTGATACCCAGATCCATAAGTATTCCGGTGGATGTATAGGATTCCAGATTGCTGAATACACTTTTGATATTGGCACCTATGGTAATCCTGTCCGCCACTTTCTTTGATGCTCCTATGACAAAAGCTGTTTCTCCGGATGAAAATGTACCATTTTGATTGCCCAAAACATCAGCATAGGTAAAATCTCCGTAACTGACATACTGCACCCCAAAGTGGGTTGTTAAAGCCCATTTTTCAATATGTCTTCCATAAGATACATAACCATTCTGAATGTCCGCAAAATGAAAGTTGTGTGAAAACGAAATACGATTATGCATCCTGTCATTTAGAGTAGCAGGATTCGCTAAAGCCAGGGATATGTCCTCATCATGTACGCTGATCAGGTGTCCGCCCAGTGCTGTTATTCTTGCCGATGCCGGCAAATTCAAAAACTCGTAAGCACGTTTGCCCGCTGGCTGAGCAAGTAACAAACCTGTAAATAAAAGTATGCCTGATGTTATATAAAGTTGTTTCATATTTTTATAGTGTCGACATTTATCGCAGGCATTCCGGGTTTCCAGACTGTACGGCAAATAGCCATAGTGTCACATTTCATAATCTTTAATGCAGACCCAAGAGAATCATATTCATATAATATTCCATATTCATTATCGCCATTACGATAGTTTCCTTTCCAGTGTATTTTACCGTTTTCATAGTACTCTGTAAAAGGACCATTTTCTTCATTTTCTGATATGGTAACTTCTTCTTTTATTTTTCCGGATGGGTAATATACTTTGATTATCCCGGTTATTATATTGTTTTCGTAAGTCTTTTGCAGTTGCAGTGTTCCGTCCGAATAGTACGATTTATATGGGCCATTCAGCAATCCATCGTCGGTATACAACTCTTCGATCTCAACATTTCCATTTTCAAAATAAAGTGTTCGTTTACCGGTGAGTTGTCCATCCTTGTAATTACTTTCTTCTCTGATCTTTCCGGAATCAAACAACAATTGGTATTTGCCGTCTTTTTCACCTTTTTTATTTAAATAATACACTTCAGTGACCTTACCGTTTTCATTTTTTATTTCTACTTTTTTATTACCGCAACTTTGAAGTAAACACAAAACAGCTATTATAATTAATGCCCGCATAGAGGTTGATTTCTTTGAAATGTAAAACGTTAAAAAAATTGTAATTGGTATGCAAATATATCGTTAAATAAAAAACGAGCTGATAAAATCAATCATCAGCTCGTTTTTTCAAACAGATTAACATCTATTAAAAATCAAAAGAAAGTAAATCTGTTGTCTTTTACTTTGTTTGTATTTTTAAGGGATTCCATAAGTTTAAAATTAACCTGCATTCTTGCCTGTTGCGTTAGCTGCATTTTTGAACCAAACGCACCCCCTTCCGTGGCGGCAGGCGTTTTGGAAACCAATTTTACAACATATACTCCGGATTTACCTGTAATGGGTGCCGAAGTGGAGCCTGCATTTAAAGCAAATACTTTACCAACAACCAATGGCTCCTGACCGGCATCCGGTATCATGGCAGAACCAAAATTTACATTCTCAGCTGTAGCGACAGTCTGTGTGAAGGCAGTTGCTATGGCATTGATATCTGTTCCTGTAATTTTAGATTTAATTTTTTCAGCTTTTTTTGCATTTTTTACCAAGGGTTCAATGGAAGTTTTTACTGCTTCAACAGTTGCAAGACCTTCCTTGTCTATTGATTTCAGCCCTACGATGACATGTTTACTGTCTACATAATTGGCATCATCAGTGTATGTATAAAGACTCGAAGATATTTCTCCCTTATCAGTATCGCTCTCATATGCCCACCTGATGATGTCTCTGGATGTCTGTCCAGAACCTAAAGACGCAAATGTATAATCATTTTTCTTAACACCTCCGGCAGTTTCCACCTTAAGATCATCGGATGCAAGCTTGTTAAGATCTTCTATGGTTTTGGTTGTTTCCAACAAGCCCATAACTTTGTCTTCTATAGCGTTTTGAGTGGCTTCGGATGGTATTATTGGTTTTATAATATAAGCTATATTATATTTCATTTCATTGGTCGAATAAATCTGTTTTTCTACTTTAATCAAATGTACACCAAACTCAGTAGTAACAGTATAAAGACTTCCTTCTTTTCCATTAAATACGGCATCGTTAAACTTAGGCACCATAGCACCCTGAGCAAAAGTACCTAAATCACCACCATTTTGAGCAGAACCCGGATCCTGACTATTATTGGTTGCGGCATCTGAGAAAGAAATACTACCACTTGTGATAGCAGTTTTTATACTATCAATATATTTTAAAGCTGCAACTAATTGAACAGCGTCACCATTTGTCACACTTCGCAGAATGTGGGATGCCTTTGCAGAATCGGCTACCATTTTTTTACCCACAAGTTTTGCTACCATATATGTATTATTGTCAATATATGGGCCATATACCTGTCCTACTGATAACGATGTGATGGTATCTTTCAGTTTTCCCGTAAGATCATCCTTTTTAGAATAAGTATTGGAGAAAATTCCACTATTATTCGCTGTAAACAATGAGTCATTGGTTGTTTTTTCAAATTCTTTGGCTAATTCTGACAATTCATTATTGATTTTCATTGAATCCTCCAAAGTTGGTTTTACATCATAAACGATATAAGAAATATTTCTGACTTCTTCTTTATTGGTATACTTCACGGCATTTTCTTTAATATACGCGGCAAAATCATCGTTAGTAAGTGTAATTTCGCTATCCTGAATGGTCTCAAATGGCACCTTTACATACTCAAATGTGGCAGATTCATTATTGAGTTTATCCATCGTTTCAGCATACCAGGTCGGAGTATAAATCGATTTGGCCACCAGATTGTTAAGCTTGGTTTGTTTCTGAGCCTTAATCACCTGTTTTCTGAGTTCATTAAATCTGGCAGCAAACTCAGGATTGGTAACAGTACCTTCGTCTATGGCTTTTTTTATTTCTTCCAATTGTGCTCTGTCAACCTGACCAGTCTGTGGATTCCTGTAAAATGATTGTACCAAAGGGCTTAGATTAGTTCCAAATTCTAACTCATTTAACTCATCTGTGCCAACACCGATACCTGTTGATGAAGCAATTTTATCCATAATAGCATTTTCAACAAAATAATTCCAAAGTGAACTTCTTCTGCCATATACATCTCCTGATCCGCCGTATAAGGCTGATTCAGCGCGCTGGAAATCCATGTAGTCGATCTTTTCACCTGCTACTTCACCGATGGTGGTTCTCGAACCAAAACTGCCACTATTGTTTGCACTGGTCATATCCATAATGATAAAACCCGCCAAAGCCAAAGCAAGCAGAACAATAACCAACCACATATTTTTTCTGATCTTTCCTATTAAAGCCATAGTATCCTTATTGAAATTTTAGTATCTTAAATTTAATGTTTTTAATCTGCTTTTCCACATTTTTAAAAAAGCGCCACAAAGGTAATTTATTTACTGCTATTTCCAAATTTAGCATAGTAAATTACTGCTAAGAAGATGAAATTTAAGGGATTAAACGATCGCTAAACATCTTGTTGTGCTATTCTTTGCTTATATACTTTGCTGCTGATTCCAGTTCTTCATAAAAGTCCTGACCTTTTTTCCTTACTATGGCATCCTTCACAAACCTGTATAACTGCATTTTTTCTTTATTTCCTTTAAGACAGGCAGCTGCACATATGTCCCATCTGTCATAATTCCATGCTTCAAACCCGGCGATATCATTTTTAGAGATTCTTATAGGATACAGATGACATGAAATAGGTTTTTGAAATGGAATTTTACCTTCATACCATGTTTTTTCAATTCCACAAACAGAAATGCCCAATTCATTTTTTGTAAGAAATACACAAGCTCCATCTTCATGGCAAGTAGTGCCCCACACTCCGGGGTTTTTATAAAAAGTAAAGCCATCATATGAATGCAGAAGTGTTTTTGACTTTTCCGGTAAATTTTCAATTATAATGTCCAAATAAGTATTGATGGTATCCATCTCTTCCGGTTCAACAGGTGCACCATAATCACCTTCCGTACAACAAGCCCCTTTGCATACATTAAGATCACAAAAGAATTTTTCTTCGATGATGTCATCACTTATTAATATATCCTGTATTACGAGCATAAAGCTTTAATTTTCAGTTTCCAGCATCATCAATGACTTATCAATGATTTCAATTTTTCAAGATCACGAACCAATAGTCTTTTCCGGTCAAAATGTATTATGTTTTCGTTTCGCAGATCGTTGAGTATTGTTGTGATTGTTTGGCGGGAGGTAGATGTAATACTGGCGATATCCTGATGCGTTATAAAATTTCTGAGTACCCATTCATAACCTATGCGCTGACCACTTTTGTGTAAACTGAGCAGTAAAAACTCGATGATTCTGGTTCTTGAATCTTTAAATACCAATGATTCAAGCTTGTTTTCCAACTCCATCACTCTGTTTCCCATAATTTTCATAAACAATAAACCTACAGAAGCATTGGATGACATTAATTTTTTTAGGTCTTCCTGACTGAAAGCAGAAACTTCTGACTCTTCGGCCGCCAATGCAAAATCTTTTCTCTTCAGGCCTTCAATAATAGATATTTCTCCAAAAACATCACCTTTCTGAAGAATAGCAGAAATGATTTCTTTATCATTATCCCGATATGTTCCTAATTTGATCTTGCCACTAAAAATAAAATAGATTGTATCAGAATTTTCATCCGGCTGATAGATATAATCTCCTTTTTTAAATTTTAATTTTCGGACATTAAATTCCGATTCTACTGATTTATCTGTTTTGATTGTATTTTCAATATCTATATTTTCGGCGTACCAGAGTGAATGTTCAGCCATGCTATATCAATTTTTTCAAAAATATTACAAATTATACTTCCGTGTCAAGTTTTAAACCAAATTTTTTAGTAAAAGAACCAAGACTGGGATTTTTCTCCAGCATCAATATGTATTTTTCACGCTGAGTCATGGCCTGCACAGGTTTGTTTTCTTCATAATAAGGAAATAATGTTTTATCTACTTCAATGTCAAAAATCAGATCCCCAATACCAAGTTCATTGCGTAACATATCCAACAGATTGGTCTCCTGTAATATCATGTCCCTGGAAATCTGTGTAGGAACTTTTGCTGAAATAGTCTTTCCTTCAAGGTTCAAAAAAGCTAGTTTCAAAGCAGACTGAACGCTTTTTGATGGATTGTGTCCGATATATTTATTCCAAATTTCCTGAATTAATTCTAAGGATACATTTTTTCTCGCTTCTGCTTTGGTTTTTTCTTCTTTTTCTATATTTTCCCTTATAGCCTTGATGTCTGTAATTTTTACAGATTTCAATGTTTTTATATTTTCTTTTGAGCTAGATTTATCATCTGGTTCAACTTTATTTACGACATTGTTAGTGAAATTACTCTGATGGGACTGAATTGATGTTTCATTTTCTGAAATTTCTTCAATTTTGACATAAACTTCAGAATTTTCAAAAGCAGCATTCGACTTTCCGTTCAGAACTTCAGTTTTTTTTTCCTGAGATCCGATGTTTTCGAAAATATTCATTTCTGCGGCCCGGTTTAGAAAAGTAAGTTTACTCAGAGCCAGTTCTACATGCAGTCTTTTATTTTTTGCTTTTACAAGATCAATGTCACACTGATTAAGCAGATTCAGACCGGACAAAAGGAAGGATGATTTTGCGAGTGATGCCTGATTGAAATATCGGTTTTTCAATTCTTCGCTTACTTCAAGAATAGATATAGTGGCAGGTATTTTTGCAATCAACAGATCCCTGAAATGATCAGCAAGACCAGTCACAAAATGATCAGCATCAAAGCCAAGTTTTACAATCTCATCCAGAGATAAAAGAACTTCAGAGATATTTTCTCTCAGAAAAGCATCTGTTATCTTAAAGTAATACTCATAATCCAGCAAATTAAGATTAGCCACAACATCTTTATATGTGATATTATCTCCCACTGAACCTGAAATCTTGTCAAAAATGGTCAAAGCATCTCTCATGGCACCATCAGCTTTGATAGCAATAGTGTGCAGAGCTTCCCTTTCAGCTTTTATACCTTCTTTTTTACAGATTTTTTCAAGCTGTAATACAGTATCAGAAATCTGTATTCTCTTAAAATCAAAAATCTGGCATCTCGAAAGTATGGTAGGTATTATCTTATGTTTCTCCGTGGTAGCCAGGATAAATATGGCGTAAGGAGGTGGTTCCTCCAGTGTTTTCAGAAAAGCATTAAACGCAGAGGCAGAAAGCATATGCACCTCATCTATAATAAATACTTTGTATTTTCCCTGCTGCGGCTGAAATCTTACCTGCTCTATAAGGGTTCTGATATTCTCCACACTATTGTTGGATGCAGCATCAAGTTCAAGAATATTGAAAGAAGCGTTGTCGTTAAAAGCTTTGCATGATGAGCATTGATTGCAGGCTTCTGTTTTATTGACAGGATCCTCACAATTAATAATTTTTGCAAGTATTCTGGCACATGTGGTCTTGCCAACTCCACGAGGGCCTGTGAACAAAAATGCATGTGCAAGGTGGTTCGTTAATAGTGCATTTTTGAGCGTTTTGGCTACATGATCCTGCCCCACTACTTCATCAAAAGAAGTTGGCCGGTATTTACGCGCAGAAACTACAAAATTGCTCATTTCAAAATTTAGAATTGCAAAAGTAAGTAAATAGTTTGACTTTGGGTTAAAGGAATTGTGGTCATTGGGGTACCTGTAAAAAATAAATACAACCAATTAAGATAGGATTTAACCATTAAAATTCATTTTTTTACAAACATTCCCCGGAATTCAGACATATTGTTTGAGTGGTCTTTGGCAGTTATGTGCAATAAATGCTCGCCAGCTGGCAGATTACTCAACGGAACTTCTAATATTCCTGTTCTTAAATGGTAAGGACTTATCACAAATTTATCGTTTATATATACTTTGTATTTTAATAGCTCGACATCTTCACCTCTGACCGGCATATTATCTGCAAGTTTAAATCTGAATGCAGTTTTTTTGCCGGATCTCTTATTAAAATTTATACTTTTTATAATGGGTCCAATCGTGTCAATGGCAATGGTGAATTTTCCAAACTCTCTGATTCTGGTTGTTAGTTTTTCATCTTTCCACCTACCTCCATAATTAATTTTACTTCCTTTGGCATTCATTTTTACAATAACATATTTCCCTTGTTTATCATAAACTATAGTATCCGGTCTGATAGAGATCTCAATTGGATTCTTTACGGGTTCCAACTCACTATGAATCTGATAAATGGTTTCTCTATCCGGTTCTTTAAGATCAATCACGTCGAAACCGATATTCCTGAAAAGGCTGTTTTCTTTAAAAATAACTGTAAGCTTTTTATGCTCAATGGTTTCTGATTCGTTGAAGAATATCTTTTTTAGAGAAGGTCTATAAATTGTGTCGGGTGGTTCCTCTGATTTTCTCAAAAAAAATTTAATGGTTCTCTTGTTGCGATTAAAATCTTCCACTTCTATTCGAACATATCTGTCTTTATCCGGAAATATTTCTATAATGCCTGTTCCTGTCTTTTTGAGCATTTCCAGATGATTGCCCGGATATTTATAACAAAGCGTAAATATTTTGTTCTCTTTTTTTTTGACCTGAAAATCATAAAAACCAATCACTTGTCTTGATTGATCAAATGATACTTTATCCAAATGATAGCTGAAAATAAGACTATCATCCACATACATATGGAATCCATAAATTCCCAATTTATTATAAGTTCCATCGGATTTGTCAAATGTCTGCAAAGCTATACCCACTTTATGAGTTTGCAAAATGATCGGTTCTTCCACTTCAATAATATTCCCTACATTCGTCCCGACGGGCATTCTGACATCCAATATTTTGTTATAATCAGAATCCAGTCCGTGAAAAGCCAATGAAATAATGGAAGGCAAAGTAGAATCAGGTACCTGCATGCCAAAATGTAATGGATTGACAGGCTGTTCTGTTTTGGTATCTCTGATTTCGAAATGAAGATGTTTTCCAAACGAATATCCTGTATTGCCCATAAATCCGATAATATCTCCTTTTTTTACCGGAAAAACATGTGGTTCAGGCAGAAAATCAACTTCATAAGATTCCTGAGACATTTGGTATTGTTTTACCTGTTTCTCTATATTACCATAAAATACATCTAAATGTGCATATACCGAAGTGTATCCTACATCAGGGTGATCAATATATATAACCCTTCCATATCCACCCGGTGATACCCTGATACGGGAAATGTATCCGTCACCGATGCTGTATATTTTTTCTTTGCTTCCTTTTCGGGAAGGTTTGATGTCAATGCCAGCATGAAAATGACTTTCTCTTAACTCACAAAAATTGCCGGAAAGTTGATATAGATAATCTACCGGACTCCGGAAGTAATCAGGTAATAAATGTTTGTTTTGGCCGTGTAGTGAAAAACAATATAAAATAATACCCATTATTATCACACATCTTTTATTCTTCACAAATGAGGATGTTTATGTTTTGTTTTTTAATAATGATATGAAAATATCTTCCATTTTTTGAATGGCAGCTCTTGATGAAAGACCAGATTTTCTGATTTTATCAGACAACGAAAAATATTTATTAGCAACAACTTTATTTTTGAATATAATATGTTGTAAACTTTTTAATGTTTGTGTTTCAAACCATTTTTGTTCCTGCAGCAATCTTTTTTTATCAAACTGATTCAAATTTTTCAAAAGCAAGATATAAGACGATACATGTTCATACACCTTGTCCATTCCTTTGTTTTCTATGGAAGAAACAAGCGATACAGGACAGGTCCAGCTTTTTACATCATGATGAAACAATTGAATTGCATTGTTATAAGCTGCTTTTGTTTGTTTTGCAAGTTCAAGTTGCCGGCCGTCCGCCTTATTGATAATAAAAATGTCCGCATTCTCCATGATCCCTCTTTTGATGCCCTGAATGTCATCACCTGCTCCGGGTTGAAGCAACAATATGTTAATATCAGTGATATTGTCAACTTCTGATTCAGATTGCCCCACGCCTACTGTTTCTACAAGGATGAAGTCAAAACCTGCCGCTTCACATAAATGAATGGTTTCTTTAGTATATTCTGCTGTTCCACCAAGTACATTACCTGAGGGAGTCGGCCTTACAAATGCCTGTTGATGTGATGCAAGTTTTTGCATTCTGGTCTTGTCGCCGAGGATGCTTCCTTTGTTTGTCTGACTGCTCGGGTCAATTGTCAGTATAGCTGGAAAGTGACCTTTAGATATGAGAAACATTCCGAAAGCTTCAATAAAAGTACTTTTGCCTACACCCGGAGATCCTGTAATTCCGATCCTGACTGACTTATCAGTTGGATATATGACAGAGTCAAGAATTTTTCCGGCCATAGCTCTTTTGGCGACATTTGTGCTTTCAAGTAATGTTATACATTCACTTAAGATAAATCTGTTCTTATTTTGTAATCCGTTCAGGTAGTATGAAACGTCTTTTACTTTTCTGGTTTTCACCGAAAATTCAGGATTGATACCGGATTTTATTTTTTTTGATGCGGACATATAGTATCAGCAAAGATACAAATTTTAAAAGTATGAGCTAAAAAAGTGAAAATGGAGTGTATTTGATTTACTAAGTCAAGGCTTTCTTTATATGGACGAAGTCTCTTCTCTTCTGAGTTCGATCAGTGTTATCTCAGGCCACATACCTACCCGTCCCGGAAATCCCAAAAACCCAAATCCTCGGTTTACGTACAAGTATTTATCACTTTCCTGATACAAGCCAAGCCATTTTTTATATCTGTACTGAGCAGGTGACCACTTAAAACCTGGCATCTGAAAACCAAACTGAAAACCATGCGTATGTCCGCTCAGGGTGAGATGTATATGTTTTTCGTGGTGCAATACTTTTTCGTCCCAATGGGTAGGGTCATGAGACATCAGGATATTAAACTGACCGTCATTTATCCCTGAAGTTGCAATGTCCAGATCACCTTTTTTTGGAAACCACCTGCCCGCTCCCCAGTTTTCGACACCTACGATGTTGACAGATTCATTGTCAATAGTGATCTTTCTGTTCTGATTATTGAGGAGATCAAAACCCATACTTTTAAACTTACTGAA
>Ga0138256_10008063_pt1 | contig 11089 bp, 10 predicted proteins | sample KNB2016incub_MG_FD_105486 | JGI IMG/M metagenome (GOLD analysis project Ga0138256, IMG submission 105486) | Active sludge microbial communities from wastewater in Klosterneuburg, Austria - KNB2014incub_MG | ecosystem: Engineered > WWTP > Activated sludge > Unclassified | place: Austria...
AAATCCGTTATCAGCAAGATCAATATAAAGGATATTCTTTACGTACAGGCATTGGGTGATTATGTAACTGTATTTACAGTCGATGGAAAACATATTGCGCATATCACCTTAAGTGGTATAGAAAAAAGATTGCCTGCAGAAAAATTCTGTCGTATCCATCGCTCCCACATTGTAGCATTACAACACATCGATAACATCGAAGAAGGAACAGTATATATCAAACATCAGCCTATTCCCATAGGGGAACAATACAGATCGAATTTATTGAAGATGATTGATTTTATTTGAAAAGCTTATTAAGCAAATTAATTTCTGCGTATTTTCTGCGTATTCTGCGCAATTCTGCGGGAAATAAACACTCAGAAATTTCACCCGCAGAATTGCGCAGAATACGCAGAAAATCCGCAGAGGAGTTTAGTGTTTCTACATTCAATTCTCTTATCTTAGAAAAACCAAAAACGTACCCAAACAAACAGCCATCCATTCCGGCATTTCAGCCTTCAAATTGCGGCGCTCATCGAATAAGTAAAAACCCCTTTGAAATTGACAGTAAATTTGTCCCGTTAATTAGTTCATGTATTTATAAACAGTATTAAAAAGACGGCGATGAAACCCTCAAAAAAAGTTATCGGAACAATAGGTGGATTGTTACTTATGTTTATTGTTGCAGCCATTTTTACTACCACTTCCTGTGAAAAGGAAAACGTAGCACCAATCGGATCAACCGTTGGAAATAACACTTCGGATTTATCTCGCGAAGCCAGAACCGATGCAGTTCAACCGAAAGATATGGCACCAATTCTCACCATTCGCCATGAATCTGCGCGCACTGCTGTGAATGATTATGTATTCATGGTTTATCCAAATAATGTTGCCACATTTATTGGAGTAAGAAATGTAGCATTCGTTGGTGAGCGTTCATTCGACATTCCTAAAAATACATTTACAGAGTTTCAAACGCTCATGGATAATTCAAACTTTTTTGGAATCGTTGATGAGCATGTTTACACTCCCGATCTTCCACTGATAGAAGTAACCTATAGCGTATTGCAATCAGCTAATGACGCCACTGGCCTTGCAAGAACAAAAACACTCGTAGAATTTATGGACGGAACTCCGGCTGAGTTATACAACCTAAGAACAACCATAGAAAAGCTCTTCAAAATTTCCGACCTGGTCGGCACTGACCCCGGTCCAAAAACCGTTTCATCAACGCAGCCTTCGAAATAATTTCGGATGCTAGGAAAAAAAGCCTTTCTGCGGGAGTGGGGGGGCTTTTTTTTTGTGAATGATTATTTTGATCTCTGGATTTTAAAGTAATGTTTTTGATGTTCATATCACTTTAGTAAGGTTTAACCTTACTAAAGTGATATGAAAAAATGTACAATGCTTTTCAATCGTATTTACTTTATTCAATCATGAAATATAATTTGAATACAATATGACATTCAACGAAATAAAATTTATTAATGAGTTGCATTTTTTGATCCTTGTTTGACATACATTTTTTACCTTTAGACTAAAGAATAAAAGTTGGGCTTAGAACAAACTTTCTTAAGATGGATTTGATATCAATAAATCAAAGGCGAGAACTTAGACATCCTTTTTATAAACTGATGAAGCTGGAACCGGAAGCTCTGAAAAAGGAATTGTCGACTTGGTCGAGAACTGAGTTAATCGAATGGTTATGTTGGAATGATCGTAATGGAATCTATTCGGATGAGGATTCGATAGCGGAATTTGGGAATGTTTTGGGTAGAGACAATTCAATGGAAATCGTACTAAAACAAGTTTTAGAGAAATGAGTTTAAATTGTGTAATTGAGAGACAGAAATCTGTCCATTCAATGCAAGAAATTGTTTGTATCTACAGGAATAATAATTGTTTATAATTGAAAATCATACTCGTTTATCATTAAATTTGCGTAATAAGCAAACTTAGCAGCAATTAGCAGTATTAAAGTAGTTCTTATATAGTAAAATGAGAGGGCGAATGTTTAGCTTAATTTCAATAGAACTTAAAGAGGATACTTATAAATTGCAATCAGCAATAAAGAAGAAAGAATAATGGAAGAAAGAAATTGTCTTATTTTAACTCAATATCGATCTGATAGCGACTATAATGACTTTCTTGGTAAGTATTATCATTTTCCTGCAACTTCCAGCAAGAACTATCTTAATCAATTTAGTCAGTTGCCTATTGAAGTTGTTTACTATGAACCAGATAAAAAAGGAGAAGGAGTTTTTTATGCTTATGGCAAAATAACCAAACCACCATTTATTGACAAGAAAACAGTTGACCATTACTTTGTTGAGATTTCTGACTTTAAACTATTTTCAAATCCTGTTTCGTTTAAAGATGAAAAAGGTGAAATACTTGAAAAGACTCAAAACACTGAGTTTTACGATTACAACGATGCGGTCAGAAAAGTAAAGCCGCAATTCTTAGACGAATTGTGTCTTGACGGGGGTATACTCTTAAATTTTAAAGCCGATGCACACCTTGTTCAGGTTTTAGGAGAACAACTTATCGCATCAGAGAGAGTTGGAATTTTAGAATTGGTAAAAAACTCTATTGATGCTGGTGCAACATACTGCAAGGTAAAAATTGAAAAAGTCCCAAATCTTCAAGAAATACCCGAAACGCTTTATGAATTTAATGAGTATGACGGACCAGTTATAATCATTGAAGATGATGGAAGTGGAATGACAAAAGAACAAATTGAAATGGGCTGGCTAAGACCCGCTTCCACATTGAAAACAAATGTCAAAGAAAGGTTGAAGCGAGAAAGAGAAAAAGCTATAAGAGAAGATAAACTTGAAATTTTCGAGAACTATTTAAAAATTATCAAAGCCGAAAATAAAGGACGAATACCATTAGGAGAAAAAGGAGTAGGAAGATTTGCAAGCCACCGCCTAGGGAAAAAGCTAATTATTAAAACAAAAATTGAGGAAAACAATTACGAGTATGTTTTGAAAATAAATTGGGATGATTTCAATTTGCTTGGCGGATCACACAAGGATTTAGAAGATGTAAAAGTTACCTTATCGCGGCAACCTATTTCAAGAGATTATGGAACAAAAAACAGCGGAACACAACTAATAATTTTTGGTGGCAGAGAAGGGTTTGAATTGACAGAAGGTGAAATTAAGGAAATCAATAGGACGATTTTAAAACTCAATTCGCCAAATCCAAATCCAAATTCTAAAACTCCGGCCTTCAAAGCATCATTCTTTTGCCAACAAGTAAAAGCGTTAGACGAAGAAATTACTTACAAGAAATACGACCCGGTATTTAGTATTTACGGGATTGTTGACGAGTGGGGAAATTTTGATTACGAATATATTTTTGAACCGCCTTATAATGTTCCATTAACAAGTTTTAATCGTAAAGACCAAAAGTTAGATTTAAAAACCATTGATAAAAATCATTGGTTCAAAATAGAAAACGAAAGAAAACTTTGGCGTAAACCTGCTTGTGGTTCTTTCTACATTCACATTGATGTTTGGTATCGTGACAAGCCATGGCTAGGAAATTCAGATGATGAGAAAGAATTCAAACATTATTTAGAAGATTACGGTGGACTGTCTATATACAGAGATGGAATAAATGTTTTTTCAGCAGAGAACGGAACGGAAACAGATTGGTTGGGCTTGCGGCAAAGACAAATCAAACAAGCTTACAGAATGTCATATTACCACATGATGGGGAATATTGAAATTGACCAATCCACAAACATTGACCTGATAGATAAAACTAACAGAGAAGGTATGATTAAAAATCGTGCATTCAATGACCTGACTGAATTGGTAAAAGCAGTTACTTATTTTCTTGAAATAGATTACATCGGAAAGAGAGATGAATACAATAAGTTGTCAGGTGATTTCGTAAGAGAACCAAAAGCACTAAAAGGATTTCCAGACCAATCGGCAAAGATTATTTCAAATATAAATGCCAACTACGATATTACCTTAGACCGTTACAAACTTTTTGATAACATAAAGGAACTTGGCGACATCAACCAAAGAAAAGGCAAGTTGGTTGGTTTGTCAAAGTCATTACACAATCTTGAAGACAACTTAAAACAAATTCAAGAAGTACAAGATATGCTTACAGAGCAAGCTGGTTTTGGTTTGGGCATTGCGGTTGCCTTGCATGAAATCAGCAAGACAACTTCAAATTTTTATTACGGAGTTTTAGAAGTGCTTGAAAGCGGCAAGTTTGAAAAATTAAAACTTGAAGATTTAAAAGACACCTCACAAGCATTAGAATCTGAAATTCTACGATTAAGTCCGCTAAGAGCATTAAGAAACGAAGACCCAATTCAATTTAAAGTTTCCAAATCAGTTACTTATGTTCTCTCCGTTTTCAAGAGAAGATTTAAGACATTAAATATTGATTTTAATTACAACACAGACCAAGATTTTGAAATCAAAGCAAGGTATGGAGCATTGAATCAAATCCTCACAAACCTATTTGACAACTCTTGTTATTGGATGGACAAACCGGAAATACAAGACCGTAAAATTAGATTGAGAATTGATGCAGCAGACAGAACAATAATTGTTGCTGACAATGGAGAAGGAATTCATGATTCAATTATGCCCTACTTGTTTCAGCCAGGATACAGTTTGAAATTTCCACCAAGTGGCTTAGGACTTTATGTGTGCAAGCACTATATGAACATAATGAAAAAGAGAGGAGATATTTATTTAGCAAAGGATAGAGACCGGATTCAGGGATTAAACGGAGCACAATTCTTACTTGACTTTTCAAAAGTAATTTCCAATAATTATGAATAGTACAATAAATGTCTTTTTAATTGACGATGAATTCCCTCCAAATGCGGAGTTTATTGAAAATGAAGTCTATAATCGGGCGATTTCAGCCGATGAATTATATCATCTATCAATTTCCGAAAACTGGGGGTCATTACATTTTCTTCAAGAACTTATAAAAAATATTGTAGTAAGTACGCCGTGTAAAAATGGGTTAATAAATTTGACGGGATATAAAAACCCTTCAATTGCCTTAGACACAATTCAAAAAGGAATTTTACCAGATGTAATAATTTATGATTGGGAATATGGAATGTCGAATCCAATAGAATCACAATCTTTACTTTTAGAAATTCTTAATTCGACTCAATCTTTTGTATTTGTATATTCAAAGGTTAGAAATGAAATCCCACAATTTCTAAATAAAGAAATCTTTAATCCATTTGCAAAAAGGTTGCAATTATTTTTAAAAGGTAGTACAACACATTCTGTATTTTCTTCAGAGGAATTTATACTTCAGTATATTCTTGGGAAGATTACAGATAATGTGCAAATAAAAATACAAGGCTTTGATGTTGCTTTTGAACCAAATGCATTTCTTAAAAAAGCATCGGACATTTTATATTTGGAGAGAATTGTTGGCAAAATGTACTTGCTGGAAGAACTGAAAAAAATACAGTTTGATATTAATAATTACACAATAGAAAATTTACTTAATGAATCTAGAGGATATGTGTTCTTTAACCAAGAAAAAGGTTTATTAATAAGCCCCGATGAAGGAGCTATTCTGCACGATTTTAATTCTTTAAAAAAACTTTCATATTCTGATGTTGTAAGAAATTATTCCATTTTTAAATTAGAAGAAACTCTAGATAAGGGTATTGCTTTAATTTAATACGTGACTAAAATGCCTAAACTAAACGAACGCCACATTTCAGTATTAGCTCCTTTAATTGATCCATTTGAACGTAGTCCTACAAAGTCTATCGAGAGAGATTTACATGAAGGAGAAAAAGAAAATATCGAATTTCTTTCATTAATCCATGATGGAATAGATAATAATGATCCATTCCAATACAAGGAAATCACGTTGGAAGAACTTGAAACACATAAAATACTTGAAGGTAACAGTTATCGCCCTAAGTGTTTTTTATGGATTATTGATAATGTTAGTATTAAAATAATATGGGAGGGAACAACAAATTACCTACGCTCCTCTATTAATAAACCATTTGTTTGTCATACCAATATTACAGGTTGTGCCAAAGCTTATATCGGGGGTGAAATGTATTTCTGTGAGGATGGTAATATATATGTTAATTTCAAATCAGACAGATATGGCAGGCCTGAGACAGAAGATAAAAGAAAAATGGCGGTTGAATATATGGAATATGCAGGTTACAAAAATATAAGAAGAACAAAAGATTTATTTTAATATGGAGCTAATATCAATTGACATATTTAGTGGTTGCGGGGGATTGACAGAAGGTATGCATAAAGCGGAATTCAAAACAATGGTAGCCTTTGAAATTAACGAAATTGCATCAAAGACATATAGTTTAAATCATCCTAATACCACAGTAATTACAAAGGATATACGTAAAGTTTCGATTGCTGAAATAAAACGCAATCTTAATGGTAAACGAATCCATCTATTAGCTGGATGCCCTCCTTGTCAGGGATTTTCATCTGTTAGACGTTTAAATAAATCAAATGTTCAAGACAGTAGAAATAATTTAATATTGGAATACTTGCGTATTGTGAAAGCCTTAAAACCATTCACCATCATGATGGAAAATGTTCCAGCACTACAGAAATATTATTTATTTAAAGAAATGATAAGTGAATTGAAAGAGTTAGGATATTTTGTTGACTTTGATGTTGTAAATGTGAAAAAATATGGCGTACCACAAAGTAGAAGAAGATTAGTTTTAGTTGGATCTCTTCTAGGTGAAATCAATATTGCAAAACCAACAAATGAGTTGGTTACAGTTAGAGATATAATTGGTGAAATGGAACCGACATCAAGAACCAAAGATCCGTTACACAAGATATTTCCAAAACATTCTGACAAAGTAATGGAAAGAATAAAACGTACTCCTAAAAACGGAGGGAGCTGGAAAGATTTACCAAAGAAGTATATTTTGGATTGCCACAAAGGAAAGAATGTAGGTTTTAATGATATTTACGGACGACTTCGTTGGGATGATTGTTCGACTACTATTACAGGTGGATGCTTAAATCCTTCTAAAGGTCGCTTTCTACATCCAACTAAAAACAGAACGATTACTGCTCGTGAAGCATCATTGCTTCAGTCATTTCCCCCTACCTACAAATTTCCTCGTGACATTAGCCGCACTGCTCTTGCTTTACTGATTGGTAATGCACTTCCTCCAAAATTCAGTTATATTCAATCGGAAAATATCAAAAAGCATTTGCATAAGCATTTATTGAAGTAATTGTAATTTTTATGACTGGAGAATAATTGAAGAGATGACCGATACTCATAGTGCGAAAGTTCGAAGTTATAATATGAGTCAAATCAAAAGCAAGGATACTTTACCTGAACTTTTGGTTCGAAAATTTCTTTTCTCACAAGGATTACGATATAGGCTTCATGACAAAAATCTTCCAGGAAAGCCTGACATAGTTTTTCCAAAATTGAAAACTGTCGTTTTTATTCATGGCTGTTTCTGGCACGGACATAAAAACTGCAAATATTTTTCAATTCCGAAAACAAGAACAATATGGTGGACTGACAAGATTACATCTAATTCAAATAGGGATAAATTAAATCAAAGAAAATTAAAGAAGGAAGGCTGGAGGGTCTTGGTTGTTTTTGAATGTAAGCTGAAACCAAAAACCAGAGAGAAATCACTTAACAGATTGTTTGAAAAATTGACCGATGTTTGATCAATTTTCATCTTATATTAAAACTAAAGTCCCCGATTTTTTGCGATATTACAGCCGTTATGGGAAAGAAATATTCGGAGATCAAATCAAAGCTGGAAATTGAAACGGATAAGTTTGCGGAAGACGGGCTGGCTTTTTTTACGCATTTTTTGCAAAATCACAGTAATAAAAGTGGACTTAAGTATAAACCAAACGCAGCAAATTATTTGAAGAGTATTGGTAAAAAACCCAAAAGTTTTAGCGACCCTCTTTTTCAGTCTTTCTTTCCAATAAAATGGGATGTTCCCTTCCCCCCAAAGTCGAATCCTAAATTTAAATTTATAGATCTTTTTGCCGGAATTGGTGGGATCCGTTTAGCTTTTCAGAATCTTGGCGGAAGTTGTGTTTTTACCAGTGAATGGGATAAATACTCTAAGAAGACTTACGAAGCAAATTTTGGTGAAGTACCATTTGGAGACATTACCAAGATTTCTGAACAGGACATTCCAGATCATGATATTTTATTAGGTGGATTCCCTTGTCAACCATTTTCAATTGCCGGTGTATCAAAGAAAAATGCATTGGGAAGAGCACATGGGTTTTTAGATGAAACTCAAGGCACTTTATTCTTTGATGTTGCGCGAATAATCAAACACAAAAAACCTAAAGCATTTTTACTTGAAAATGTAAAAAATCTTGTGTCTCATGATAAAGGAAAAACATTTGAGATCATAAAAAATACCTTGAAAGAACTGGGTTATTCAATACATTTTAAAGTGTTAGATGGAAAGCATTTTGTTCCTCAACATAGAGAGAGAATCATTCTCGTTGGCTTTCGGAATACTATATTTAAAGGAAAGGAAAACTTTAAGTTTCCCGAAATGAATGAAGCTAAATTTGCAATCAAAGATATTTTGTCGGACCAAGTTGATCCAAAATATACACTTTCAGATAAATTGTGGAATTATTTGCAAGATTATGCCAAGAAACACAAAGCAAAGGGTAATGGTTTTGGTTTTGGTTTGGCGGATTTAAACGGAGTTTCAAGGACACTAAGTGCACGATATTATAAAGATGGGGCTGAGATATTAATTCCACAAAAAGATAATAATCCCAGAAGATTAACTCCTGCAGAATGTGCAAGACTTCAAGGATTTCCAGATAACTTCAAAATTCCGGTGTCAGATAATCAAGCTTATAAACAGTTTGGTAATTCCGTGGTAGTTCCACTAATGGAAGCCGTTGGTAAGAACATTGTAAAAGTTTTAATGAATTTTGATGAACTTAAAAAATCTTAAAAAAATTCTCATTGAAAAAGGGTGTAAAAGAGTTTATTTAAAAATTCTTGCACCTAACGACAATTCCAAAAATCAAGTTTATCTAGGAGGCAATTTTGAGATTCTAAATATCTTGCCGATTTCAGAAATTAAAACAGAAGAAGCTGGTGACTGGGAAAAGGAAAGGTTTAAGGCGAAACTTGATTTTTCATGGATAAGTGGTGAGGGAGGAATTTATCCTGCACCCAATGCGCAACTTATTCTCTATCCAAAATATCCCGAAGTAAGATTTTCCGGATTTTTATTGAAGTGTGAAAATCCCCCCTCTGATGTAATGACTAAAAGATTGGAAGGGCGACTATTATTTTTTTCTGTAACTAATTCAAACCAAGTTTTGGGTTATGTTGATACTCCTGATTCAGAAATTGCTAAAGAAGTTTCAGCACTTGGATTACTGGAGGAACATGGTATTTTTAAGTTATTAGAATTAGAAACATCTATTAATAGCAAAGAAAAACTTTTAAATGAGTTATCGCGGATTAATCGTTTAGGCTGGATTAAATCAAAACGCTTGGATAGTATTGGAAATTTTGTAACATGTGAAGCCCCCAATTGTGGAGGGTATACATTGGAAGCAGAATTGGGTATTAAACCAAACGGATTTTCCGAGCCTGATTATTTAGGATGGGAAGTGAAGCAATTCGGAGTTGCGAATTTTGCTAAGATAGAATCTGCAATCATTACATTAATGACACCAGAGCCTACCAATGGAATTTATAAAACAAAAGGGGCTGAATATTTTTTAAATCAATATGGGTATAAAGATAAGACGGGAAAAGAAGACAGAATTAATTTTGGTGGAGTTCACAAGGTGAATGTCCGACATCATTTGACAAATCTTGAAATGCAAATTTTTGGTTTTGATAATGCTAGTGGAAAAATCAGAAATGCAAATGGAAGGATTGCTTTGATTGATAGAAAAGGTGTTGAAACTGCGTCGTGGGATTTTGCTTCGTTATTATTGCATTGGAACAGAAAGCATAATAAGGCATGTTATGTGCCTTCGAAATCAGAAACAACTGCTGAACGAAAATATAGTTATGGTAATAGAATTATTTTAGGGCAAGGAACGGATTTTCAACTTTTTTTAGGGCAAATGGCTTGCGGAAATATTTATTATGATCCTGGAATTAAAATGGAAAATGTATCAGCTAAACCAAAAATTAAAAAGCGAAGTCAATTCAGGATTAAATCACAGTATCTTACTAATTTATACAAAGAAAATGAGGTAGTGGATATTTAGAATTCCTTTTTAAATATCTAATTTCCGCTCTTCACTGATTTAAGATATTTCTTTAAATTAACTATATTTGCGATTCAATGGACTCCACCCGCCAACAAAAATACAACCGCCTCTTCCTAAAAGAAATGGGCGAGCTCTTTCAGAAGGAGGGTCGGAATTATTATGGGAATGCTTTTGTGACGGTTACTAATGTCCGCGTTTCGCCGGATCTGGGAGTGGCCAATATTCATATTTCGGTTTTTGGGGTAAAGGACTCAAATGCAGTGCTTGAGCAGATAAAAAAGCATACGAAAGAGATCCGCCATTTGCTCGGAAACTCGATCCGACACCAAGCGCGTATCGTTCCCGAACTGAAGTTCTTTTTGGATGATTCGTTGGATTATGTGGAGAAGATGGAGAAGCTTTTTAAGGATATCAACGTACCTCCACCGCCGCCGGCTGCACCTGAAGAATAGTTTTAAGGTTTGCAGGTTGCAGGTTTGCAGGTTGGGGATCTACTAAATCGATTTGGTTTGCATTTATTTATTGGTTTTATTTCCATCCGTGCTTTCTTTATGGCCTGTAATTCAATGATATATAGAAAATTGTTTCTGTCGTCGTACGTCACACCCAGGTCTTGAAACCTGCAAACCTTCAACCTGCCAACAACCTAATTCCCCTTCCGAAACTTTCGCCACATTTCCTATCTTCGCCGTCTATTCTAACCCAAAAATGCAATACGATCCAATAAAACGCTCTTTAGGCAACGTCTTTAATAAAACGCCTTTCCTTCGTCGCCTTTTTTATAATCTGCTCGACCTTCTTTTGCTTCGCGCCTGGCATGTACATAAGGAACTTCG
>Ga0138256_10008064_pt1 | contig 11089 bp, 8 predicted proteins | sample KNB2016incub_MG_FD_105486 | JGI IMG/M metagenome (GOLD analysis project Ga0138256, IMG submission 105486) | Active sludge microbial communities from wastewater in Klosterneuburg, Austria - KNB2014incub_MG | ecosystem: Engineered > WWTP > Activated sludge > Unclassified | place: Austria...
AAGCTGGATCCGCGCATCCGGCTTAGTTAGCCGGACAAGGTGAAAAACTAAAAGCTATAAGTTACGGAATTGATGAGTCGTCTTGCTTACATCGGATTTGCTATCGCGGGCCTATTTATACTGGCCGCGATCTTTGCCCCGTTTATTGCAACTCACGACGTGACGGCTCAAAACCTGGCTATGCGTTATTTTTCACCGTCAGCCGAACATTGGTTCGGAACCGACGGACTTGGAAGAGACGTATTTTCGCGTGTCGTCTATGGAGCGAGGATTTCACTCGAAGTCGGAATCTCAGTTGTCGTCGTTTCCGCAATATCGGGAATTATCATTGGGGCCATTGCCGGATTTTACGGCGGCTTTGTTGACAAGTTTCTTTCCGGGTACGTGTTCAATGTTTTCCTGGCGTTTCCGGGCCTGCTGCTTGCAATTGCCTTGGTCGCTTTTCTCGGCGCCGGTCAAGGAAAACTGATCGCGGCGCTTTGCATCATTGGTTGGGTTGGTTATGCTCGCGTCATGCGCGGCCAGGTTTTGAAGGTGCGCGAATATGATTATGTTCTGGCTGCCCGAGCACTCGGGGCCAGCAACCGGCGGATTCTGTTTACCCACATCTTGCCAAACGCCGTGCAGCCGCTGATCGTTCAGGCATCGCTCGGCATGGCCGGGGCCGTGTTGGCCGAAGCATCGCTCTCGTTTTTGGGCCTTGGAATACCGCCGCCGGCACCAAGCTGGGGCACTATGATTGAGGAGGCCCGGCAGTTTTTCAGCACGTCGCCTCACGTTTTGTTTTTCCCGGGAATTGCCATCGCCCTGACGGTGCTCGCATTCAATTTCATCGGCGACGGACTACGCGAATATTTGGATCCAAAGCAGCGCAGCAGATAGCATGAGCTTAAGCAAGATGCGAATTTTTCCACTCGGCGACTCGGCATTGACCGTCGAATTTGGAAATGCTATCTCTGTCGAGCTTAATGAAAAGGCAATCGCACTATCCGAATTAATCGAGACGAACGGTTTTCCGGGATTCATCGAATCAGCTTCCGCATACGCATCAACCACCATCTATTACCAGCCGGCGGTCGTGCGTCAGCATTTCACGGCATTTCCAAACGCTTTCGAAGCCGTCAAATCAATGACTTTGGCGGCGATTGGCAGGCTCGGAGATTTGCCTGTCAGGACCGGTACAACTTTTGAGATTCCGGTCAGATTTGATGATGAGTGTGCACTTGATTTGGAGTACATTGCTGAAAAATGCTCTTTATCGGCGGACGAAGTTATAGAAATATTCATCTCGAGGACCTATCGCGTTTTCATGCTCGGATTTCTGCCGGGATTTGCGTACATGGGTAAGTTAGACGCCCGTATAGAGGTAAAGCGAAAGGATACACCACGGCTCGCCGTTCCCAAAGGAAGCGTCGGCATTGCGGGCGGACAAACCGGGATCTACTCACTTGTTTCGCCCGGAGGCTGGCAAATTATCGGCCGTACCGAGGTCGAGATGTTTTCGTCGGCTGAGAAAAACCCTAGCTTTCTCGAAGCCGGCGACAGCATAAGATTCTATCGACTGTAAATGGGTCTGTTATTCATAAAATCAGGAATCTTGACGACAGTGCAGGACCTTGGCCGGACGAGATTTCGCCGGTTTGGTGTCAATCCCGCCGGCGCAATGGATCAAGCCGCAGCACGTTTGATAAACCTGCTCATCGGAAATGACGAAAGTAATGCAGTTATCGAAATGCATTGTCCCGCTCCTGAAATAGTGTTCGAAACGCCGGCCGTTGCGGCCATCGGCGGTGCTAGTTTTTCACCTGCTCTAGATGGCACTCCGCTGGAAAACTGGCGTGCATTCAGTGCGAAGCCGGGCAGCGTACTAAGATTCGGGAATAAGATATCAGGAAACCGCGCCTATTTGGCGATTCAGGGCGGGATCAAAGCAGATATTTGGCTCGAAAGTTCCAGTACCAGCCTTACCGCCGGCATTGGAGGCTATAAAGGCAAGCGCCTGGAATCTGGGGCACGAATTGAATTCAGTAATGCTCCGGATGTGCAACGCCGGCTCCTTAAACCGAGGATCGCACCCTCGTTAATTCCAAGGTATAGCCCATTCCCGACGGTCCGCATCATTCCCGGAGCAGAGTTCAATTATCTGGAGCCGGAAGACCGTCATCTCCTCGAAACGGAAAATTTTACCATCTCAAATAACTCGGACCGGATGGGATTTCGTCTGGCGGGACGACCCATAGGCTTTTCGCGGCCGCTTGAGATCGTTTCGTCAGCGGTCACATTTGGAACTGTCCAATTGCTTCCCGACGGCCAGTTAATCGTTCTTATGGCCGATCATCAAACCGCCGGTGGCTATCCTCGAATCGCCCACGTGGTTACTCCCGACCTGCCGCTCATGGCCCAGTTGGGAACAAATGACAAGGTCGCCTTCCACCTGATCGACATCAGCCGGGCCGAAGCCCTCGCCGTTGAATTTGAGCGGGAGTTGAACTTTTTCAGAGTTGGGTGTAAATTCCAGACAAACTCTTAATGCCACTAAAAATCGACCTCAATTGCGACATGGGTGAGGGCTGCGGCAATGATGCTGAGCTGATGGATTTTGTCTCATCGATAAATGTCGCCTGTGGATTTCATGCGGGAGACACGGAAATCATGAGCCGAACTGTAGAAATGGCCCTTAAAAAGGGAGTCGCAATTGGGGCACATCCCGGCTATCGCGACCGCAAATCATTTGGCAGAGTTGCGATGGGCCTGTTGCCCGAACAAATTTTTGAGATTGTATCCGAACAGGTCATGAAGCTTAGTTCGGTGTGCGTTGAATTTGGTGCAACGCTTCGCCACGTAAAGCCGCACGGAGCTTTATATAATCAGGCAGCAAAAGACCCAGAATTTGCCGATGCGGTTGCCCGAGCCGTCCGGGAACAGGACGAAACGCTGATCTTGTTTGGCCTTTCTGGCAGTGCTTCGATACGTGAGGCCCGCAAGATCGGCCTTTCAACTGCGTCAGAGGCATTTGCCGACAGGACGTACCAGGAAGATGGCTCGCTCACGCCACGAATTGAGCCGACTGCTCTTATCACGGATACGCAATCAGTACTCGCGCAGGTGCTGCAGATTGTAAAGACAGGGACCGTGACCTCGGCCGCGGGCGTCACAATTCCTCTTATGGCTGAAACGATCTGTGTGCATGGCGATGGCCCACATGCCGTTGGATTTGCGTATTCCATCAGTCACGAACTAAAAGCAAGCGGCATAAGGATCGAGCCAGTTTAAGGAGAAGTTCAGGCGAAAACGATGACACAGGAAAACGATACCGGTGGAAAAACGCTTGTTCGCGGCCTGACGCTTTTTGATGCGACAACCATCGTCGTCGGTTCGATGATCGGGAGCGGCATCTTCATTGTGTCAGCAGAATCCGCAAGACTCGTCGGTGCTCCTGGCTGGCTTCTGCTGGTGTGGATTCTGGCCGGTACGATGACGATCAGCGGCTCATTGTGCTTTGCCGAACTCGCCGCGATGATGCCAAAATCGGGCGGCCCATACGTTTTTATGTCCGAGGCCTATGGCAGGCCGGTCGGCTTTCTATACGGTTGGGCACAGTTTCTAATTGTTCAGAGCGGCACGATTGCGGCCGTTGCGGTCGCGTTTGCAAACTTTGCCGGAATGCTGGCTCCGGGAATTTCAGGATCAAATTATGTGATCGCCCCTATTGTTTTCGGTTCATATGCATTCAGCCTGTCAACCCAACAGCTCGTCGCAATCGCGAGCATCGCGTTGCTGACGATTGTAAATACGCGTGGACTCAAAGTTGGTAAGTGGATCCAAAATACGTTTACGATCACCAAGACTGCCGCCTTGCTTGCCTTGGTTATTGTTGGATTACTTCTCGGCTGGAACTCCGGCGGTGCCTTATTTTCAGCCGAACTCTGGAACAGTGCGGCAAATGGGTGGACGCTGGAAAAAGCACAGCCGGCCGCCTCGGCTTTTGGATCGCTCGCCTTTCTTGTCGTGCTGGGCAAGGCAATGGCCGGGCCGCTGTTTTCGCAGTCGGCATGGGACAATGTCACCTTTACTGGTGCCGAGGTCGAAAACCCGGGACGAAATCTGCCGCGGGCGTTGATTATTGGGTGTACTATCGTCGTTTCATTTTACATCCTGGCAAACATTTCGTATGTGGTAACGCTCTCGCTTCCAGTATTGCAAAACGCTCCCAACGGGCGGGTCGCATCGGCGGTCATGGAACAAATCTTTGGTCCGCCGGGCGTCGTAATGATCGCTGTCGCGTTGATGATCTCGACCTTTGGCTGCAATAACGGACTGATATTATCTGGATCCCGAGTATCATTTGCGATGGCAAAGGACGGGTTTCTTTTTGCCTCTCTGGGCAATACAAATAATCGGCACGTTCCGGCAGTGGCGTTAGCGGCCCAGGGCCTTTGGGCATCATTTCTTGTTCTGCCAAGGACGGTGACCTATGCGGAAGGCAATCCGGAGCCTGTTTTTGGAAATGTTTATACACAGTTGCTCGAATACATCGTCTCGGTTGACCTCATTTCGGCAGCATTGTCGGTATTTGCTGTAATTGTGCTGAGGCGAAAGATGCCTAATCTCACGAGGCCCTACCGGACGTGGGGTTATCCAATCACACCCATGATATTTTTGACACTGTCGGCGTTTGTGACTCTGACGCTCCTGTTCCTCGCTCCGACGACTGCGGGTATTGGCTATTTGCTGGCTCTGACGGGTATTCCTGCATATTTTATCTGGCACAACCGAGCGAAATTGCAATAGCGCCAATTTCTCAGGGCGAAATTTGAGTAACCTTTTACCGTCTGTTTTGCATCTAAACGGTGAATTAACTGGGGAGTCCAATTTTTGATGAAGACGATTTTCTGTACCGCTGTCGCTCTATTGCTGTTCTCCGGTCCCCTGCTCGCTCAGTCGGGACGGCGGGCAAAGCCGACACCCACTCCCGACGCAATAGTTTTGGACGAAAACGATCCGGCCCAGTATTCTGAATCAAAGCCCAGGGCCAACCGCAGGCAGCCGATTGTCGAGCGGTTCCCCGGGATCGGGACCGGAACTGCGAAAACCAAAGAAATTGCTGTGCCGGACGCTTCGCTGGCGGAGACGGTTGACGACAGCGATGTCGTTCGCGTCGAAACCAATCTAATTACGATTCCGGTTTCTGTTTTTGATCGTAACGGCCTATATATTCCCGGCCTGCGTCAGAATGATTTCAAAATTTTCGAAAACGGTATTGAGCAGGAGATAGCCTATTTTGGCACTACGGACAAGCCGTTTACGGTCGCCCTGGTGATTGACGTAAGTCCGTCAACCGCATATAAGATCGAGGAAATTCAGCGGGCCGCAAAGGCTTTTGTCAACCTGCTTGGCCCGGACGACAGGGTGATCGTCATTGAGTTTGACCACAGCGTAAATGTGCGAACGGAACCGACAAAAGACCGTGCAAAAATCTTTAAAGCGATCGAAAAGGCAGACTTTGGCAACGGAACATCGCTCTACAATGCGGTCGATGAAACATTGCGAAAACAGCTAGGCCGAATTCAGGGGCGTAAAGCGGTCGTTCTATTCACTGACGGGGTTGACACCACGTCACGCAAGAATAGCTATGACAGCACTCTAAATTATGCCGAGGAAACGGACTCGCTCGTTTTCCCCATCTACTACAATACCTTTCTCGATAATCGCCAACGTAACGGCGGAACCTTCCCCAATATTTTTGGCGGCTCTATTTTTGGTGCCGGCGTAACGGCCGAGGAATATGCGGTCGGCAAAAAGTATCTTGAAGATTTGTCGGAAGTTACGGGTGGCCGCGTTTTCCGCCCGGAATCGACGCCGGGCGGCCTTACACGGGCGTTTGAGGGCATTGCCGAAGAGTTGCGACGGCAATACAATATCGGATTTGTTCCGAAAGAGGTTGGCAAGCGCGGACAGCGAAAGGAGATACGCCTGCGAGTAAACCGCCCGAACCTGATCATTCGGGCACGCGACAGCTACATCGTCGGAGCGACCACAGGGGCTCCAAGCCTAACAGAAGCCCCCAAGCCGGTAAAAGAGGATTGATCGTCGGCACCTAGCCCGCTTGCTGCAGTTTCTTCGCAACCTTTTGGACCTGGTCCAAAACTCGCAGCAAATTACCGCTCCAGATCATGCCGATTTGTTTTTTGGTGTATCCGCGGCGAACGAGTTCGAGCGTTACGTTAAATGTTTCCGCCGCGCTATCCCACCCTTCGACGCCGCCGCCGCCATCAAAATCTGAGCTGATTCCGACATGCTCGATTCCAATCTTCTTTACCAGATAGTCAATGTGATTAACAAAATCTTTGACATTGACGTCAGGTGCGACATGTTTTAGCCGTTCGCGAACGATCGGAGCAGTCTTTTCACGAAAAGCTCTAGACTTTGCCATGTAGTCCGTTCTTTCAGCCTCTGACAATTTCATTACGTCGGCGCGCGGCAAAGTCTTGAAGTTCTCTTTTGCCGCGAGTTCCTGCGTTATCTCGGCAGTTTTCGCCGCCCGCAGCTCGCTTTTTTCTTTGCTGACATAGCTCCGAAACGCTACCGCCTGAACTACGCCGCCATTCTTCTTAATTGCCGCCAGTTCCTCATCGTCGAGATTGCGACTATGATCGCACAATGCACGAGCACCTGAGTGTGAAGCAATCACAGGTGCCTTGGACAGTGCCAACGCCTGGAGATTTGATTGCTTCGACGGATGGGAGAGATCGATCATGATTCCCCATTTATTCATCTCGGCAATGGCCTTTTTCCCAAGATCGCTCAGTCCGTTGTTAAGCCAAACCTTGTCGCGTTCGCCTGTATTCGAATCGGCAAGCTGGCTATGGCCATTGTGGGCAAGCGACATATAGCGGGCTCCACGCGCCGCAAAATCTTTTATTCGCGACAGGTCAGTTCCAATCGGATACGCATTCTCAACGCCGATCATCGCAACCTTTTTGCCCGCTTTACTAATCCGGCGGACGTCATTTGAAGTGAGAGCCAGTTCGATCTTGTCGGGTGCGATCTTTTCGGTCAGCCGGTGAATCGCGTCAAACTTGTCGATTGCATTTGCGTACGCCTGTTTGTAGCCGTCATCCGTGAGTGCTCCCTGCCCCGTATAGACGATCATCCAGGAAACATCTAGTCCGCCGCGGATCATCTTTGGCAAATTCACCTGGTTCGGCAGGTCCTGAGTGTAGTTAACAGCCTCAGTAAAATTAGTCGTGCTGATATCGTTATGGGTATCGAGGGTAATAACATCTTCGTGAATCTTTTTCGCTTTGGCAATCAAAGCGTCTTCATCACCAGCTTGTTGGGCGGTAATACTGACGCTCGAACAGCCAATAACAAGCACAAAAATCACGAAAAATGACAAAAATCTTTTCATAGAACTCCTTAATATGCTGGTCTTTACAATAGATGTGAATCTTGAATCTGCAAATCGTGCAACCAATCTCATTTCTTGATCGCAGGCGTCTCATCAGTCAACTGGTCACATTCTTCTTCGTCGAGGTTTCCGTCATCGTCCGAATCGTCCTTGGCACACAGGGAACCCTTACCGTCCCACGCACCGAAATTGAGGACATAGCTGTTTCCCTTGCCGATATCCATATCGTAATCCTCAAAAACATCGACTGTCCCGTTCGGATTCGTCCGAGAAATTTCAACGTCGTACTTATCGGCGTCACCATCGTCATCCTTGAAATAGACGAGGCCTTTGTCGGGGTCTAGCTTGATCGAAACTGTTTTGCCCGCCGCAAGCGTAATTCCGCCGATCTCAAATTCGTAACTCGGCTTGTTTTCGCCGCTGTCAGTCGCAATGTAGAGCGATGGAGTCTCGCCGTCGGCACTTGCGGTAAATGAAAGCTCGCGGCCATCCGGGCTAACCGTCATGTTTAGGCTTTCGCCTTTATCAACCGAAATATCATCAAAACCAACAACAAATCCGGCCCCAAAAATCTGCAGATCGGACATGTACTCCGAATCTGTGCCGCCAACGTTAATCCTGTAGGCTTTTTTGTTTGCAGCGTTTACAGGAATAACATATTCTGGCGAAATATCTTCTTCGCCGTTTCCGGCAATGACATTTTCGAGTGCGCCCGGAATTTCGTTTACCGTCGTCTTCTTTGCACCATCATAACCAATTCGCTTGCCGGTTCCGTCGCTGATCAGAAGGTCAACATCGCCGGAAGACGAGATATTTATTGTCTCTCCGCCAGAATTCCGGCGATTGGACGACATCGCAAACGAGGCGCTCATGAAAGGCGGGAACCTAGGTGTTCTATACGCAGATTCGTCGTCATCGGTTTCGAGGGCCTCATCCTCATCGCAAAATGGACATTCGTACCTGGACCGCGAACGATCCGACAATCGTTTCAGGCCCAAGGTCTGTGTTGATGCATTGCCGACATAATCGCGTGCAGTTTCGGCTGGATTATTTGCCGTGTGATAGCGCCAGGTTTCATTCTTGGTATTGATAGTGACGTATTTGGTCTGACCCGGATAATTGTTGTCATAAACGTGAATTCGATAAACATCCTCGTCGTCCATCTCTTCGACAGCGATGGGTAAGATCGAATGTCCGCGAGTCATCTTCCCTGCCTCGCGCATCCATACTTCGAGCGTGTAGAGTTCCTTTTTGGATTCCATCGAAGCCTCGATCATCGCAAGGATCTCCGACGGCTTCTTCTTAAAGGTCGGGGTTCGAAAAATATAGGTCTCCTTTAGAAAAGTAAGTGTCTGATAAAACGACACATAATTACTCGTAACCCCATCTTTGCGCAGATCAAACAAATTCACGGCACCGCGTTGAAATGCCGCCGGGTTCTTTCGCCCCTTAAATGGTTTGCCGACAAACATCCGCAGACTTGCAACCGAAAACCCGTCGCAATGCCCGTTATTCATCTTTTCAAGGGCTTCCTCGACCCAACGATCCGCAGTTTCATAAAGAATACAGTCCGCTGCGGTCGTTCCCTCGATACAGACATTTGCGGCGCCGAAGATTCGAATCATGTCATCCTCGGTCAAGTCTTCGTCAAAATCCGGGTTCTTGCCGAAATTGCGAAATCCAAACCCGTGTAACTTGGGATCAAATCCAATAGACGCGACTATTTCTCCTGAGAGGCCCGACGAAGCCCAACCGCCGAATAGCGGCGTCGTAATGGTAAGCAAAAACAGTGCGGCAACCGCAATTATCGTTTGTTTCGACATATTCTAAAAAACGCAATAGGTTGTGAATTTTCGACGTTGCGATTATATCGCAGTTTCTATTTCGTGGTAAGTGCAGTTTTTGCGTCCGACATGAGGTACTTTTGGCGCGAATTCAATCGTAAAAGTTTTTTGACCAGTTTTAGGGGACTTTGTCGCATTTACCTGTAAGGCTCAATTTAACTACGGATCGGAGATCGACAATTGCGGTCAAGTACCACGGTTTTTGACTGAGTGTTTTCACCCTACGCAATATCGTTACTATCGCCGCCCGTATTAACGGACCGTTGGATTAGCCTCGCCGAGCAAATTGTTGCACCGGCGTTATTTTGATGTATTTCGGTGGGCCTAAATTGATAAGTAAATTGGCCCTTTACCATTCTATAAGGAGACGATCGTATGCGAACCTTTGGTAACTTTTTATCGACGCGAAGAACGAGTCGCAGGCTACGTTTTGGTGCCTCGATTTTACTGGCGACATTCACGTTATCGCTAATAGCTTTTTTCTATATGGGAAAACAGGCCGACGCTCAGACGGGCGGGCCGGTAATCTTAATGGGAATTGATGCTGAAGACGGCGGCACCGGCGGGCACGGACCGATTTCAGTCTATGTGGCAGTCACAAACTCGGTTTACAATTCCGCCACGAACGGAGGCAGCGGCATTCTCGTCATCGGGGGCGGAAAAAATGCCTTTGATGATGTAACCGAATTCTGGAATGCGATTGGCTCAGGTACCGGCCGAACTATCACTTACGTTAATGGTGCGACCAATATTACAAACCAGTCATTCGCAGGGTTCAGAATGGTCGCGGTTGCAAGTTCGTTCACGGAGACTGCATCCGGCGGCCTAACTCAGGCTGAAAATACGGCGCTGACCGGCCGAAGTTCATCGATTGCAACTCACGTCAACGCTGGGGGCGGCCTGCTCGGATACTCGCAAACCGGAGTCACGCCACTGTTCGGCTATCTCTCCGGATTTGGCGTTTTCACCGTCAGTGGATTTCAAAGTTATGACGACATTACCCCTACTGCCGCAGGCACGGCGATCGGAATAACAAATTCTCTCGATGTTTGCTGTTGGCATGACATTTTTACTTCGTACCCTCCGTTCCTGAGTGTTTTGGCAAATGTTGGAAGCGGATCACAGGTCGCGGCGCTTGGCAACCTGAATACGTTCGTCAGTACGATCCAGTTGGCACCATCAACGGCAACGAATCCGGTCGGCACGACGCACACGTTGACGGCGACAGTAGCGGAAAACAACCTGCCAGTAGTTGGAACTTCGGTTACGCTCACTGTATTGACGGGACCTAATGCAGGCCAAACGTCTATGGCGACAACCAACGCATCGGGAGTCGCTACTTTTACATACAGCAGCCTGCTCGCCGGAACCGATACGCTGAGGGCAAGCTACATTGACACCACCAGCGTGACTAAGCAGTCAAATTCGGTAACGGCTATCTGGACAGGAGCTGTAGCTACACCAACTCCAGTTGCAACGCCAACGCCAACTCCGACACCGACACCGACGCCGACACCGACGCCGGTGCCGTCGCCGACGACGACGCCGAGTGTGAGGACGATCTTTATTAGTGATTTTGATCGTAACGAGGATGATGCCGGGGTGCGGGATTGGGTGTTTGATGTGACATTGAACTTTGAGCCACCGCCGCCGGGGACGGCAGTGATCGTGGATTATAAGACGGTCAACGGAACGGCGACAGCGGGCAGTGATTACACGGCCGTGGCGGGGACGATCACGTTTACGTCCGAGACCGATACGCTGTTTAAGATACTGGTGCCGGTATTTGGCGACACGACGTTTGAGCCGAACGAGACGTTTACGGTTGAGCTCT
>Ga0138256_10008065_pt1 | contig 11089 bp, 7 predicted proteins | sample KNB2016incub_MG_FD_105486 | JGI IMG/M metagenome (GOLD analysis project Ga0138256, IMG submission 105486) | Active sludge microbial communities from wastewater in Klosterneuburg, Austria - KNB2014incub_MG | ecosystem: Engineered > WWTP > Activated sludge > Unclassified | place: Austria...
ATCGGCCCCTGCCGGCAGCACGAGCAGCACGGCGTCGTCGTCCGCCAGGGTCTCGATCGAGCTGCCCTCTGCTTCCTCCCAGGCCGCGGCGAGCGCCAGCGCCAGCGGCCGGTTGAGGGTCCCCCCCCAGAAGGTGTAGAGCACGACCTGGCGCCGGCCCTCGGCGGAGGCCTCCCTGCCGCTGCCACGCTCCAGCGTCTCTTCGAAGACCAGCCGGCGGCGATGCGGCAGGGCGCCGCCCAGCGCCGCCCGCGCCTCGCGCAACTGCCGCGCGAGCTCTGCCGCCGCTGCCCTGTCGAGCGCATAGTCCGCGGCCAGAGCCGACTCGAATTCCGGCAGCTCGAGCTCGCGGTCGGCGCGTTCGAGAAGCAGACCGATGCGCTCGGAGAACAGCGCTCCGCGGTCGCGCGCGTCGGCGCGCCAGAACGGCGCCAGGACTGCCCCGCCGCGCGCCGGCGCGACGAAGACCTCGTTCGACGTGATCCGGCGGATGCGCCAGGACTGCGTCCCGAGCAGGAAAGTGTCGCCGAGCGAGCGCTCCCAGACGAACTCCTCGTCGAGCTCCCCCAATCGGGCGTTCGAGTCCTCGATGCGGATCTGGAAATAGCCGCGATCCGGAATCGTGCCCCCCGACTGCGCGACGAGGCGCGCGGCGCCAGGACGGGCGGCGATCGTTCCGTCCAGGCGATCGAAGGCGATCCGCGGGCGCAGCTCGGCGATGCGCGCCTCGGCATACCGCCCGGCCAGCATCTCGACGACGAGGTCGAACTGGCGGCGCGGCAGGTCGTGGTAGGGCTCGCTGGTGCGCAGGAAGAAATAGAGATCGTCGGCGCGCCAGCGCTCGTGCGCCACCATGCCGACAACCCACTGCGCCAGCAGGTCGAGCGGCGCCCGCACCGGGTGGAGCGGCTCGATCTCGCCATCGAGTACCGCTCGGGCGGCGACCGCGCACTCGAGGAAATCGCGCGCGTGGGTGGGATAGAAGCGCGCGCGGCTGACCTCACCGACCGCATGACCGGCGCGGCCGACGCGCTGCGCGGCCGAGGCCAGGGAGCGCGGCGACTGCACGAGGAGGACCTGGTCGAGCGTGCCGATGTCGATGCCGAGCTCCAGGGAGCTGGTCGCCACCAGCGCCGGGAGCTCTCCCTTCTTGAGGCGCTTTTCGATCGCGCTGCGCAACTCGCGCGACAGCGAGCCGTGGTGCGACCAGGCGATCTCGCGCGAGCTGCCGTCGTTCACCAGCCGGGTGATCTTTTCGCAGAGGCGCCGGCTGTTGGTGAAGACGAGCGTCGAACGCGCCTCGCCGATCCGGTCGCGAAGGTCCGCGGCGAGGACGGTCCAGAGCGCGTCACCCTCGCGCTCCTCGCCGGGCACTGCCGCCAATGCGGGAGGCAGCCGCACCTCGACGTCGTAGCGCTTCGGCTGGCGCGATTCGACCTCCGTGACCGGGCGCCGGACGTAGACCGGTTGATCGTCGGCACCGCGTTCCAGCCGGTACCCACCGACCCAGCGGGCGATCCGATCGAGCGGGCGCACGGTCGCCGAGAGCGCGATGCGCTGAAATTCGCCCGCGAACAGCACCAGGCGATCGACGGCGGTGATGAGATGCGTGCCGCGCTTGCTCCCCGCGACGGCGTGGATCTCGTCCAGGATCACCGTCCGCAGGCCGGCGAAGAGTGCCGGACCGGCTTTCGAATTCACCAGCAGGTTGAGGCTCTCCGGCGTGGTGATCAGGATCTCCGGCCGCTGGCGGACGATCTTCTGGCGCTCGGCGGGCGGCGTGTCGCCGCTGCGCGTCGCCACCCGGATCCGCGGCAGCTCGAGACCCGCGGCCCGGAAGGCATCGGCGATCCCCGCCAGCGGCTCCGCGAGGTTGCGCTCGATGTCGGCGTTCAGGGCCTTGAGCGGCGAGACGTAGAGCACCCGCGTCGCCCCCTCCTCCCAGCATCCGGTTGCGAGCTGTTGCAACGCCCAGAGGAAGGCGGTGAGCGTCTTGCCGCTGCCGGTCGGGGCAGTGAGCAGGACGTTCCGGCCGTCGGCGATCGGCCCCCAGGCGAGGCGCTGGACCTCGGTCGGCGCGCCGTAGCGCTGCTCGAACCAGCTGCGGATCCGGGGATCGAAACGGTCGAGGCTCACGATTCCCCAAGCTTAGCCGAGCGCGGCGGCGGCGGGCCGCGAGGCAGCGAAGCGGTTGACCGGTGCGAGAGGCTAAGATTGCCGGCGGGGAAAACCCCGGGAAGGAAGTTGCCATGACCACCCTCGCAGGAAGAACCCTCATGATCACCGGCGCTTCGCGCGGTATCGGACTCGCCATCGGCCTGCGCGCCGCGCGCGACGGCGCCAACGTCGCGATCCTCGCCAAGACCACGGAGCCACATCCCCGCCTGCCGGGGACGATCCATACCGCCGCCGCCGCGATCGAGGATGCCGGCGGCAAGGCGCTCGCGATCGCCTGCGACATCCGTGAAGAGGCGCAGGTGAAGAGCGCCGTCGAGGCGGTCCGGGCGCGCTTCGGCGGCATCGACATCCTGGTCAACAACGCCTCGGCGATCAGCCTCACACCGACCCTCGACACACCGATGAAGCGCTTCGACCTGATGTTCTCGGTCAACGTCCGCGGGACGTTCCTGTGTTCCCAGGCCTGCCTGCCGGAGCTCAAGAAAGCGGCCAATCCGCATATCCTGAACCTCTCTCCACCGCTCAACATGGACAAGCAGTGGTTTGCCGGACACGTCGCCTACACCATGGCGAAGTACGGCATGAGCATGTGCGTCCTCGGCATGGCGGAGGAGCTCAAGGGCGACGGCGTCGCGGTCAACGCCCTCTGGCCGCGCACCGCGATCGATACCGCGGCGCTCGCCATGCTGGGCGGCTTCGTCTCGGCGGCCAACAGCCGAAAGCCCGAGATCCTCGCCGACGCCGCTCATTGGATCCTGACCCAGCCGGCGGGCGAATGCACTGGCAACTTCTTCATCGACGACGAGGTTCTGACGCGCGCCGGTGTCACCGATCTCGACCATTACGCGGTGGATCCGAGTCAACCGCTGATCGCAGACTTCTTCCTGTGAAGCTCGCCTCGGCCTGCCCGCTGGACTGCCCCGACGCCTGCAGCCTCGACGTCACGGTCGAGAACGGACGCGTCACCAAGATCGACGGCACGCGCGATCGCAACCCGGTCACCGAAGGCTACATCTGTGCCAAGGTGCGTAAGTTCCCCGAGCAGCTTTACGGCAAGGAGCGCGTGCTCGAACCGATGCTGCGCGTCGGTGCGAAGGGCGAAGGGGTCTTCGAGCCGCTCTCCTGGCAGCAGGCGTTGTCGCTCGCCTCGAGGCGGCTGGTCGAAACCCGCGATCGCTCCGGCGGTGAGGCGATCCTCCCCTTCTGCTACGGCGGTTCCAACGGCTACCTGTCGCAGGACACGACCGACGCGCTGCTCTTCCATCGGCTCGGCGCCTCGCGCCTGGCGCGGACGGTGTGCGCTGCCCCGACGGGGCGCGCAGCGATGGGGCTCTACGGCAAGATGGAGGGGGTCGCCATTACCGACTACCCGGCGGCGCGACTGGTCGTGGTCTGGGGGGCGAACCCCGCCGCGTCAGGCATTCACCTGGTGCCGCCGATCCAGGCGGCCTGCGAGGCAGGCGCCAAGCTGGTCGTCGTCGACCCGCGCGCCACGCCGATCGCCAAGCAGGCACATCTCCACCTCGCGATCCGGCCGGGCACCGACCTCGTCGTCGCCCTGGCGGTGATCCGCGAGCTCTTCGTGAGCGGCCGCGCCGACCGCGAATTTCTCGACCGCCACGCGACGCGCGCCGATGAGCTCGAGCGCCGGGCCGCGCCATGGACGCTGCCGCGCGCGGCCGAAGTCGCCGGCGTCCCGCTCGCCGACCTCACCCGGTTCGTCGACCTCTACGCCACGCTCTCGCCGGCGGTCGTGCGCTGCGGCTGGGGACTCGAGCGCAATCGCAACGGCGGTTCCGCGGTCGCCGCGGTGCTCGCCCTGCCGGCCGTCGCCGGCAAGTTCGGCGTGCGCGGCGGCGGCTACACACTCTCCAACTCCGCGGCATGGAAGATGAACGCTCAGGCGATCTCCGGGCCGGACGCGCCGACGCGCATCATCAACATGAACCGACTCGGCGCGGCGCTCACCTCGACCACGCAGAAGCCGGTCAACCTGCTCTTCGTCTACAACTCGAACGCCCTGATGACGACCCCCAATCAGACGCTCGTCCGCCGCGGCCTCGAGCGCGAGGACCTCTTCACCATCGTCTTCGATCAGGTTCTCACCGACACCGCGCGCTACGCCGATCTCGTCTTGCCGGCGACCACCTTTCTCGAGCATCACGATCTCGCCCGGGGCTACGGCTCGCTCGTGCTGCAACAGATCGCTCCGGTCGTCGCTCCGGTCGCCCAGGCACGCTCGAACTACAGCGTTTTCGCCGATCTCGCGATCCGCACCGGAGTGGCCTCAGCCGACGAGATCCCGACCGAAGAGGCCGCGATCGAGCTCATTCTCGATTCGAGCGGACGCGGCGCCGATTTACGGGCGGAGCTCACAGCGAATGGATTTGCGCGACCGGCGTCCGGTGACCATCCGGTGCAGTTCGTCGACGTCTTCCCGAAGACCGACGACCGCAAGATCCACCTCGTCCCGGTGGCGCTCGACGCGGAAGCGCGCGAGGGGCTCTACACCTACCAGGAGGACCCCGGCACCGCGCACACTCCGCTCACGCTGATCTCGCCGGCAACCAATCGCACCATCAGCTCGACGCTGGGCCAGCTGCGCAAAGGCCCCGTGCCGCTCGAAATGCATCCCGCCGACGCTGCCGCGCGCGGTCTCACGGACGGACAGCGGGTGAAGGTCGCGAACGACCTTGGCGAGGTCTTGTGCCGGCTCCGGCTCTCGCACGACCAGCGCCCGGGCGTCGTCGAGCTGCCGAAGGGACTCTGGGCGCACAACACCGACAACGGATTCACCGCCTGCGCCCTCGCTCCCGACAGCGTTACGGACCTCGGGGACGGCGCCTGCTTCAACGACGCGCGGGTGGAGGTCTCCCCGGCCTGAAGTCGAGCCGCCTTCCTAACGCTTGTTGTAGGTCGAGTAGCCGGCAACGACGGCGCGGCGCAGATCGGGGGCAGTGCTTTCGAAGCCGACCAGGAGCACAGTGCGGTTGCCCTCGACGCGCAGCACCGGCTCGTTCGGGAAACGGCACCCACCCGCCGGGCAGCCCCGCCCGGGAAGGCAGTCTGCCGTCACCCCGGCACTTTGCGCCTCGTAGCGGAAGCCGGTGAAGCGCGCCCCTGCCGGGAGCTCGACCGCGATCACGCGGCAACCCGTTCCGGCCGCAGCGAGCTCCGCGGACAACGCGCCCGCAGCCACAAGGTCGACGCTCTTCAGGCGTGCCGGCAGGTCCACCGGACAACCGACCGTCGCTCCGCCCTCGATCGCCGCCTCACCCCACGCCGCGCTCTCGCCCGCCGGACATTCGACGCACAGCCGTCCACGAGCCGGAGCAGGAGCCGCAGGCAGCAATGCCGCGGCAGGCGCCGGCGGAGGTGCGACTGCAGGGGCGATAGCGGGCGTGGGTGCCGGCGGCGGCGTCTCTGCTGGTAAAGCAGCGGGCGCCACTGTCGGCGGCTGCGCCGGCGCCGGTGCGGGCTTCACGACCGGAGCCACATCCCCAACAGGAGTCTCTGCCACCGCCGGGGCCGGCACGGGCGGAGGCGCAGGAGCCACCGGCGCTGCTGGAGACAATTCCTTTACTCGCGCCTTTGCCTCTGCCGGAGTCGGCACGGGCGGAGGCGCAGGAGCCACCGGCGCAGCGGGAGGCAGCTCCTTTACTGGAGCTCTTGGAGCCACCGGAGCCGGCACAGGCGTGGGCGCAAGAGCCACCGGCGCTGCCGGAGGCGAATCCTTTACTGGAGCCTTTGGATCCTTTGGAGCCATCGGAGCCGGCACGGGAGCTGGCGCCGGAGCGACCTCAGCGACCTCAGCGACCGGAGGCGGCGGCTTGACCGGGACAATCTCTGCTGGCGGAGCTGGCGCCGGCGCGGCCGGCGCGGGAGCCCCGCCGCGGCCGCGGGAGAACTTGATCTTCATCGTCGAGGTGGCGCCGGGCGCCATCCGATGCGACGCCGACTGCACGAGCGGCTTCCCGTCCGCCGACAGCGCGAGCTCGGCGCGGAAGCTCATGTGGCCGGCGTGGCGGACCTCGACCGTCCACCTGCCGGCGGCGAGGCCGCCGATGTTCGCCCTGCCGTTGGCGTCGGTGAGCACCGCGGGCAAGCTCCCGCCGCCCTCGGGCGAGAGATAGATCAGGAGGATCTCGGCGCCGGCGAGATTCCGCCCCTTGGCGTCCTCGACCTGGACCTCGAGGGCCGCGGGTCCGCGCCACTCCTGGCCGGCGGCGAAACTCGGCAGGAGGAGAGCCGCGAGAAGAAGGGCTGCTCGTCGCATCGCTGCCCGGAATCCTACCGCAGGCGATCCGAAAGCGGGGACGTCAGAGCCGGCCGGTCGGCGTGACCTTGACCGCCTCTGCCGCGGCACCCTCGGCGGCAGGCGTAAAGTCCTCGCCGGGATTGATGAAGCGATCGCTCTCGAGTCGGTATTGACGATCGTGCAGCTGCTTGTAGCGCCCGTCCCGGGCGATGAGCTCGCGGTGAGTGCCGTGCTCGACGATCTCGCCCTCCTCCACGACCAGAATCTGATCGGCGCTGCGGATCGTCGACAGACGGTGGGCGATGACGAAGGTCGTGCGGCCGGCGCGCAGCGTCGCGAGCCCGTCCTGGATCATCGCTTCGCTCTCGCTGTCGAGGCTGGACGTCGCCTCGTCGAGGATCAGGATCGTCGGATTGGCGAGCACCGCGCGGGCGATCGCCACGCGCTGCCGCTGTCCGCCGGAGAGCTTGACGCCGCGCTCGCCGACGATCGTCTCGTAGCCCTTCTCGAAAGCGTCCACGAACTCGTCGCAGTGCGCGACCTTGGCGGCGGCCAGCACCTCTTCGCGGGTCGCGTGCGGCCGTGAATAGGCGATGTTCTCGGCGATCGTGCCGTCGAACAGGAAGTTGTCCTGGAAGACCGCGCCGAGGTGCCGGCGATAGTCGCGCAGGCGAAGATCCGCGAGATCCTCGCCGTCGACGCGGATGACTCCGCGGGTCGGGCGGTGGAACGCCATCACCAGCCCGATCAGCGTGCTCTTGCCGGAGCCCGAGGATCCGACGAGGGCGGTGGTCGAACCGGCCGCCGAGCGGAACGAGACGCCGCGCAGTACCGGCGTGTCGGCCTGGTACTCGAACCAGACGTCCGCGAACTCCACCTCGCCGCGGAGCTTCTCCACCGGTTTCCGCGCCGCGTCCTCGTCGTCCTCGGTCGTCTTGCCGAAGATCTCACGGATGCGGTCGAGGCCGGCGAACGCCTCGGTGAGCTGGGTACCGATCGCCGCGATCTCGGCCACCGGCGCGACCAGCAGGCCGCTGAAGAAGATGTACATGATGAAGTCGCCGAGCGTCATCGAACCGGCGAGGATCGACCGTCCTCCGGCCACCATCATGATCACGCCGACGACGCCGAGGAGCGCGGTCGAGGCGCTGGTCACGCCGGCAATACCGCTCATCGTGCTGCGGATGTTTCCGAACAGCTTGTCGATGCCGCGGCCGAAGACCTCCTCCTCGAACTTCTCCGCCGTGTAGGCCTTGACGACCCGCACGCCGCCGAGCGATTCGGCCAGCCGGCCGGTGATCTCCGCCTGGATCTTGTTGCGCTCCCGGAAGATCGGGCGCAGCCGGCGGAAGGCATACGCCAGCATGCCCGCAAAGAGCACCAGGACCCCGAGGATCGCAGCCGTCAGCCGCCAGTTCAGCCAGAAGAGAACCCCGAGCGCGAGCGCCGCCGTGACCAGTCCGCCGACCAATTGCACGAGCCCAGTGCCGACGAGATTGCGAATCCCTTCGGCGTCGCTCATGACGCGCGAGATGAGCTCGCCGCTCTTGGTGCCGTCGAAGTAGCTCGTGGGCAGGCGCATCACGTGCGCGTGCAGCTTCTTGCGCATCTCGGCGATCTGCTTCTGGGCGGCGATGCCCAGGAGCTGCGCCAGCCCCCAGCCGGTTGCCGCCTGAACGAGTGTCGCAGCCCCGGCCGCGAGCGCCAGAGGCAGCAGCAGCCCACGATCGCCCTTGCCCAGGACGTCGTCGATCAGAAACTTCGAGGATGCCGGCAGGACGAGGCCGGCGAGCCGGCCGATCAGCATCAGCAGCAGGGCCCAGCCGAGCCGCCGACGCTGCTGCCAGACCAGCGTCTTGGCCTCGCGCCAGACCGACTCGAGCTTCAGCTTTGGCTTGGGCGGCTTCTCACTCATGAACCCTCGATGGCGCGCAGCAGCTGCGCGCCGGTCACGATCGACAAGACGATCGACGCCGCCGTCAACAGGAGACAGACGAGTGCCCAGAGCATGTGCCGCGAACGCTCGGGCTTCAGCGGGTCGAGGGCGCGCGCGGCGCCGAATCCGCCCACGAAGCCGCCGGCATGCGCCCAGTTGTCGACGCCAGGCATGATGGCGCCGAAGATGAACATCACCACCGCCCAGGTCCAGACCTGCTGGTGCATGGCGCGCTGGCCGGTCCGCCGTCCGTAGCAGACGAGCGCCCCCAGCAGCCCGAAGATCGAGGCCGAAGCGCCGACGGTGAACGGGGCGTGCGAGCCGAGGATCGGAATCGCCGGCAGGAAGGCGCTCGCGGTCGAGCTCAGCCCGAAGCCGACGACCGACGCTGCCGTCCAGATGAGGATCATCCGCCCGGCGCCGTACAGCTCGGCGACGGGCCCGGCGAGCTGGCGCACCCCCATCATGTTGAAGACGATATGCAGCAGACCACCGTGCAGCCAGGAGGCGCTGAGTACCGTCCAGACGTGCCCCAGCCCGTAGACCGGCAGCGCCCCGCTCGCCCCGAGCAGGAAGAGGGTGCGCGTGCCGGGCGCGAAGAGCTGCATCAGCCCCTTCGGCTGCAGGGCTCCCGGTGTCATGAGAACGCTCACGATGTAGAGAACCGAACAGCCGCCGATGAGCAGCTGAACGAATCCGAGGTCGGCGCCGAGGCGGCGCAGCAGCGGCGCGAAACCCCAGAGGGACGGGTTACGCGCCCCGCAGTGGTAACAGCGCTCGTCCTTGACGCCGACCAGCCGCCCGCAGGAGGCGCAGACGACCGAACCGCTGGTCTGCCGTGCGAAGAGGCTCAGGGCTCGCGGCTCAGGGCTTCTCGTTGTACGCCACGAGAGCCTGGGTTTCGCCGTCCTGGGCCGCGGCGGTGATCGAGAGCTGGCGCTTGCCGGCGGTGGCATTGAGCGTGCCGCTCGGCGCGCCGTTGAAGCTCATGCTCGCCTTCTGCACCTCGAAGCCGGCCTCCTTGAGCTTCGACTCGTAGAACGCCGTGACGGTATCGGGCGTGTCCGCGGTGCGCAGGGTGAAGGTGCCGGACTTCTCACCGTTGGCTTCGATGTTCGCCAGGCCCTCGGTGCGGCCGCCGGGATAGGACGGGATCCAGTCGGGCGCCTGGCCGCCGGCGCCGAAGACCGCCGTGCCCTGGTCGGTCACGACCTTCATCTGTCCGCCGTTCTCTCCACTGGCGTCGATGTCGACGTTGGTCTTCTCACCGTCGGTCGTGATCGAGAACTTCCCGGCCTTGATGTCCTCGAGGTCGAAAGTGACCTCCTTGCCGGTCTTCTTGTCCCGCACCGTGATCGTGCCGGCGGCGGGATCGGAAGAGAGGACGTCGACATCCGGGTTGAGCCGCAGCACGAGCTCTGCCGCCCTCACCGCGGCCGCATCCGGATTCGACTCCATCTCCTTGGCGAAGTCGGAGAGCTTGCCGACACCCTTCTTCAGGAAGTAGCCGCTGACCACGAAGCAACTGCCGACCCCGAGCAGCAGCAGCACGCCGCATCCGAGCAGCACCTTGACGAACGTCGACATGCCCTTCTTCGGGGCCGCTTCCGGAGTGAGAGGCTGGTTCATGATTTCGGCTCCTTGATCTGGGAATCGTGGCGAAAAATCAGATTAGCACGCGGCGCGAATTCGCGACCGGGACGCTGGGCGCAACCTACTGGAACTCCCCCCGCACGTTGTCCGGGAGCTCATTGTGGTCGTCGGTCCGCCGGATGAGGCCGTGATGCCTGAGCAGCCCGCCGGCCTTGCGCACCGCCTGGAGCAGACCGGCTCCCGGGCCGGACGCCCGCACCGTGGCGGCGGTGTCGCGCGCCAGCTCCTCCCAGGTGCCCGCCGGCACGACCGAGTGGATCCCCTCGTCAGCGAGCACGACGACCCGGCGCTCGAAGGCCGAAACCGCGATCAGGATCCCGGTGCGGTCGCGCGTCGTGAAGACCGAGTGCACGAGAAAGGCCTCCCGCGCCCGCTGCTGCAACCGGCGATCGAGCAGGGCCGGACCGCACAGCCAGCGGCGGAACGGCACGACGGATCGCGCCAGCATCGCGCCGGCGAGCAGTCCACAAGATACGTAGAGCAGCATCCAGGCCGGGCGAGTGATCCACAGCGGGCGCAGCGCGTCGAGGACCGCCGCCCCCGCCGCGGCGGCGAATCCGACGAGCGCAGCGCCCTTCCAATAGGCAACCTGATAATCGTCCGCCCAGGGCAGCGCGATTGCCACGATCTCGCCGCCAGTGTGGCCTTCGGCCTCCGCCACGGCATCCTGGATGGCGGCGGCCTCGGCGGCAGTGATGCCGGGAGGGAGCCCGGAGGAGCGTTGAAAGGTCACTGAAGGGGGATTCTAGCGCGGGCCGGTCGGTCGCGGGAAAGCTCGTTGACAGCCATCGGCGCACCTCCCTAGACTTATGCGCCCGGAATCGGGCCCCCCACCCATGCCCTCGCGTCTCCTCTCCGCCTTGCTGCTCGCCCTCGGTGTCGGCGCGGCCCTCGGGAACACTGCCACCGCGGCGAACAGCCAGGAGCTCACCTTCCTGGCCTTCGGCGACAGCATCACGGACGGCTACGGCGACACCTCGAACCCGGGGGGCGGCTACCCGCCGCGCCTCCAGCGCTGGCTCCGGCAACAGGGCTACGACTGCGTCGTCGAGTCCCACGGCGTC
>Ga0138256_10008067_pt1 | contig 11088 bp, 6 predicted proteins | sample KNB2016incub_MG_FD_105486 | JGI IMG/M metagenome (GOLD analysis project Ga0138256, IMG submission 105486) | Active sludge microbial communities from wastewater in Klosterneuburg, Austria - KNB2014incub_MG | ecosystem: Engineered > WWTP > Activated sludge > Unclassified | place: Austria...
CTCTTACACAACAACTTTGCCATTCTCCTGCCTTCCACTGTCAGATATACCACATAAGCACCACTGGATAAATGACTTATGTCGATACTACCATTTTCAGAGAGCTTATAATTACCGGTTTTTTGGCCGGAAACAGAATAAAGTTCTACCTGCGCAGCCCTGCTTATCAGACCGGGATAAGAAATCTGTACCTGGTTTCCTGCCGGATTGGGATAAAGTAGAAAATCGGAATAGTTTGTAAGAATTTTATGGTTCCCAAGTGTTGCATAAGCTGCATTTACAGCAGCGAGTGCATCCAGTTTGCCATAGCCCCAATGGTTATCGGGCAGGAATGCCCCGGTAAAATTATCTTTTCTGGCTGTTTCCTGTAGAATTGTAGTGATTTTATCCGGGCTGAGTTTCGGATTCACTTCCAGTATCAATGCCATCACACCTGCAGTCAATGGAGCGGCAGCACTTACAGCAGTCTGCAGTCCGTAGGCACCATTACCGCCGCCAATCTTATTCGAGGCGATGGATGCATAATACGAATCTGTACTGTAAGCTGCCCAGGCCAATTCACCCGGCGCTACTATATCAATCCCCAGGCGGCCATCCATGGTCGGACCACTTGCCGAACCAATCCAGCGCTCTCCCGGGAGGCCTTCGTTTGTCTTTTGCCAGCTTTTCCCGTTTAAATCTGTCCATTTATTGGTAGCGACATAATCGCCCGGAGAAAAAGAGCCCAGACAGGAAGAGAAACTGTTGATACTCCCGCCGGCATTCTGAATACCCAAAAAAGTATTGTTGTCAAAATAACGGGCCGGGTTCAGAAAACCGTCGATCTTACCGTCAGTAGTGACCTTGCTGGTAGTTAAAGTGAGTTTGTATGTGCCTGCCTCGCCCGAAAAATCAATCAGAAACGCGCGTAAGTCCGAGCTTGAGTTGGTATATTCGATTTTTGATCCTCTATGATAGATAAATATACCGTTCAGACTCTGATCCTTAGCGTCAGTGGGATTCTCCGGTGATGTAAAAGGGCCTTCGATCTGTCCGCCGGGGCGCTCGATCGTGTAGGTAAACCGGTCGTCTTCATGGTACCAGGAAGAAAACCGAAGAAAACCAGCATCGCCCTTCTGAATCTTAAACTCTGTGGTCTTACCTTCCTGGAGAAATGCTACCTGATGATTATTCTTGCCCCCATCATCACCTACACCACAGACAAAGATGTGACCATGCGCTACATAGTTATCGACCAGACCACAGAACTCACTGGTGCCATCTGTAGGATCACCGATGGACCCGATATTTAGCAATGTCACCGCAGGGCGCTTTAGTTCGTTTATTTTTGCTTCAGCAAACTGAAATGCATATTTCAGCAAGGTCGGATCGTACTGTGCATTTTGTCCCGGGTTATTGCCAAAGGGCGGAACATAATCTTTTGAGACAATAATGCTGATAATCTTTGATTGGTAGGCTATGCCCCGAAATTTAGTCGGATCAGTAGCAGCAGAGCCATCGCCGGCGAATATTCCGGTAGTAGCCGTCCCGTGTCCATAAATATCATTTACCAGAGGTATTCCGCCACTTTGTAATGAGGCATTGATCTCAACGCTGTCATAAATGGTGCCAATGCCGAAGGGATTGTCCGGATCACTCGCACCACTATTGTCATACAGATCATAGATATAAGCCAGGCGCGTCTTACCATTAGCATCAATAAAATCCGGATGCCGGTAATCTAAACCACGGTCCATCATGATAGTCAACACACCCTTACCACTCAGTCCGTACTGTTGCTGTACCAGGTCTATTCTGGCTTCATTGCGACAAGGTACGCCCTGTGCATTCAGACGAAGACCAAACAAAATGCAAATTGAAAGAGAAAAGTAAAAAGCTCTCATGTACTGTTATTTTATTGAGTTGAACCTGTCAAATGCCAAATCTTGTATTTCTGCTCTGTCTGGTTCATCAAATATTAAATTTCATAGTAATAATAGAAAATAATTATAAATAGTCATCAATTCCTATCATATTTTCCGGAAAATATTGGATAATATCAGCCTACTACACCGGCACCTTCACCAATTCTCAGAAAGTAAGTCTCCGGAATCCGGCCAAAGTGAGTTTCAAACACTTTACTCACTGCTTCCGTTACTTTCTCAAAGGCAGCGACAGGAAGGATATTGATCGTACAACCCCCAAATCCACCACCCATCATACGCGCGCCAGGTACGCCCACTTCGTTCGCGGCTGAGACCAACACATCCAGTTCTTTACAACTGACATTGTATTTATCCCTCAATCCTGTATGCGAAGCATAGACATCTTGTCCAAAAGCTGACAGATTACCGGCTCGCAGATGTGCACAAGCCGATTGTAAACGGTCATTTTCTTCTAAAACATAAGCACAGCGCGTCCAGGCCAATAAGTCACGCGGCTTTACAATCTCATCCAATTGTGCCCTGCTTACATCTCGCAGACTATGTACGGCCGGATATTTTTCTCGAACCCAGGCAACACCCTGCTCACACTGTTGACGACGATCATTGTATTCAGAAGTAGCCAGTGAATGTTTTACGCCGGAATCAAATAAGATAATTCCAATCTCAGGAAAATCGAAAGGCACAAGTTCATAATCAAGTGTGCGGCAATCCAGTTTCATCGCATGACCTGCCACACCGTGGAGGCTGGCCCACATATCCATGATACCGCACCTAACGCCGGGAAAGGTATGTTCGGCAGCCTGTGCGATCAAGGCCATCTCTTTTCGTGCCAGATCTAATCCGAGTAACTGATCGAGTGCAAACACCACTGCAGATTCCAGTGCAGCAGACGATGAAATGCCCGCACCTGTAGGAATATCACCCATGATCACCATATCCATTCCGGGTATGTGGATCCCCCGCTGCTGTAGCTGATCGATCACCCCCAGAATATAATTTGCCCAACCAGTGACGGGTTTTATATCTGACGTACTGATCTCAAACCGGTCGTCGTATGTATCACTATATAAAGCAATCCGGTCGCTCTGATTGGGTGCAATGCTCACATAAATATACTTATTAATGGCTGCCGGCAGGACGAACCCCTCATTGTAGTCAGTGTGTTCGCCGATCAGGTTAATTCTGCCGGGGGCTCGCACAATAAATGCAGGAGATATATGGAACTGTGTCTGATGTAAATGAATTAGTCTGTCTTTCATTATTTGATTATTTTCCAAACACCGGTCTTGTCACTACCGACACGGGTGATGATGCCTCTATCTTTTAAAATTTTTATTCTTCGTTTTACTGTGCTTAGGCTCATCCCCGTCTTTTCACTTATATCGACTGCTGTGACCTTGAGATTCTGACTGATTAGATACAATACAGTATCATTTACAGTGTCATTTACAGTGTCAAATTCCGCAATCCTTGCTGATACTTTATCAGCTTCTTCTTTGCGATCCTCCGTTTTATTGATTTTCTGTTTACTATAATAAGAATTTTATCGTCTGTTTACTTCGGCAATTGTTATTTCTCCCTCTATATTCAATCGGGCGTTTGTGAGTAGATATTCCGATGGGGTAAGGCCATCGACTTGTTGTAAGCCAATAGCTGTCCTCCAAACTTTTGCTTTCTCTTGTTTGTCTGGTTCTTCCTGCCTTAAATACTCATTTAAATCATCCAAAGCTTAACCTTTATGCTATTTTCTCAATATGTAAGGTAATTTTCGCGTTGATCTCACTAAAAATCATTGGAAAAATAATAAAAAATAATTTATACAATGGTAAATGTACTTATTTTATAAATAAGAATCCGGGTTTTTCCTACTTACCATTGCAAATCAGAAGAGTTTGAAATCGGCTAATCTTACTTCTTACTAAATAAAAAAGAAACCAGATCACCCTGTCGGTAAACAGACTTCCTTGTCCCCAGTTTTATCGAATTGTCATATCCGCATTGTTGCAGTAAAGTCAATAGGGAAAACTGACTGATAGGAAAGGGCACCCAGGGATTCGGTATATCTGTATCGTATTCGATAATGATAAATTGTCCATCGCTTTTGAGTAAGGTAGAAAGCTTCTGCAATAACAAGTGTTTTTCTTCCACAAAATGCAATGAATTGGCCATCAGAATACCATCTAAAAGCGGAAGAATTGGTAAATCTTTAGTAAAATCTGCCTGGATAAACTGAATAACATTCTGCGTAGTTGGTATCAAAGATTGCGGCGCTCTGTCAATGGCAAAGACGGTGCTACCCTGAGGAAGAATGTGTGCCAGTGCCTCAGAAAACAACCCTGCGCCACAGCCTAAATCAGCCCAATGCATGGGGGAATTATTTGCCTTAAATGCTGGTTGAATCAACGTAATCGCATCCTGAAGTTCCATCACATCAATTCCGGCTTTTCAATGTAGCCATATTGATGACAAAGCGGTATTTGACATCACTCCGCAGCATCCGCTCATAGGCGGTATTGATGTCCTCCATGGCGATTAATTCGATATCAGAGACGATATCATGTTGCCCACAAAAATCCAATAATTCCTGTGTCTCCCGGATACCACCAATCAATGACCCGGCAACTGCGCGTCTGCCCAAGACGATGGGAACCGTAGAAACTGCTTCCGGCAATTCACCGATGAGTCCTACTAATACCAGCGTACCACTGGTAGCTAATGTCCGGACGTACGGATTGATATCATGTGCATAAGGGATAGTGTCAATGATGAGGTCAAACTGATTTTTTGCTGCTTCCATCGCCCCTTCATCAGTAGAAAGTATGACAGCGTGCGCCCCTAACTGAATCGCATCCTGTGCTTTACCCGGGCTATGTGTAAATAGTGTAGTATTGGCGCCTAATGCCACTGCAAGTTTAATCGCCATGTGACCCAATCCCCCCAGACCGATCACACCGACTTTGCTACCTGCGGATATATTCCAGTGCCGTAGTGGTGACCAGGTGGTTATGCCGGCGCAGAGCACAGGGGCTACTGCAGCAGGATCGAGATTTGCCGGGACACGAAGGACAAAGTGCTCATCCACGATGATGCGCTCGGAATAGCCGCCATAAGTATGTCCACCCAGATATTTATCAGCCCCATTGTAAGTTCCGGTAGAGCCATTCTGGCAATATTGCTCTTCATCTGCACTGCAATTAGCACAATGTCTGCAAGAATCCACCAGACAGCCAACGGCGACCAGATCTCCTACCTTATGCCTGTTTACATTTGGCCCTACCGAGATCACCCGGCCGACAATCTCATGTCCCGGTATGCTCGGGTATTTAGTGACGCCCCAGTCATTACGTGCAGTATGCAGATCCGAATGGCAGACTCCACAATACAGTATATCAATCTCTACATCGTTGGCCTGTACATGGCGCCTTTCAATCGGTATTTCACACAATGGCTCATCCGCATGATGCGTGCCATAGGCTCTGACATTTTTATCTGAACTCAATGGTTTATCTTTTCAATGCTGCTTTCAGGTCAAACTCTTTTGGATGGCCGACACCCTGCAGATTTTCGACAAAATAATCCCATCGCTTGCGCATCATGTAAAAGCTATCTGCGCCATACCCATGCCGGGCATTAGGGAAAATCAGCAGATCAAAATCTTTATTTGCCTTTATCAATGCATCTACCAGCAAATAGGCATTATACGGAGGTACATTATCATCCATACCACCATGAGCTATCAATAACTTGCCTTTTAGATTTTTTGCATAGTTCTGATTAGCCTGATCCTTATAGTTATCACCATCGAGCAGACCAATGTATCGCTCGCCCCAGTCATCTTCATAGTTGCGATTGTCATGATTGCCGGATTCGGCTATACCTACCTTGAAGAAGTCCGGATAATGCAGCAATGCGGCTGCTGTAGCAAAGCCACCTCCTGAATGACCCCAGATGCCGACTTTATCGAGATCAAGGAATCCAAGCCGGGATTGTAATTGCTGTAATCCGGCTATTTGGTCAGGAAGAGTGTTTGTGCTCATCGCACCGTAGCAGGCGTCCTGAAAGGATTTTGAGCGGTTGGGGTTACAACTTCCTTCCAACTGTACTACTATAAAACCTAACTCAGCCAGTGCCTGCAGGTCGCCTCTGCGCTGGGTGAATCCCCAGTACCCGACACTTCCTCCTTGTGGTCCGGGATAGATATTGACTACTACCGGATATTTCTTTTCAGGATTAAAGTTAGAAGGAGTACAATACAATCCATACAAATCCCATTGTCCATTAGCCGAGCGAACGGTGAACGGTATAGGTGATTTCCACCCACTAGCCTCCAGGCGGGATATATTCATCTGACCCAGAGAACTGATCAACTTCGCATCTTTTGTTCGTCTGATCTCTGTGGTCGGAGGAACATCAATCTGCGAGTAACTATCGATATAGTATTTGCCATCCGGCGAAAAATCGATATTATGATCGCCCTTGCCCGGTGTAAGTAAAGTCAGATTCTTACCATCAAACCCCACTTTATAGGCATAGGCAAAGTATGGATTTACACCCGGGTCTTTACCCTGTCCGTAGAAGTAAATCTCCCGGTTTTTCTCATCAATTTTAATAATTTTAGTGACAACATAATTACCGGAGGTAATCGGATTTTTAAGTTTACCAGTATTGGCATCATACAGGTACAGGTGCGCCCAATCGGTACGCTCACTATACCAGATAATCTCATTGGTGTTCGATAAGTATCGCCAATTAATCGCTCCCTGGCCGGATACATACTGCGTAGGCACTTCTTCCTGCATTACATCCCGCACTTGTCCGGTGGCCGCATCCGCTATACGCAGCCGGGCGATCTTGTGATCTCTGCTACTGGAGACAAAGGCCAATGACTTTTCATCGGCTGACCAGGCATTGTCATCAAAGGAGCCCGAAACTGAGATGTCATCCATCAGGGTAGCTCGGTGATCATCCGGTGGAATCTTCAGGAAAGTTGTTTTAGGATGCTGAAAATCAGTCAGGTCAATGATCAGTCGTTCGATTTTAATCACAGCACTATCTCCGGGTAGCGGATACTTCCAGGATTCCAGTTCGGGACTACCTACCTTAGTTTTGACCAGATACATATCATGCACATGGCGCTGATCCTGGCGAAAAGTTGATATCTTATCAGAGCCGGGGCTCCAGAGCAGAATTGGTGCATCAGTATGCTTCCAGCCTGCATTGTCTGTAGCATAGCCATAATCTTTGTATCCGTCAGTGGTCAACTGGACTTCTTTATCTGAAGTAAGATCTTTGACCCAGAGATTATAGTCTCTGATAAAGGCAGATCGCTTACCATCCGGTGACACTACTTCATTGAACCGATAATTGGCCCAGGGAGAATCCATTTGTTTTATTCCCTGCAGCAAATCTGTTTTTGACTTTGACTGAATCAACTTTTTCTTTTTTGCATCGAAAAGATAATAGTTGGTCACTGTATCATTTTCAACTGAATAAAAGAGCCTGCCATCAGGTAACCATTCCGGAGAAACTACATGGTCCAACAGTTCGGTAAGCTTAGGGCTCATCATACCTGCTGCTCTTTGATAATCCCCCAGTGTCTTATCCTGGTTCTGACCAATGCTAAGGGTACTGTAAAGTAAAGCGATGATTAAGTAGAGGAAATGCTTCGTATTCATTGTAATTTATTTTACTGAATATTTTAAAGAAATGTAATTATAAGGTTTCTCTGAGCCATCTGAAAAACTCATTGTGCCATACAAGGCTGTTTTCCGGCTTTGTCACCCAGTGTCCCTCATCCGGAAAACTGATAAAGCGTGATTTAATTCCCTTAAGTCTTGCGGACTGAAACGCCTCCAATCCCTGTGTATAAGGGATCCTGTAATCTTTTTCACCTTCAAAAATGAGGATGGGCGTATTCCACTTATTGATATATTTTATCGGATTAAATGTAGTATATGCCTTGGGCTGTGGATCTTCCCAATATGGACCTTTCAAGTCATAATTGGCAAACCAAAGTTCTTCAGTACTGGCATACCAGGCATCCATGTCGAAAACACCACAATGTGCGATAAAGGTCTTAAACCGGTTTTCATGTACACCGGCCAACATATACACGGAATAGCCACCATAACTGGCACCCACTGCGCCAATGCGGGATGCATCCACATACGGTTCCTTTTTCATCGCATCTACTGCCGACAGATAATCCCGTATGGATTGTCCACCCCAGTCGCCGGAAATCTCCTTGTTCCATGCTACACCATAGCCTGGCATACCGCGTCGGTTAGGTGCGATGACGATATATCCATTTGCTGCCATCAGCGCCAGGTTCCAGCGATATGAGAAGAACTGGGTCAGACCACTTTGTGGACCACCCTGACAGTAAAGCAGAGTCGGATACTTCTTATTCGGATCAAAATCCGGTGGATACAATACCCAGATAAGCATTTCTTTTCCATCTGTAGTCTCGATCATCTTTTTCTCTACCCGGCCCAAGCTTAGTCCCTGATAGATGGGATCATTGACATGTGTCAGGGCAGTTGCTTTACCGGTCAGTACATTGACAGAATAAACCTCATTGGCATGGTTGAAATCAGTGCGGTTTGCAATCAATGCGCCGCCGGCTGCCTGACCGATCAATGTATAATTCACATTATCATTGGTGATCTGTCGGACAGTACCTGTATAATTTCCATTTGTATTTTGAATTTGCAATTCCATGATGCGCTCTGCACCCCCGACTGCTGCTGTAAAATAGATAGTCTTAAAGTCTCTGCTCCAGACAAAGCCGGAGACAGTACCATCCCAGTTCTTAGTCAGATTATATTTTTTCCCGGTCTGGAAATCTGCGATGTAGATATCATTCTTATCTGATTCATACCCATCCGTAGCCATTGATGTCCAGGCAATCATTTTTCCGTCATCTGTAAAGGATGGATTCTTATCATAGCCCATCATGCCCTCAGTAAAATTAGTAGTGCGGCCGGTTCCCACATTGTAGAAGTAAATATCAGAGTTCGTGCTTTGGGCATATTCTTTGCCTGATTTTTTTACAGCGACATAGGCAAGAGTCTTTTCATCAGGACTCCAGGCTATATCTTCCGGGCCGCCGAAAGGCATTGTCGGTGAATGATACTTCTCGCCCGGCATGATATCCGTACTGCTGACAGTACCATCAATGCCAATTTTTCCCACAAAAATATGATTATATGAGCCATCTTCCCACTGATCCCAGTGTCGCACCATGATGTCGTCATACATCTTTGCTGTGGTATTCTTATATTCAGGATAAAGGTCACTGATCGTAGTATCCACCTTCACTCTTTTGGAGAATGCTACGATATTATATGACTTACCGAAGACGATATTTTCCATATCACGCAGATCAGGTAGTGTGCCGCCTCCTGCTGAACTTGACCATTCACCATCGGTAGTAAACAAGACCTGATTGCCTTTGTACAGCAGAGGACCGCTGGCCGCCTTATCTTTACTGCTGAGTAAGGCTGGTTTCATTGCCTGTAAAGGCAGGGAATAGACAAAAGATCGTCGTGCACCTGTGGATACATCATAGGTAGAGACCGTATAGCACAGATTATTCCCGTCATTATACAAAAAAGCACCGTTTACCCGGCCCAGGCTCCATAGCAATTCAGGTGACATCACTAATTGTGCCTGACTTGCTGCCAAATAAAAGAAGCTTATTAAAAAAGTGAATAAATAACGCATATTCATTGTTTTATCATTAAAAAATCATTCATATAAAAACCATTTCCAATATCCAGATCCAGCACTGACTCAATGATGAACCCATTCTTGAAATAGAAATTAATCGCTTTATAATTTTCCCTGTTGACCTGAAGTCTGACCGGCATCGCTGCTAAATCAACTAATTTGAAAAGGACATTCATTGCTTCAGAACCCGTACCTTTTCCCTGCCGTTCGGTTAAGATATAAAATTTGTGAATAAAGTGGTCATTTTTTCGACATTCTATGTCAATATACCCGATAGTCTGGCCATCATTTCTGATTAAATAAATATGCCTTAGATCTGATAGTTGTTGCCAGAGTGTCTCCGCAGCATAAAATCTGTGCAGCATATATTCGATTTGTGCCTGACTGATGATATTGCGATAGGTGCCAGGCCAGATCTGGCGGGCCAGACTGGCTACCTGTTCGACTGCTGTTCTTGTGTCTGCCTGACTGAGTGTGATCATTTTTTCTTCGGTTTACGGGATGAGGACTTCCCGCTCCACCGACTATCATTCCGGTTCTTTTTGTTTGATTTCCGTGGTTTGGATTGGTAGAATGATTCAAATCCACTTTTATTGACTTTTTCTTTCTTATTCTTTTTTCCGGCAGGTACAGTGGTTTCCGACTTCGGATAACTCACCTGTTTAGGTGGAATAAATTTAACCAGCACAGCCGCCATTGCCTCGAGGGTGGATGATCCGGGTGGGACTAATTCCTTTGCCAGGGAGATATATTCCTGTTCCTGCTTATTCTCGAGGATATGCAATATCTGAGATTTCAATTGGGTCATCTCCATTGCCGCCAGTTCACGGGCATCAGGCAATCTAAAACGGTTGATCACCGATTTTGAAAAATTTTCTATTTGCCGCAACAGTCGTTTATCTCTTCCCCCGGCGATCAGACTATAGGAGGTACCTGTATTGCCTGCCCTGCCGGTACGACCAATCCGGTGGACATAATACTCCGGATCGAAAGGTACGTCATAGTTTACCACCATGTCGATACTCGATACATCAATCCCTCTGGCAGCTACATCTGTCGCGATTAGCACTTTAAATTCACCATTCCGGTAACGGGTGAGGATTTTATTTCGCTTGACCTGAGTCAGATCACCATGTAAGACGTTGTTTTTGATCTGCCTGGTGGCTAATTCCTCCGAGAGTTCATCGACCTTGGCTTTGGTATTGCAAAAGATGATAGCCTGCCTGTACTCCTTATTATTTAGCAGATATTCCAGTGTAAGTATGCGATTTTTAAGATCAGTCTCGATGTAGTACTGCTCTATATTGTCAGCTGTCAATTCTTCCGGTGTTATCTTGATCAGCTCCGGATCACGTTGATATAGCTTGGTAATCTCGAGGATGGGTTTGGGCATCGTCGCTGAGAAGAGGATTGTTTGCCGGTTTGCAGGTAC
>Ga0138256_10008069_pt1 | contig 11088 bp, 12 predicted proteins | sample KNB2016incub_MG_FD_105486 | JGI IMG/M metagenome (GOLD analysis project Ga0138256, IMG submission 105486) | Active sludge microbial communities from wastewater in Klosterneuburg, Austria - KNB2014incub_MG | ecosystem: Engineered > WWTP > Activated sludge > Unclassified | place: Austria...
ATCAGCGCACGCGCTGCGCCGCCACGAACCAATCCCACGGATAGGGCGCCTTCATCCACCGCGGTGGCGCATCGAACTCCGTGGTCCAGGGGTACTCGATCTTGTCCACGTCCAGGACGTTGAAGCCACGCTCCGTGAAGAGCGCTTCCAATTCCTCCTTGAGGTAGTGCTTGGTGGGCACGCCATCGATGTGCACAATGCCATGCTCCAATCCTTTGCCGTTGAGCGCGGCGGCTTTCTGCGCATCGCGCGCATCCATGCCATCACGCAGATTCCATTGCAGATGACGGTATGCGGTGAGCAAGGTGGAGTTGAGCGAGGGCACCACCAACAACAAGTGACCGCCTTTCTTCACGCTTCGGCACGTGCGATCGATCAACGGCTCGCGCACTTCGAGCGAAGCATTGAGCAACGTGTTGATGCACAACACCACATCCGTGGCCGGGTAACTGTTGCGGTCCTTGCTCAGGTCGGCGTGTACGTATTCGATGTTGCTGCGCAGCGGGTTCGCTTTCGCCGCCACGTCCAAACATTGGCTGCTCACGTCCACCGCGTACACGTGTCTGTACCGTTCCGCGAGCATCGGAAGCGTGCGCCCGACGCCACAACCCAGGTCGGTGGCTACGGCATCCGGTGTCGCTAGGCGTTCCACCCAATCGAGGATGATCCCCTTGGTGTCGTTCGCTGGTACGTTGAAGATCTCCTTCTCGAAAGTATCGGCCACCTTGTCCCAATCGCGCTCATTCATGCGGTAGCGTGTTGTGTCCGCTTTGCGGCGGACGGTTGGTCGTCGAGGCAAGGTATCCGGGTGCTCCGCCGAAGAACCGAGGGTGTTCATCCATGTTTCCACGATCCAACGTTCGCAGCGCAACATGCTCGACTACCTTTCACGAACATTCGATCACACGCCGCATGCGCATTCTCTTCGCTCTTCTCACACTTCCGTTCCTTGCTCCAAGCATTGCGCAAACCGGTTGGAGCGTGTTGAACATCCCGAACTCCGGCCGCTACGACGATGTGTACTTCATCAGCGCCGACACGGGTTGGGCAGCAGGTGGACCGAACGGATGGATCCGCAAGACGGTGAATGGTGGACAGTCGTGGACACTGCAATTCACTTCACCCTACTACTTGCGCAGCATCGAGTTCATCGACGCGAACACCGGCTTCGCGGGATCGCTCAACGGACAACTGTATCGTACCACGAATGGTGGAACTTCCTGGACGGATATCAGCCCGGGGATCTCGCCCGCACCGGATGGCATCTGCGGATTGTCGGCACCAACGGCCGATGTGATCTACGGCTGCGGACTGTGGGCCGGACCGGCGTACCTGATCAAGTCCGTGAACGGTGGAAGCACTTGGACCTACACCGACATGAGTGCTTACGCCACGCGCTTGGTGGACATCCACTTCACTACACCCGACAGCGGCTTCGCCACTGGCACCGCGAATCCGGCGAGCGCGGGTGGTGTGATCCTGCACACCGTGGATGGCGGCGCGAGTTGGACGACCGTTCACACTACGAACGCGCTCACCGATATCGTGTGGAAGATCCAACGCCTCGATGCGATGATCTGGTATGCGAGCATCTATAGCGAACCCACGAATGATGACACGCGCATGTTGCGCAGCACGGATGGTGGCCTGACGTGGACACAGCTACTCGTTGCGAACACGTACACGTACATCGAAGCGATCGGCTTCCTCGACACGATGCATGGTTGGACTGGTGGTGACAACACCTTGTGGGAGACCACGGATGGCGGCTTGAGTTGGGAACTGATCCCATTAGGCGCGAACTACAATCGCTTCTTCAAGGTGAATGACAGCACCGCCTACCTCAGCGGGCAGCGCATCTACAAGTACCGCGCGGACATATCCACCTCCATCGCTGATGCTGAACCGCAACGCACGGCGCATCGCCTGCACGTGAGTCCGAATCCGACCAACGGGCGCATCATCATCGACCTCACGCTGGACCGCTCCACCATCGCCGACCTACGCATCGTGTCCTCCAATGGAACGACCGAAGAGCAACTGATGAAGCGCAAGGCGGACGCTGGTGCATACGCGTTCACTGTTGATCTAACCGATCACTCCGCCGGCTTCTGCTTCGTGGTGCTGAAGTGCAATGAGGGGATGCTGTACGAGAAGGTGGTGGTGAAATAGACCAAGGTCGATCCCGACCTAGTGAATTCTCCCGTTGTTCAACAAGAGCTAGTCAAATGAACACATCTGTACCAAGGCTCGCTTTCCTTCAAGTACATCACTTGTTGCTATCCAATCCCTCGAAGCACGGATCGAAACCGGATCCAGCCACGCGCTGGTCGTTCTATTCACGTATGTGATCAAAGTATGGCCCACGCCGATTCGCCTTGCGCGCGTTGCGCCTTGACAGAATACCGCGCGCTCAACCCAGCCCAACGAGAGTGTCCGCTTGGTGTCCTCGCTGCACTCAAATCGATCAATGAGCACTGCACTGGTCACTTCCCCTTTCATGTTCTTCAAGACCATGAAAACCTCTCCGAAGGACTTGCGCTCGTCTTCCACGGTTTCGCCCCTCGAGAGGAGCATGTGAACTGACGTATTCGCGTTCGGTCTACTAATGAGTTCGACGTAATCCCGAACGCCACTTAATTCATGAAGTTCACTGGGCGTCTCTGCGTCCTTCAGCTTCAGACCAAGCGTGTCAATAGGATGACCGGCAGCGAATGCTCGATCCAAATCGGATGAGTTGAACAGTTGCAGTGTGTATCGAAAATCAGGCACTAGTGGCACCGAGGTCGGGGTTGTTGTTGGGACCCCATTCGGACCACAGCTGCTCACAATCAACACGAAGCACCACCATTGCCAAGACGCCTTCATGATGATGAATCTGTCGAAGAAGCACATGACCGATCAATGCACCGTTTCCGGAAACCTCACGCCTCGCTCAACTTCAGCATATTCGCCATGCCTTGTTCGGCGATGGGCATGCTTGCGATGTTCACCACGAGGTCGCCCTTCTGCACGAATTTCCGCGCACGCAGCAAGTGCTTGATGTCCGCGATGGTGTGATCGGTGCTCACGGTCTTGTCGTAGTACACCGCGCGCACGCCCCACACCAGGTTGAGCATGTTGAGGATCCGCGGGTTGCTGGTGAAGGCGAAGATCCGCGCCTTGGGCCGCATGCTGCTGATCTTGAATGCGGTGTAGCCGCTGTGCGTCATCGTCACGATCGCTTGGATGTCGATGGCCGCGCTCATGCGCACCGCCGCCATGCAGATCGCGTCGGTGACCATGCGGTCGTTCTCCTCCAGATCCGGTTGCGGGGTGTTGAACATGGAATCGCTGGTTTCCATCTCCAGCAGGATCTTGTTCATCGCCTTCACCACATCCACGGGGTACTTGCCCACGCTCGTCTCGGCGCTGAGCATCACGGCGTCAGCGTGATCCAACACAGCATTGGCCACGTCGTTCACTTCTGCGCGCGTGGGTGTGATGCTGGTGATCATGCTCTCCATCATCTGCGTGGCCACGATCACCGGACGGTGTTGCGCGAGGCAGCGCTTGATGATATCCTTCTGCACCAACGGCACCTTCTCCATCGGGATCTCCACGCCGAGATCACCACGCGCCACCATCAGTGCGTCGCTCTCGCGGATGATCTCATCGATCTCCAACAGTGCTTCGGGCTTTTCGATCTTGGCCACCACGCGCGCATGTTTCTCGCGTTGGCTGATGACGCCCTTCAGCTCGATGATGTCCCGGGCGCTGCGCACGAAGCTGAGGCCGATCCAATCCACATCGTGCTCGAGTGCGAAGTCGAGATCGGCAAGATCTTTTTCGGTGAGACACGGTAAGCTCACTTTGGTGTTCGGCAGGTTGACACCCTTGTTCGCGCTCAGAATCCCGCCATTGATCACACGTGTGGTCACGGTCCTCATCCCGTCGGTGGCGATCACTTCGAGGCGCAATTTGCCGTCATCGAGGAGAACGAGTTCGCCGGGTTTCACATCTCGTGGGAACTGCGCGTAGCTCGTGCTCACCAGTCCGGGCTTTCCTTCCACATTGTCGGTGGTGATCACCAACTCACTTCCGTCGGCTAGTTCGATCGGCCCGTTCGCCATGGCGCCCACGCGCAACTTGGGGCCTTGCAGATCGGCGAGGATGGCGGTGTTGATGCCCAGTTCCTCGTTCAGTGATCGGATCGTGCCGATCAGCTCGGTGTAGAAGTCATAACTCCCGTGGCTGAAGTTCAGTCGGCACACATCCATGCCGCTCAACATCATGTCCCGCAGCACCTCACGTGAGCTGCTTGCCGGGCCTAGGGTGGCGACGATCTTGGTCTTCGGTTCGTTCATCGGGATCGCAAAGCAACAACTTGTGTCCCGACTTCGATCGGGAGATGTCCACGGGAAAAGCCGTGAGCACGAAATCGCATCTGCGCAATTGGTCCAGTAGGTCGGGCCGTAGCTCGGCTGTTTCAGGATCAACGACAAGGAAACAGTCGGCCTCCTTCTGACCAGGGAGCAACCGGCGGTTGCCGCAAGTATTGCAGATCAATGCGAAGCGCGCTTCCCCGTCCCGGCCTTTGACCTCGAACACCGTGTAGTGCAATTCCTTGCCCCGCACGAGTTCGGTGATCGCCTCGCGCCGACGGGTCAATTCAAGGCCCAACCCCTTGTTCACCGACCAGCACAAGCGGTAGTCTGGCACATGGCAACTGATGCCAAGGACAACGTGTGGTCGGAGTGGCTTCTCTTCGAGCCTGTACTTGGCCATGGCGCGTAGCGTGCTACACGATCAAAGGTAATCCGTGGGTTCGCGGAGATTCAACGCTTGCGGCGACGGCCGCGTGATGAGGGTGTACGCTGTTCTGCGGGTCGCCCCTGCTCTTGCGTGGTGGTGCGATCCTCTGTCGTCCGCGTGGTGGAGGGCTTGCGAGAGCGCATGCTCCTGAACGCACTTTGCGCGGCATCCTGCTCGGCGACCTTCTTGCTCGCGCCTTTACCGGTGCCTCGCACATGGCCATCGATGCGCACCTCGGCAACGTACGATCGGCCGCGGCCGTTGCCACCTTCTTCCGTGATCACGAACTCCACTTTCTTCCGCCGCTTCTGTCCCCACTCCAACAAGCGGCTCTTGCCATCGCGGTCCTCCTTCTCGATCTCCTGCAGATCGAAATGTGCGCGAAGCAGGCCCACCACTACTTTCCGCGTGCGCTCGAAACCCTTGTCGAGGAAGAGCGCGCCGATCACCGCTTCCATGGCATTGCCCGGCACGGATGATTCGTGTGCGCGGATCACGTTGCTCTCCATGACCTTCTCTATCTCGATGCGCTTCGCCAGCAGGTTCAACTGCGAACGACTCACGAGTTTGCTCCGCATGCGCGTGAGGAAACCTTCGCCGCGATCCGGATAGGCGCCGAACAATAGGTCGCCGATGATGGCATCGAGCACGGCATCACCTAGGAATTCCAAGCGTTCGTTATCCGGAAGGTCCGGGCGGTCCTCGGTTACCGCGCTCACATGCCGCAGAGCTTGGCGGTACAACGGCAGGTCGCCGGGGGTGGTCCCCAATTGGCTCCGACACCATGCCCGCACCCGTCTTTCCTCGGGATCGCGTGCGCGGTTGAAGAGGTTGCTGAACAAAGTGGCCTAGCTGTACTTGCGGAAGATCACTGATGTGTTGTGCCCACCGAAGCCGAAGGTGTTGCTCAACGCGACATTCACGGTCCGCTTCTGGGTGGTGTTGAACGTGAAGTTCAACTTCGGATCGATCTCGGGATCATCCGTGAAGTGATTGATCGTGGGTGGCACGATATCATTCTTGACGGCCATGATCGCCGCCACACCTTCCACCGCACCGGCACCACCGAGCAAGTGACCGGTCATGCTCTTGGTCGCACTAATGTTGATGGCATAGGCATGCTCACCGAAGAGCCGCTGGATCGCCTTCACTTCCTGCGGATCACCGATCGGCGTACTGGTGCCGTGCGTGTTCACGTAGTCGATCTCCGTGACGGCGATACCGGCGTCACGCAACGCGTGTTTCATGCACAGTTCGGCACCAAGACCTTCCGGGTGCGGAGCTGTAATGTGATAAGCGTCGCTGCTCATTCCACCACCGATCACCTCGCAATAGATCTTGGCACCGCGCGCCAAAGCGTGCTCCAGATCCTCCAGAACGATCGCCGCTCCGCCTTCGCCGAGCACGAAGCCATCGCGGTCCTTGTCATAGGGACGCGAAGCGGTCGCGGGATCATCATTGCGCGTGCTCATGGCATGCAACGCATTGAATCCACCCACACCTGCCTCATAGATCGCGGCTTCACTTCCGCCGGTGACCATGGCCACACAGGTTCCGAGACGGATGTAGTTGAAAGCGTCGATCATCGAGTTGTTGCTCGACGCGCATGCACTCACCGTGACGTAGCTCGGTCCGCGCAGTGTATGCCGCATGCTGATGAGGCCCGCCGCGCTGTCGGCGATCATCTTCGGGATGAAGAAGGGATTGAAGCGCGGTGTGCCATCGCCTTTTCCGAATCCGATGCACTCGTCCTGGAAGGTCTTCAGTCCACCGATCCCGCTACCCCAGATCACACCAACCTCGTCGCGGTCCACGCCGCTTTCGAGCAGGCCGCTATCCTTCAACGCCTCGTCGCTGCACACCAAGGCGAACTGGGCGAAGGGGTCCATCTTGCGGGCCTCCTTCCGATCCAGAAAATCCTCCGGCACAAAACCCTTCACCTCGCAGGCGAAACGGGTCTTGAACTTGCTGGCGTCGAAGCGCGTAATGGGCGCAGCACCGCTCCGGCCGCTCACCAGGCCCTCCCAGTATTCCGGAAGGGTGTTCCCTAGGGGTGTGAGCGCGCCCAGTCCGGTGACGACCACACGCCTGAGCTGCATGCGGTGCGGGTTACTTCGCGTTCTTCTCTACGTACTCAACGGCCTGACCCACGGTCTGGATCTTCTCCGCTTGGTCGTCCGGGATGGCGATGTTGAATTCCTTCTCGAACTCCATGATGAGTTCGACGGTATCCAGGCTGTCAGCGCCAAGGTCGTTGGTGAAACTCGCTTCCAACGTGACCTCGCCCTGGTCTACGCCAAGCTTATCCACGATGATCGCGATGACCCTGGATTTGATATCCGACATGTCGTTCGTTTTTGTGATGTGGGGGCAAAGGAAAGACATTTTCCCCTTGCGCGAACCGGGGCCTAGAGGTGGGTGATAAGTACCTCATCCAGCGGCTTTCGCACCAGATCCGGCACGGTACAATCGCGTGCGGGGTAACCCATGGGAATGAGGAGGAAGGGCCTTTCGTTGGCCGGACGTTGCAGCACCTTGGCCAGGAAATTCATCGGGCTTGGTGTGTGGGTCAGTGTGGCCAAGCCTGCGTTGTGCGCAGCCGCTAGCAGCATTCCGGTGGCGATACCCGCACTCTCGGTCACGTAGTAGTTCTGGTGCTTGTGCCCGTCCGGATCCACTTCGTACGCGCGCTTGAACACGATCACCAACCATGGCGCGGTCTCCAGGAACGGCTTGTTCGCGTCAGTACCGAAGGGTTTCAGGTCCTGCAGCCACTCTTCACTCATGCGGCCATCGTAGTTCACACGCTCCTCCTCTTCCGCCGCCTCGCGGATCTTCCTTTTCAACTCCGGATCGCCGACCACACAGAAGGTCCACGGCTGTTTGTGTGCGCCGCTCGGTGCGGTACTGGCAGCGCGCACCACTTCTTCGATCACGGCCAATGGCACAGCCTCATCGCTGAAGTGGCGGATCGTGCGCCGACGATCAAGCAGGGCATGGAATGCCTTGGCGCGTGCCAGCATTTCCTCCGGTGTGAGGCGCTGGAATACAAGTGGAATGGATTGGGTAGTACTGACCATGCGCCGAAGATCGCGCACGATGCAGGATCATCAAACACAAGCAGCGCGATATACCGTAGCGGTCTCTTCAGCCATCTTCCGCCAACTGAAGCGCTTGGCGTTGGATGAGCCAGCTGCGATCATTCGCTCGCGCAGGTCATCGTCGGTAAGCAGCGCGTGCAGTCGATCGGCGATCGCCCGAGGATCGTTTCGATCCACATAGATCGCGCCATCCCCTCCCACCTCGCGCAGCACCGGTAGATCCGAGCACAGCACCGGGATCCCGAGCGCTTGCGATTCCACCACCGGCAATCCGAAGCCCTCATACTGTGTGAGGAAAAGGAAGACATCGGCGCCTGCATAGATCTCTGAAAGCGTGTTGTGGTGTCCGTAGCCGCGCATTTCCACGGCTCCGGTGAGCGGCGCTTGGGCCATGCGTGCATTCAATGCTTCCGTATAGGCGTGGTCGTTGTTGAAGCCATGCAGGACCAATCGCGCGCGTCCGTTCCACTCGGGATGTTCATTCAACAATACGCTGAACGCTTCCAGTGCTTCCATCTGTCCCTTGTACGGCATCAACTTGGCCACGCAAAGGATCACGCGCTCCGCTGTTCGCAATTTTGGAGAGAGCTTCTCGGGAAGGTCGGCCCCGTTGTGGATGGCGATCACCTCTGCACGCGTGTTCGGGAAGCGCTCGCGCGCCTCTTCACGGATCGCGTTCGATACGGTGATCACCGCCTTGCTCTTCGCGAAGCACACCTTGGTGATCCACGCGAAGTAGCGGTCTCCGATGCCGCGCTGCATGGCACCTTGCTCCCACATCACCTCACCGAAGAAATCATGGACCGTGGTCACTCTTCGGGTGGTGCAGAAGAGCGGCACTTCCGTGGCCACCTTGTGCAACACTCGAGCGCGTAGCAGCAAGCAGACCAAGGGCAGGAACGTGTGGATCCATACAAGCCGGACCAATGCGTTCCCGCCAAGCCCGGGGAACCGATGAACACGGACCCGCTTCAACGATGCGAAATGAACGCGTTGATCAGCATTGATCAGCACGCGGATGTCCAGATCGCGCGCAGCATCGCTCCGGTCGAGCTCCTGGATCAGCCGCAGTGCGTGCGTCCACACACCGCTCCCCGCACCTCCCTTACCGGGGCGGATGGGAACCAGATCAATGAGGACCCGCGGTCGTCTCATCGTTCATCCGGCCAGCTAGCCGATACGTTGTCCACTTTGAATCGACGGCGTACTGACAGATCATCCTCCGGATACACGGCATAGTCCACCGGACCGTGCCCGTACGCACCATGCCAGGCTTTGCTTGCCATGCGCAAGAGGTTGATGGGGCGGCGCAATACACGCATGTATGTCGGTTGTTCGCTGCGGATGCGATCCACTTCGCGCATCGCCGCGTCGGACCAACTCAGGTTCTTTCCGGTGAAAGAGAAGACCGAGAGCGGGCGGGTCGTATGCTTGGTCCGAGCGCCGGAGCGAAGCGCCCGCAGGATCAGGTCCTGGTCGCCGAGTTGGCGATAGCTCATGTCGAATTTCAATCCTTCATCCCACAACTTTCTGCGGAAGAACATCCCGCACGAAAGGTTGTAGAGGTTCATGGTGGCGATGTACGCGTAACGCGCTGGGTAGGCTTTGCGCCCTGCGAGCAGGCTTCCATCCGGCTTCACCAGCAATGCGCTGCCGAACAGAATGTCGAGGGCGGGGTCCGCGCGGAATAGATCACACACGTAGGCGAGGGTTCCTTCCAGGTATTGTTCATCGCAGTTCAACCACGCGACCACATCGCCGGTGGTTTGTGCGAAGCCCTTGTTCAACGCATCATACATACCCGCATCCTTCCCGGAGAAATACCGGAACGCATTGGTCGCGGACGAAGTGCCTGTTGCGGCGGCCCACGCTGCCAGTTGCTCCACCGTTCCGTCGGTACTTCCGCCGTCAGCGATGATATGCTCCACCGAAACGCCTTGCTGATCGGCCACGGATGCGTGACAACGACGCAGGTAAGGCAACATGTTGAAGGAAGGCGTGACGACGGAGATCTCCATGAGCGGCAGGTCATACGGCGAGCAACGCTCGTAGTTCCGCGCGACGAAGAAAACACTTGGCTGATCATGGTGCGGGGCTTCGCACCTTCGCGCCATGGTCCGCATCGCCATTCTGGCTTCCGGCTCGGGCACCAATGCCCAACGGTTGATCGAGCACTTCGCCGGGAATGCGTTGGCGAAGGTGGTGCTGGTCGGCTGTGATCAACCCGAGGCGGGCGTGATCCAGCGCGCATGGGATCACCATGTTCCGTGCTACCTGTTCACTGGCGCGCAATTGAAGGATGGTACCCTGCTGCGCGAACTCCAGGGACAACGGATCGATCTTGTCGTGCTAGCCGGGTTCATGCGATTGATCCCCATGGAAATGGTGCGCGCTTTCCCGGACCGCATCGTGAACATCCATCCTGCCTTGTTACCGAAGTATGGCGGCAAGGGCATGTACGGCCAACATGTTCACGAGGCGGTGATCGCCGCAGGCGAGACCGAGAGCGGCATCACGATCCACCTGGTGAACGATCGGTATGACGAAGGACGCGTCCTGTTCCAGGCGAAATGCCCGGTGCTTCCTTCGGATACCGTAGAAGTGTTGGCCATGCGGATCCATGCGTTGGAGCATGAGCATTACCCGGTGCAGGTGGAAAAGCTCGTTCGCAGCAATTCATAGATCCGGTCTCCCCTTCACCACCTTTGCCGCATGTTCGACCTGGCCGAGATCGGTAAAGCCTTCTTGATCCTCTTCGCGGTGATCGACATCGTGGGCGGTATCCCGCTGATCCTGCAGGTCCGTCAACAGGCAGGCAAGATCTACCCGGCCCGCGCCACCATTGTTTCGATGGTGATCATGGTCGTCTTCCTTTTTGTTGGCGAGACCATCCTGAACCTGTTGGGCATTGATGTGCGCTCCTTCGCGGTGGCGGGTTCGTTCGTCCTCTTCTTCGTTGCGCTGGAAATGGTGCTCGGTGTCCGTCTCTTTCGCGAGGATCTTTCCGCACCGGGGCTGAAGGAGGGTGTCGACGACCACAAGGTGTACAGCATCGTGCCGCTCGCTTTTCCGGTGATCGCGGGTGCTGGCACCATCACCACCATCCTTTCCTTGCGCGCGGAATTCCACGCGGCGAACATCTTCATCGCGATCCTGCTGAACGCGATCCCGGTGGTGCTCGTATTGTTGCTCA
>Ga0138256_10008070_pt1 | contig 11087 bp, 10 predicted proteins | sample KNB2016incub_MG_FD_105486 | JGI IMG/M metagenome (GOLD analysis project Ga0138256, IMG submission 105486) | Active sludge microbial communities from wastewater in Klosterneuburg, Austria - KNB2014incub_MG | ecosystem: Engineered > WWTP > Activated sludge > Unclassified | place: Austria...
CAATATCATCTCTTACTGCACATAATTCCTTTGTGCAGGTACTGGTAAATGCCTGTGGAAAGAACAAAAGCAAAACATTCTTTTCTTTAAAATCACCGAGGGATGTCTTCTTTTTGTCCGTATCAAACAAACTAAAATGCGGGGCAGGCATTCCTGTCTCAATTTTCATAGCTGGCAATTTATTCCTTGTAAAGATAGGCGTTGTGTAAAAGTTGTTAACAGGTATTGCATCCTTTTGGTTTAATTAGCGGACTATTTTTTAACCAAAACAATATACGTTATGAACAAGTACATTACAGAATTGATAGGAACCCTTTTCCTGGTGATGGGAGCAGCACTTGGTGGTGCAATGGGTGCGTCACTTGCACTCATGGTAATGATCTATGCCGGAGGGCATATATCAGGTGGACATTACAACCCGGCCGTAACCCTTTCTGTTTGGATGAGAGGTAAAATTGAGATGAAAGATGCTGTGATGTACTGGATATTTCAATTTGCAGGTGCTGTAATCGCTGCTTTATTGGTGGCCTATGTGTTTGGTGTACAAGGGGACGCAGGTTGCATAATACCTGATGGAGGAGGCACTAAAGCTATGCTGGCCGAATTACTGGGAACCTTTGCATTGGCCTATGTGGTATTAAATGTGGCAACTGCTAAAGGCACTAATGGAAATAGCTTTTATGGATTAGCCATAGGAGGTACAGTTTTAGCAATGGCCACAGCCTTAGCAAAATTTTCTGGTGGAGCCTATAACCCTGCAGTTGCAATTGGTTTGACTGTGCAGGGGACTTTTTGCTGGGACCAGATATGGATGTATTTCGTAGGTACATTAGGCGGTGGTGCATTAGCAGCAATCATTTTCAGTTTGAATAACCCCGACGATAAATAAATAGTATGTTCTTAAATTCAAAAACCCCTCTGAAAAGAAGGGTTTTTTTGTTATCCAAACAATCCATAAAAACAAAAATCTTTAATTTGTTAGCACACGATCTTTGAGATCAGGTTGGACATTTACAATAAATATTTTATCTGGAATTACTTCAATACAATTGATAGAAGATTGCCTTGTATTGACCTCTTGTCATAGGGTCGGGTTTTATAGTTTTCAGTTTTATCGGATCAGAGATATAAACGGATATTTTTAGTTTTTAGTATAGAAAACACAGGTAACGATTGTTATATATAATGCCACAGTTATCTGATAAACAGCCCCTTTATAAGATTAGAAAATAATAAAAGCCCCGCAGAAATACTGCAGGGCTTTGATACTAAAGTATTTAATCGTTTAACCGTTGTTTTTAACCGGCTTTGCGGTTTTAGAATTTTTAACCGGCTTAGCTACAGCAGGAGTAGGAGTCTCGGCTTTTTTCTTTGCTTCATTTTCAACTACCCATTTATCATAATCCTCTGCGCTTAAAACTTCACCGGAAATGGCAATGCTTTTCATTTCATCATAACCTGCAAATTTAACGGTCATGGTTTTATTAAAATGGCCAACATTTGCTGCATTGAATTTAGCTGAAATAAAACCTGTAGAGCCTGGTGCAATCGGAGCTTTTGTGTAATCTCCCACGGTGCAGCCGCAGGTTGGGTTAGCTTGTTCTATAACCAACGGTTCCTTACTGATATTAGTAACAACAAACTTTACTTCTTTAGGATCGTTTTGTTTAAGAGTACCCTGGTTAATTGTTTCGGTTTCAAATTTAGCAACATCTGCTAAAGTCTTTTGGGCAAACAATGCCGATGCAAAAACTAAGGCAGCCATTGATAAGATTAATTTTTTCATGTTTATTTTATTTTATTGGTTTTTAAGATCATTTAATCCTTTATTTTCCGGTGCAGAACTTCCGGGGGTTTTCCAAACCTCACCTTTGATGGTGATTTGTTTGCTTTGCGTGTCATTGTAAGATACAGTAATGAATTTGGTAAATGGCCCTTCAGACGCAGCATTATACCCTACAGTTATTTTTGTTTGTTCGCCCGGGGCAATTATTTTGTCTTTTTCCCATTCAGGTGTAGTGCACCCACAGCTGGCATTAATATTGGCAATCTTTAATGGGATATTACTTTTGTTAGTTACTTCAAATACATGTGTAACTGGTTTCCCCTGGGGAATTTTACCAAAGTCAAACTCGGTCTCCTTTAAAAATAACAGGTTATCAGGCAGGGTAATAGGAGGTGTATTTGTAGTAGGGGTAATTGTTGTAACCGGGGTAGTGGCAGTCTGTTGTGCATATGCAAAAGCCACTAAACATACAGCAAACAAAAGTGTAAATATTTTTTTCATATCAGGGATCTTATGTTCAGGCTATAAAGATACTAAAACGAATATATCCAACTCAAATTGCAGTGCTGTTAGGAGTTTTTTAACAAAGCTGACCTTTAATTTATATTTTTGCTGTAGATTAACTGCTATGGATACAAATAACAATACCACAGCCTCTTTGCAGGAAAAACTGAGCTTTGATAATTTCAGGAACGAAGTATTAAAAGACTACCGTATCGCTTGCGAAAGCAGGGAGACCAGTTTGCTGGGCCGAAAGGAAGTATTGACCGGAAAAGCCAAATTCGGAATTTTTGGAGATGGAAAAGAAGTGGCCCAGGTGGCCATGGCAAAATTCTTTAAACCTGGCGATTTTAGAGCGGGGTATTACCGTGACCAGACCTTTATGTTTGCCAGTGGATTGGCAACCATTGAACAATTTTTTTCCCAACTATATGCTGATCCGGACGTTGCTAACGACCCTTTTAGCGCCGGCCGTCAAATGAATGCACATTTTGCAACTAAGATGGTAGATAGGAATGGCGATTGGCTTGACCTTACCGGGCTTAAAAATGTAAGCAGTGATATTGCACCAACAGCCGGGCAAATGCCAAGGGCACTGGGCCTTGCCTTTGCATCAAAGACTTTCAGGAATGTAAAGCAGACACAGCATTTAAAAAACCTTAGTAATAATGGAAATGAAGTCTGCTTTTGCACTATTGGCGATGCATCAACCAGCGAGGGCCATTTTTGGGAAACTATAAATGCAGCCGGGGTACTGCAGGTTCCATTGGCCGTTTTTGTTTGGGATGATGGCTACGGAATTTCTGTTCCTAAAAAATACCAGACTACCAAAGCATCAATTTCTGATGCTTTAAAAGGATTCCAGAAAAAAGAAGGAACCAACGGTATTGATATTTATAAATTAAAAGGCTGGGACTATGCCGGCATGTGTGAGATACTGGAACCCGCTATTCAAAAAATAAGAGATACACATATACCTGCTGTTTTTCATGTAGAAGAAATTACCCAGCCGCAGGGGCATTCCACATCGGGCAGCCACGAAAGATATAAGGATAACGAACGTTTGCAGTGGGAAAAGGAATGGGATGGCCTGAAACAGATGAGGGAATGGATCATAACAAATGTATTGGCCGAAGCAGAAGAATTAAACAACATTGAAGAAAATGCAGCTTCCTTTGCCAAGGAAAGCAGGCGCAAAGCGTGGGAAAAATATATTGATCCAATTAAGGCACTGGTTACACAGGCAATCAATGCGATAAAACCATCAGAGCAAATCAATCCCGCCATAAAAAAACTTGCTGATGAGTTGGGTGCTACACGTGAACCCATGCGGAGAGATGTAATGAAAACTTTAGCGACTGTTTTAGGCCTGGCAGAAAATAACCCGGCTGCGAATGCTGCCCACTCTCTTTATGCTCAGCTAAAGAATGCAAATGCATCCCTATACAACAGTTATTTGTATAACGATGGCCCCAGGTCGGCTTTAAAAGTACCCGTCATTAATCCTTATTATACTGATGATGCCCCGCCAGTGAATGGATATGAAGTGCTGAATAAATATTTTGATGAATTGTTTACTACCAATTGTAAAGTGGTTGCATTTGGCGAAGACCTTGGTTATATCGGTGATGTGAACCAGGGCTTCAGCGGTCTGCAGGAAAAACATGGCGCTGAACGCATCTTTGATACCGGCATTCGTGAATTAACCATTATGGGGCAGGGAATCGGTTTATCATTAAGAGGCTTGCGGCCGATCGCCGAAATTCAATACCTCGATTATTTGTTATACGGTTTACAACCACTCAGTGATGATGTATGTACTACTCATTTCCGTACAGCCGGACAACAAAGCTGCCCATTGATCGTAAGAACAAGGGGGCACCGCCTGGAGGGGATCTGGCATAGCGGCTCACCCATGGGAATGATCATTAATGCACTCAGGGGAATGTATGTATGTGTGCCACGTAATATGGTACAGGCTGCAGGTATGTACAATACTTTATTGCAGGGTAATGATCCTGGCCTGGTGATAGAGTGTTTAAATGGGTACAGACTAAAGGAAAAATTGCCATCCAACTTAATGGCTTATACAATCCCATTGGGAATACCGGAGATTGTAAAAGAAGGAACCGATGTAACCATTGTAACTTATGGTTCTACATTACGGATTGTTTTGGAATCAACAGAAACACTGGATAAAATGGGTATCAGTTGCGAAGTGATGGATGTACAAACTTTATTACCATTTGATATTAACCACAAAATTGTGGAATCTCTTAAAAAGACAAATCGTATTGTTTTTATTGATGAAGATGTACCCGGTGGTGCAGCAGCATACATGTTCAACAAAGTGATGGAAGAACAGGGAGGATATAAATTTTTAGATACATCTCCCAGAACTATAACTGCCAAAGCACATCGTCCTTCTTATGGCAGCGATGGTGATTATTTCAGTAAACCCAATTCGGAAGATATTGTTGCGGTGATCAAAAAGATGTTGGCTGAATAGGTATTCATTATTATGACACTCACATTATACCAGATCGACGCATTCACAAGTAAACTTTTCGGTGGCAACCCGGCTGCTGTAATTCCTTTAGATAAATGGCTTGATGATGTATTAATGCAGAAAATTGCATTGGAAAATAATTTATCTGAAACAGTATTTCTTGTTCCTGTGGGTGGCAACTCCTCCCCTTTTGGGGGAGGACGGGAGGTGGCTGCGGATTTTGAAATAAGATGGTTCACTCCCGAAGTGGAGATCAATTTATGCGGCCATGCAACCCTTGCAAGTGCCTGGGCCTTGTTTAATATTTTAAATTTTGATAAACCGGAAATCCGTTTCAGTTCATTAAGCGGTATATTGAAAGTAACCAAAGAAGATGACCTCATCTGTATGGATTTCCCTTCCTGGAAACCGGAACGCCTGGATATTTACCCCGATGAACTTTCTTATTGCCTGGATCATGCTGAAATTGTTGGTGTGTATAAGCACCGGGATATCCTGGTTGAGTTAATGAATGAAGATGCAGTTAAGAATTGCAACCCTGATTTTTCAATGATGAAAAAAAGTATTGATAAGATGATCATCACTGCACCGGGGAAAAAAGTTGATTTCGTTTCCCGTTTTTTTGCACCGGGTGCAGGTATTGATGAAGATCCGGTGACCGGCTCAGCACATTCACAGTTAATTCCATTCTGGGCAGAAAAATTGGGTAAGAATAATATGCATGCTCTTCAATTATCCACACGTGGCGGAGAATTGTGGTGTGAGCAAAAAGGTGACAGGGTAATTATGAAAGGGAAGGCTGTTTACTATATGAAAGGAGAAATTACCCTTTCATGATCAGGAAATAATCTGCATTTGATAGTTTTTACCTGCAGACGTCAAATTTAACGGGGCTGGAATATTTAACAGTAATAGAAAAAATAGTACAAATTTGGTAGTTGATTGCAAAATTTGTACTATTTTTATTTTATGGTTAACCGGGAAGCAGAAAAAAAAATCCGATTATATGCAAAACAGTTCAGGGCTATAGCCATTGTTGGCCCACGGCAAAGCGGTAAAACAACAATCGCAAAAAAAGTATTTCCACGCAAACCCTATGTTTCTCTTGAAGACCCGGATGAAAGGGAAATGGCCATCGAAGACCCCCGGTATTTTTTAAGCAGGTTTAAAAACGGGGCAGTTATTGATGAAGCCCAGCGGGTACCCCAGCTTTTTTCTTACCTGCAATCAATCATTGATAAAGCAGGCAAAGATGGAATGTTTGTTTTAACAGGCAGTAATAATTTTTTGCTGCAGCAATCAATATCACAGTCATTGGCCGGCCGGATAGGATATATTGATTTACTTCCGCTCACTTTACCCGAGATTAAACAAATTAGAAAAGAGTTTTTCAATGCAAATGAATGGGTATTAAATGGCTGTTATCCCGAAATATATGATAAAGAACGAAAGCCATCTATCTGGTACCCGGCCTATATACGGACTTATGTTGAACGGGATGTGCGGATGATTAAAAATATAGATAACAGTGCTTTGTTTACTAAATTTTTAAAAATTTGTGCAGGGCGTACGGGGCAATTGCTCAATTTAACCGCAATCAGTATTGAATGTGGTATAGAACTGAAAACAGTACAATCCTGGCTTGCTATATTAGAGAGCAGTTATATTGTTTTTTTGCTGAAGCCTCACCACAATAATTTTAATAAGCGGCTTGTAAAAACTCACAAGCTTTATTTTTATGATACCGGGCTTGTTTCTTCCCTGTTGGGTATTAAAACAATTTCCGAACTGGAGCTTTCTCATTTCAGGGGTTCGCTTTTTGAAAATGCCGTTGTAGCTGAACTGTATAAAAAAGAATCGGTTAAAATAAACACGGGCCAGCTTTATTTTTGGCGGGATAACAAAGGCATGGAAATAGATGTATTGATAGATACCGGAAAAAAGATATTGCCGGTTGAAATAAAGGCAGCCAACACTTTTTCCAGGGATTACCTTAAAAACATTTATTATTGGAACGGGCTATCCGGTAATAAGGAAGGGGCGCTTATTTACAGTGGCGATAAATCGTATAAACTTTCTGACAATATTAAAGTTATTGGCTGGGTCGATTTGTAATTCCAGGGATAAACGTGGGGGAGAGATATGGTGTGAACAGAAAGGAGACAGGGTTATAATGAAGGGGAAGGCGGTTTTTTATATGAAGGTAGAGATTGAACTAGCTCATATAACTGCTACTACTTAAACATATTTTTTACCCATTGAATTTTCTTCGTAACTTATATTTCATTGTTAACAATAAAGACTTATCACTATGGCAATCGTAAAAGTTATTGAAGTAATCGCATCGTCAACCAAAAGTTTTGATGATGCCGTAAAGCAGGCAGTTAAAGAAGTAAGTAAAACCGTCCGGAATATTGATTCTGTATGGATCAAGGACCAGAAAGTTCATGTAAAGGACGGTAAGATCAGTACTTATGGCGTTGTTTGTAAAGTTTCATTCCGGGTTTCGGGTAAGTAAAACAGCTTAAAATGAAAGTGGCATCTTTTCAGATGCCACTTTTTATTTTATTTCAGGTTGTGATAAACTTTCTGCACATCATCATCCTGCTCTAAATTATCTACCAGTTTTAAAACCTCGTTTGCCTGGTCTTCATTTAATTCCATTGTATTAGATGGTATCCAGGTAAGTTCTGCGCTTATCACTTCAAGCTTCTTTTCTTCCAGCGCTTTGCTCATGTGGCCATATTCATTGAACGGTGTACGGATTATGATATTGCCATCTGCATCCTCACCAATTTCTTCCAGTCCAAAATCAATAAGTTCAAATTCAAGATCATCCACATTTACTCCGGCTCCTTTTATTTTAAATTCTGCCATATGGGTAAAACCAAAAGCCACACTGCCGCTGGTACCTAAAGAACCATGGCCCTTGGTAAAATGCATCCTCACGTTGGCAACCGTTCTTGTCGGGTTATCGGTTGCAGTTTCTACCAGTAGGGCAATACCATGCGGTGCATATCCTTCGTACATGATCTCTTCGTAGCTGCTGGTATCCTTTCCCATCGCCCTTTTTATGGCCGCTTCCACACGGTCTTTGGGCATGTTACAGGCCTTGGCATTCAGGTAACACCTTCTAAGGGCAGGGTTATTGTCTGGGTCAGGCCCGGCGGCCTTTACAGCAATAGCGATCTCTTTCCCGATACGGGTGAAATTCTTTGCCATCTTGTCCCAGCGTGCAAACATGGCGCTCTTTCTTACTTCAAATATTCTTCCCATCAGGTAGTTAAAAGTTATTAGTTAATAGTTGATTTCTGACTAATGCTTGATACGTTTTAATTAAGATCAGTTAAACCCTTCCACCTGGCCTCCCTCTCCTTTGAAGGGGGAACGAGGGTGAGGCCGGGGGGCAAATTTAAGGAAAATAGGGTTTGCTGAAAAAGAAAGCGATACCTGTTTCCAGGTACCGCATTTATTGCTACATAGGGGTCTTTTGAAAAGTGAACCCAACCGAAACTTTTACTACCCGGTTATAGGCAGCATAATTATCATTCTTATCAAGTTTCGATAAACCGTAATCATATCCTGCCCGCAAGTTGAGGCCATTGTCAAACTGGTAACCAATGCCACCCGTGAGTTCCAGGTCAACTTTATTAAAGCGCTCGGTAATGCCAAATCCTTTGTTGAATAAAGAGATACCCAGTACCCCAACCTTGGCATTTAAAGTACTTCGTACCAGGTACGAAACCTGAGGGCCTGCATAAACATGTAACCCTTTTGCCACATTTGCCTTCAACAGCAATGGGATATCTATGTAATGCTGTTGTACCTGGGCTCCTGCATTGATCGCAAGGAATTTCAGCGCATCAATTTTAAGGTCGCCCTTGATGCTGTAGCCTTTTTTGGAGTATTCAAGCCCGGGCTCAAAAGAAAATGTTTCGGAAATGGGGATATGTACATAACCACCTGCATGAAAGCCCGTCATGCCTTTGGTCACCAGGTAACCATTGGTCTTTTCAACAAGGTCTTCCACTATCTGCAGGTCATCGCCCTGCCATTTGGAGAAATTGGCACCAGCTCTGATGCCGTAGGTAACCTGTGCGTTTGTAAAGCCTGTCACCAGGAAAACACTGATAACGGTAAGAAGAAAATTTCTTTTCATAACTGATTGCAGGGTTTTAAAAACTGCATGGAATAGCTTCTTTAGAATTCCATGCCACCGTAATTTTATTTTGAGAAGGATTTGTTAAAGGGGCTTGCGTTCACCACCGCTTAACAAAATGAGAAGGCCCTTAGGGCGGGTATTTTGGTTGAAATAAGTTTTCATATTTTTTCATAGCTCCGTAGGAGCGTCATTTTTAAAATATCGCTCCTACAGAGCTTTTCTGATACCATTCATTTCATTTGTACCATAATATCGCCCTGATAGGGCTAAGTACATTGGCTAAAAGAAATCATGTAAGTTTGCTCACTTAAATGCCTGTTATGGACAAAGCCGTTTACTACGCAGACTATTTGCAATTGGATAAGATCACCGGGGCACAGGAGCCCGAGAGTTTTAAAGAAGGCAGGGAGCCTGCCCACGACGAAATGCTTTTTATCATCATTCACCAGGCCTATGAACTCTGGTTCAAACAGGTTTTGTTTGAAGTGAATTCGGTAATAGACATCATGAATAAACCGGTGGTGAATGATAACTCACCCGATATGCAAACCGTGGTGCACCGGCTGAAAAGAGTGGTCACCATTTTAAAAGTGCTGGTGCAACAAATTGATATTATGGAAACCATGACACCGATGGACTTCCTCGACTTCAGGGATATGCTGCGGCCGGCATCGGGTTTCCAGAGTTACCAGTTCAAAGTACTGGAAGCAAAACTGGGTTTGAAATATGAACACCGGCACGGGCAGAATTATTATCTTTCTCAACTGAAAGAAAAAGATATTGCCATTATTAAAGATGCAGAAGACGGTAAGTCGGTTATTGAATTGATAAACGCATGGCTTGAAAGGATGCCTTTCATCACTGATGCATTCTGGAAAAATTATGAACACGTGTATGTAAATAGTTTGGCAGATGCAGAGAAAAGCAATGCAGAATCCTTTGCCGAAGTGTTTAACAATGCATCTGCAGAAAGGCACTTATCACCCAGGGCAAGCCGCTCGGCATTGTTCATTATGCTCTATCATGCTTATCCCATGCTTGAACTTCCTTTTCAATTGCTTGATACCCTTTTAGAAATAGACAACCAGTTGGGCGCATGGCGCTACCGGCACATCAATATGGTGCAGCGCATGATCGGCAGCCGTATTGGTACGGGAGGCAGTACCGGTGCCGGTTATTTAAAAGGGGCGATGGACAGGCATTATATCTTTAAAGAGATCGCTCAACTGAACAGTTATTTGGTTGACAGGAAGAAATTACCCCTGTTGGCGAAGGAAGTGGAGGAGAGGTTGGGGTATCATTTTTGATTCTCCTGAGCGGAGTCGAAGGGTTTGCCACGAAGATTCACAAAGGTTTTGCACAAAGAGGCACAAAGATTTTTCGAACGCCCCGGTCTGGTCTCCGACCAACGGGGTTTTTAGAATGATGTGCTGTATAAGAGTGCTACTCCAATGAAGCTAAATAGAATTATTGAAGCTTGGGATGAATAATCTGCGTAGAATGGGATGCTTCGTTCCTCAGCATGACAATCACCTTGGTGTTCTTTGTGCCTGCTTTGTGAATCTTTGTGGTATAACTTCCTACACCAACTCCTTCAACCTCTCCACCACTGCATCCACTTCTGCCTTGGTATTATGTTTACAGAAACTGAAGCGTACTGTTACCTGGTTTGGGTTATTGTTGATGGCACGTATAACATGGCTGCCCTGGTCGGCGCCGCTGGTGCAGGCGCTGCCGCCGCTGGCGCAAATATTATTGATGTCGAGATTGAATAAGATCATCTCCGATTTTTCTGTCTTTGGAAAACTTGCACTGAGTACGGTATATAAACTCCTGCCCAACGGGTCGCCGTTGAAAGCAACGCCTTTGATATTTTTCTTCAGCTCATCCATCATGTAATACTTCAGCGTACCGATATGGGCGCTGTCGGCCTCATAATTGGCTGTTGCCATTTCGAGGGCTTTGGCGAAACCAACAATGCCATACAGATTTTCTGTACCTGCCCGCATGTTACGTTCCTGTGCGCCTCCATGTACCAGCGGTTTTATTTTTACATTCTCATTAATGTATAAGATACCCACACCCCTTGGTCCATGGAATTTATGCGCTGCACCGGTGATAAAATGTAC
>Ga0138256_10008071_pt1 | contig 11087 bp, 7 predicted proteins | sample KNB2016incub_MG_FD_105486 | JGI IMG/M metagenome (GOLD analysis project Ga0138256, IMG submission 105486) | Active sludge microbial communities from wastewater in Klosterneuburg, Austria - KNB2014incub_MG | ecosystem: Engineered > WWTP > Activated sludge > Unclassified | place: Austria...
CGCTGCTGTATGCGCGTGCTGCGCAGTTGGTATTGCTCCGCACCGAGAATCACCTCTTCCATTGCCTGCACGGCCTTCACCGGGTACTTGCCAACCGCGCTCTCGGCGGACAGCATCACCGCATCAGTCCCGTCGATCACGGCATTCGCGACGTCACTCACTTCGGCTCGGGTCGGCACCGGACTCGTGATCATCGACTCCATCATTTGTGTCGCGGTGATCACCACCTTATTGCGATGCCGGGCACGCTGAATGATGGTCTTTTGCAAGCCGGTCAATTCTGCGTAGCCCATTTCGACCGCAAGATCGCCGCGCGCCACCATGACGACATTGCTGGCATCGATGATTTCATTGAGCGCGCTGATCGCCTCATGACGCTCGATCTTCGCACAGACGTGGCCTTGTCCACCGGCAGCCTGCAACAGCTCGCGAGCCTGTGTGATGTCGTCCGCGTTGCGCGCGAAGGACACCGCCAGATAGTCGACTCCCTGCTCGGCAGCAAAGCCGATATCGACACGATCCTTGTCCGTCAATGCGGGGGCGGAAATGCCGCCGCCTTTGAGATTGAGGCCTTTGCGATCGGATAGTTCGCCACCCGCACGCACGATCGTGTCGATGCGCGTTCCCTTGATCGCGGCCACCTCCAGTTCAATCTGTCCGTCGGCCAACAACAGCCGATCCTGCGGTTTGACGTCCAGAGCGAGTTGCTCGTAGGCGCAACCGACTATCTCGCTCGTGCCGGCACTCGGATCATGCGCACAGTCGAGCGCGAACCGCTGGCCGTCGGCGAGCGTGATTTTGCCGCCGCGAAAGCTCTCGATACGTATTTTGGGACCGCCGAGGTCGGCCAGGATGCCAACGTATTGCCCCGCGCGTGCGGCTGCGTCACGTACCAGCTGGATCCTCCGGGCGTGATCCTCGTGCCGGCCGTGTGAAAAATTGACGCGCGCCACATCGAGTCCGGCGCGCACCATCTCGGTGAGCGTGGCGAGATCATCCGTGGCCGGGCCGAGGGTGGCGACGATTTTGGTGCGCGATGCGTGTTTGGTGCGGGACATAGGCGAACATTCTGCCGCTTGGACGCGTGAAACGCGAGCGCGCTAACATGCAGATTGTCAAGAACGGCGACGAGGTGTGGCATGAGAGCAAGAGAGAAGGCGGGCGGGATTTGCGTCATGGCATACATAGCGCTCTGTGGCCCGTACGCGGCATTCGGTGCCGACGCGTCTCGCGATAGCTCCGCGGACGAGGCTCTCTACATGAAACGCTTCGAAGCGCTCGGTCGTGCGGCGCGTCTCGGTCAGGGCCTCGATCAATACGACACCCTCGAAACCGTAGTCGGGGCACACAAGGTTCAGCCATTGCGGCAAGCCGCGCCGAATCGGCGTTCGATCTCGATCGAGGCGCTGTCGACTGCGCGCGCGTACGCGCGGCAAAACAATAGCGAGTCTTTTCTCGTCTGGCGCGCAGGCGCGCTGCAGGAATCAAGTTACTTTGGAACCACAACCCCGGACACACTGATCGTATCGCGGTCGCTTGCCAAACCGATCACGGCCATACTGATCGGGCGCGCGATCGCGCTCGGCAAGATCCGCTCGCTCGACCAGCCCGTTGCCGATTTCATTACCGAGTGGCGTGGCAAGCCGCAAGAGAAAATGCTGATCCGGCATCTCCTCGACATGCGCAGCGGCCTGCTCCGCCAGAGCGCGTCGATGGATCCGAACAGCCCGCTCAATCGCGCCTATCTACATCCACGGCATGACGAAGTAATCATTCGCGACTATCCACTGACCGACGAACCCGGCACCCGCTACGAATACGCCAATGCGACGGCGGAAATGGTGGCACCGGTCATCGAGCGCGCGACCGGCATGCGCTACGCCGATTTTTTGGGCCGGGAATTGCTGGCGCCCATCGGCGCAGCCGGCGGAAAGATCTGGGTCAACCGCCCGGGCGGCATGGCGCACTCGGGCTGTTGCTTGTTACTGCCTACCGAAACCTGGATGCGAGTCGCACTACTGCTATTGAACGATGGCCGGGCAAATGATAAACAACTCCTGCCGACTGGCTATGTGCGGCAGATGGCGACTGGGAGCGTTCAGAATCCGTGGTACGGCCTGGGTATTTATGTCGCAGGCACCTACCGTGAGCGTCGCGGCTTCGCCAACAGCGACGTACCAGGAATGGGCCGGGGCGTACTGCACTCCGAGCCCTATCTTGCTGGTGATTTGTTCCTGTTCGACGGCAATGGCGACCAAGTCGTGTACATCGTTCCGTCGGAAAAGATGGTCGTGCTGCGGGTCGGCCCAGCGCCACCGAAGACCACCGACTGGGACAATGCATTCCTGCCTAACACCTTGATGCGTGGTATCGTGCGGCGACCGGGCGAATCATCCCCGACTCCGCAGGCTCGGCGACGCGATTGAGCGCGGCTTACTACCCGCGCGCGCGCGCCTCGAGCATCGCTACCGCTGGCAGCGTCTTGCCCTCCACAAACTCCAAGAACGCGCCGCCGCCGGTGGAGATATAGGAAATGCGGTCCGCGACCCCATACTTCTCAATCGCCGCAAGAGTATCACCACCCCCGGCTAACGAGAACGCCGCGCTGGTCGCAATCGCATTGGCGACGGCACGCGTACCTTCGCCAAACTGATCGAACTCGAATACGCCGATGGGCCCGTTCCAGATGATCGTGCCGGCATCTTGCAGCAGCGATGCAAAACGATCCGACGTGTCCGGCCCAATGTCGAGGATCAGCTCATCGGCGCGCACCTCATGGATGCTGCGGACGTCGGCATGCGCGGTGGCCGCAAATTCCTTGGCGACGACGACGTCGGTAGGCAGAGGGATTTCCGCCCCGCGCGCGCGTGCCTGTGCAAGCAATCGCCGGGCCATATCGAGCATGTCCGCTTCGTGCAGCGACTTGCCGACGGCAACGCCGGTTGCGGCGAGAAAAGTGTTGGCGATACCACCGCCCACGATCAATTTATCGACCTTGTTGAGCAACGACTCGAGCACCGTGAGCTTGGTAGAGACCTTGGAGCCCGCGACGATCGCTACCAGCGGCCTGGCCGGGTCGGCAAGCGCACGCTCCAGCGCGTCGAGCTCCGCCACCAGCAGCGGCCCGGCGCAGGCAATCGGCGCATACTTGGCGACGCCGTGAGTGCTCGCTTCCGCCCTATGTGCGGTGCCGAAGGCATCCATCACAAACACATCGCACAGCGCGGCCATCTTGCGTGCTAGTTTGTCGCTGTTCTTCTTCTCGCCTTTGTTGAACCGCACGTTTTCGAGCAGCACAACTTGGCCGGGCTCGCAATCGACGCCTGCCAACCAGTCCTTGACGAGCCGCACCGGCTTTCCTAACAGCTCAGACATCCTGGTCGCGACCGGCGACAACGAGAACTCGCCCGACACCACGCCCTCCTCCGGTCGGCCGAGGTGCGACATCAGCATGACGCGGGCGCCTTTGCGGATCGCGAGTTCGATGGTCGGCAATGCCGCACGAATGCGTGCGTCGCTGGTCACTTTGCCCGCTTCGATCGGCACGTTCAGATCTTCACGAATCAGCACGCGCTTGTCCGCGAGATCCAGATCCGCCATCTTGTGCACTTTCATGCTTGCAACGACGTGGACAGAACTCAGGACGCGCGCGACCAGGCGGTCGTGACGTCCAGCATGCGATTGGAGAAACCCCATTCGTTGTCATACCAAGCGCAGACTTTGACGAGCTTGCCGTCGATGATCCGTGTCATGGTCGAATCGTACGTCGACGAATGCGGATCATGGTTGAAGTCGATCGAGACGAGCGGTGCATCCGAGTACTGCAGCACACCCTTGAGCGGTCCGGCCGCCGCCGCCTTCATCATGGCATCGATTTCCGCGCCGCTGGTCGCGCGCCTGGGCGTGAAGGTGAGATCGACCAGTGACACATTGATGGTGGGGATACGCACCGCGAAGCCGTCGAGTTTGCCCTTCAGTGCCGGCAGTACGAGTCCGACCGCAGCGGCAGCACCAGTCTTGGTCGGAATCATCGACATCGTCGCTGACCGCGCACGGCGGATATCCTCGTGGTAAACGTCGGTCAAGCGCTGGTCGTTCGTATACGCGTGGATCGTGGTCATGAGACCACCTTCGATGCCGATTTTCTCGTGCAGCACACTCGCAATCGGCGCCAGGCAGTTGGTAGTACACGACGCGTTCGATATCACCGTGTGGCTAGCCTTCAAGGTGTCGTGATTCACGCCATACACGACGGTCGCATCGACATCCTTGCCGCCCGGCGCCGAGATGATCACCTTCTTGGCACCACCGGCGATGTGTTTGGAGGCCGCCTCTTTGCTCGTAAAGAATCCGGTGCACTCGTGCACGAAGTCGGCGCCCAGTTTACCCCAGGCGATCTTGGACGGATCACGTTCAGCGATCACCTTGATACGATCGCCATTTACGACCATTGAGTCGCCATCGACGCTCACGGAGCCTGGAAACTTGCCGTGCGCGGTGTCGTATTGCGTCAGATGCGCGTTGGTCGCCGCATCAGCCAGGTCGTTGATCGCGACAATCTGGATCTCCTTGTTGCGTCCCGACTCATAGAGAGCGCGCAGAATGTTGCGGCCGATTCGGCCGTAGCCATTGATGCCCACCTTGATTGGCATATTCTTCTTCCTCGTTACTCGTTAGTACTGTTAGATCACGAGCGCAGCAACTTGGCAAGTTCCTCGCGCAAGTGCAGAGCCGTGAAGCCGAACTCTTTGAATAAATCGGCACCCTTCCCGGATTCGCCAAATCGATCGATACCAACCACCGCGCCATCGCGCCCAACCAGGCGCCACCAGGACTGCGTCGCACCCGCCTCGACCGCCAGACGGCGCTTGACGATCGCCGGCAGGACACTTTCGCGGTACGGCGCGGGTTGTTGATCGAACACATCGACACATGGCATGGAAACCAGGCGCACGCGGCGACCCGCAGCCTGTTCGGCGCGCACGGCTTCAGCCGCGATGCCGACTTCAGAGCCGGTGGCGATGACGATGCACTCTGGCACACCCTGACAATCGATCAATACGTAACCGCCCTTACGCAGTGCAATCATTTGCTCCGGCGTACGTTGTTGCTGCGTCAACCCCTGCCGCGTCAACACGAGAGCTGTGGGGCCCGATTTGCGCTCCAGTGCCGCAGTCCAGGCGAACGCCGTTTCCACCGCGTCGCAAGGCCGCCACAGGCTGAGGTTCGGCATTGCGCGCAACGACGCCAGGTGCTCGATCGGCTGGTGCGTGGGCCCATCTTCGCCAAGGCCGATGGAATCATGCGTATAGACGAGCACGATCGGCTGGCGCATCAGGGCAGCCAACCGCACTGCGTTGCGTGCGTAGTCCGAGAACACCAGAAAGGTCCCTGTGTAGGGTCGGAAACCGCCGTGCAGTTGCAAGCCGCTCGACATGGCGGTCATCGCGAATTCGCGCACCCCGTAGTGGAGGTAGTTGCCCCGCGTGTCCGCACCCGTGATGGTCGTCGAATCCTTGCGGAAGGTGTTCACCGAGCCCGTCAGATCGGCCGACCCGCCTAACAACTCCGGCAGCGTCGGACCGATGACATTCAAGACAGTCTGCGACGACGCGCGCGTGGCTTGCGAATCGGTGCATTTCTCGGCGGCGCGCAATGCCGCCGCTGCACTCGCCTGCCAGTCCGCAGGCAAGTCGTGCTGCATCCGTCGCTCGAACTGCGCGGCACGAGCCGGATGCGCCTTCTTGTAGCGTCGCAAGATACGCAACCACTTCTTCTCGGCCGCGGCGCCAGCGTCGCGGGCATCCCAAGCTGCACGGATGTCTTCTGGAATGACAAACGGCGGTGAATCCCAACCCAATTGGGCGCGCGCCGCCGCCACTTCATCCGCACCCAGCGGCTCACCGTGCGTGGCTTTGGTGCCCTGCTTGTTAGGCGCGCCAAAACCGATGATGGTCTTGCAGCAAATGAGCGTCGGCCGATCCTTGCGCGCTTTCGCGCGCTTGATCGCCGCCGTAATCGCAGCAGCGTCTTGGCCGTCGACGTTCTTGATGACGTGCCAGCCGTAGCTCTCGAAGCGCTTGGGCGTATCGTCCGTGAACCAACCGACGACTTTGCCGTCGATCGAAATACCGTTGTCGTCGTACAAGACGATCAACTTGCCGAGCTGCAAGGTGCCGGCAAGAGAACAGGCTTCGTGCGAGATGCCTTCCATCAGACAGCCATCGCCGATGAAGCAATAGGTGTGGTGGTCCACCAATGCGAGACCCGGTTCATTGAACTCGTTAGCCAGCAGTTTCTCCGCCAGCGCCATACCGACGGCATTCGCGAGCCCCTGCCCCAGTGGACCCGTGGTGGTCTCGATCCCGATCTGTGGATCGTGCTCCGGGTGCCCCGGCGTGCGCGAACCGAGCTGGCGGAATTTCTTCAGATCTTCCAGCCCAAGCGGGTAGCCGGTGAGATACAGCAGCGAATAGAGCAGTATCGACGCGTGCCCGTTGGAAAGCACGAAACGGTCACGGTTCCACCACTGTGGATTGGCCGGATTGTGCTTGAGAAATCCGCGCCACAGCACTTCTGCAATGTCGGCCATCCCCATGGGCGCGCCGGGATGTCCTGAGTTGGCGGCCTGGACAGCGTCCATCGCGAGTGCGCGAAGGGCATTTGCAAGTGTGCGATGCGTGCTTGTCATAAAAAAACCCGGATTTACCGCCCCGGCCCTGCGGCTGGAGCAAAGTCCCATTATAATGGAGGGCTGTCACGTCTCTGTGGAATTCTCAATGGCAAATTCGTATTTATTCACTTCTGAGTCGGTATCTGAAGGGCATCCGGACAAAATCGCCGACCAGATCTCCGACGCGGTGCTCGATGCGATCCTCGAACAGGATAAGCGCGGTCGCGTGGCCTGCGAGACCCTTATCAAGACGGGTGTGGTAGTCGTGGCTGGCGAGGTAACAACCACGGCCTGGATCGACCTCGAGACACTGGTGCGCAAGACCGTACTGGAGATCGGCTACAACCACTCTGACATGGGCTTCGATGGTGCCACGTGTGGCATCCTGAACATCATCGGCAAACAATCGCCGGACATCGCGCAAGGCGTCGATCGCAAGAGCGAAAAGAATCAGGGTGCGGGCGATCAAGGCCTGATGTTCGGCTTCGCCACCAATGAGACCGATGTATTGATGCCTGCGGCGATCACCTACTCACATCGGTTGGTGCAACGCCAGGCCGAGGTACGCAAGAAGGGTAAGCTCAAGTTTCTGCGCCCCGATGCCAAGAGCCAGGTGACGCTGCGCTACGAAGACGACAAGCCGGTCGGTATCGAAGCGGTGGTGCTGTCGACACAGCACAGTGACGATATTTCGACCCGGCAGCTGCGCGAAGCGGTCATGGAAGAGATCATCAAGCCGGTGCTGCCGAAGAAGTGGCTCGATGCCCGCACCAAATATCACATCAACCCGACCGGCCGATTCGTGATCGGCGGGCCCGTCGGTGACTGCGGACTAACAGGTCGCAAGATCATCGTGGATACCTACGGTGGTTTTGCCCGCCACGGCGGCGGCGCGTTCTCCGGCAAGGACCCCTCGAAGGTCGATCGCTCGGCCGCCTATGCAGCGCGCTACGTGGCGAAGAACATCGTCGCGGCAGGCCTCGCGGATCGTTGCGAAGTACAACTGTCGTATGCGATCGGCGTGGCGGAGCCAACGTCGGTCATGGTCGAGACCTTCGGCACAGGCCGTGTGTCGCGCGAGAAGTTGACCGCGCTGGTCGGTCGTCACTTCGATCTGACGCCTTATGGTATCCGGCAGATGTTGCGACTGGTGCGGCCCATCTATCAACCAACCGCCGCTTACGGTCACTTCGGTCGCGAAGAGAAGAACTTCACCTGGGAGCAGACCGACAAGGCTCGGGCGCTGGCCAGCGACGCCGACGTGAAGGGGAAACGCCAGGCCGCATAGAGAGAGTTGCTTATGACTGCTCCCGAGGGGCGCTGCAGCGTCGGTACGACGCCAGGCTCGGCGAGTGGATGAATCAGACAACCGCGCCCGTTTATCCCGAAATTGTCAAACAATTGAGATAACGGAGTAAGTATGAACGCTGTTGTTAAACCCAATGCTAAGGGCGACTTCCGCGTCGCCGATCTGTCGCTGGCTGACTGGGGCCGGCGTGAAATCGCGATCGCCGAAACCGAGATGCCCGGCCTCATCGCGATCCGCGACGAATACGCCGCGACACAGCCGCTGCGCGGTGCGCGGATCACTGGCTCGTTGCACATGACGATACAGACCGCCGTGCTCATCGAGACGCTGCAAGCGCTAGGTGCGGAGATCCGCTGGGCCTCGTGCAACATCTACTCGACGCAGGACCACGCAGCGGCTGCGATTGCCGTGCGCGGCATACCGGTCTATGCCTTCAAGGGCGAGTCGTTAGACGAGTACTGGGAGTTCACTCACAAGATCTTCGACTGGCCGGACAACGGCTACTCGAACATGATTCTGGACGATGGCGGTGACGCGACTCTGCTATTGCACTTGGGCTCCAAGGCGGAATCCGACGCCAGCCTGCTGAGTCACCCCGGCAGTGAAGAAGAGGTTTCGCTCTTCAACGCCATCAAGGAAACGCTGAAGCGTGATCCCAAGTGGTACTCCACCCGGCTGAAGCACATCCGCGGCGTCACCGAAGAAACCACCACCGGCGTGAAGCGCCTGTACCAGATGGCCAAAGAAGGCCAGCTGGCCTTTCCCGCGATCAACGTCAACGATTCGGTTACCAAGAGCAAGTTCGACAACCTGTATGGCTGTCGCGAATCGTTGGTCGATGGTATCAAGCGCGCTACTGACGTCATGATCGCCGGCAAGATCGCGGTGGTTGCCGGCTATGGCGATGTCGGCAAGGGCTCGGCGCAGGCGTTGCGCGCGTTGTCAGCACAAGTTTGGGTCACCGAGATCGACCCCATCTGCGCGCTGCAAGCGGCGATGGAAGGCTATCGCATCGTTACCATGGACTACGCTGCAGACAAGGCCGACATCTTTGTCACGACCACCGGCAACTTCCAGGTGATCACACACGATCACATGAAGCGCATGAAGAATCAGGCGATCGTCTGCAACATCGGGCACTTCGACAATGAGATCGATGTCGCGGGTCTCAAGCAGTACCAGTGGGAAGAGATCAAGCCCCAGGTCGATCACATCATCTTCCCGGACGGCAAGCGCATCATTCTCCTGGCGCAGGGCCGGCTGGTAAATCTCGGCTGCGGCACAGGTCACCCGTCGTACGTCATGTCGTCGTCGTTTGCGAATCAAACGATCGCGCAGATCGAGTTGTTCCAGAACCCCGAGAAATATCCGGTCGGCGTCTATGTGCTACCAAAGCATCTGGACGAGAAGGTGGCACGTCTGCAGTTGAGCAAGCTCGGGGCAGAACTCACCGTGCTGACGGATGCACAGGCGCGTTATATCGGCGTGCCGAAGGAAGGTCCGTACAAGCCGGACTCCTATCGCTACTAGTTCGCCCGGCTCACTCGTGCCTGATCTCTTCGGACACGAGTGAGCAGACGACGGCCGGGCACGGTCTGGCCGTGCACCACAATCCGATTGCGAGCAGGTAGCGGTCCGGCGATTCAGTGCCTGCGCGGCCGCGCCGCTTCGACCAGCTCTTTGCTAACGGTATCGTAACGCTCGGTGACGGCCGCGAGGTCGTTCCTCTCGGCAAGATCAGCGCGTGCGCCGCGGACAACCATGTCCGCGTGGCGCTGCAAGACGGCACGGTCCTCGTCGCGACAGGTCGTCGAGGCCACGACCGCAACCGCTTCCAACAACCGAATCGTAACGGCCACACTGCTGTGTGCGTGCTGGCGGATCTGATTGAAAGCCGCGTCTGCAACGCCGGCGAAAGTCATCTGTGGCAGCACGAGTCGCAGGCGCTGCTGTTCGTCGAGCCGGTATGGTGACGGCAGCTCACGACCGGCGAGACAATACAGCGCAGAGCCGAGCCGATCGATGCAGGTGATCGCCGTGAACGGATCGTTGATGCCGGGCGACAACGCGCGCACGGCGATCTCGACCAATTGCTGCACGGAGAATTCGATGTCCTGACCGGGCGTACGCTGATTGCCAAACACTAACGCGCCGTTGATCTTGTCGGCAATGTCGTCCGCCACCCGATCGGGCGGCCAGACCCGCGCTAGCGGCGTCCCCGCTACCACGTAGTGTCCAGGTCGGCGCTCCATCCTGATCACGGCATCGTGTTCTTCGGCCAATGCCAGCAACGCGTCAGCGTCAACGTAGTGCATATAGCCGTCTTCGTCAGCGGCAACGACGAGCGCTTCCTGCTCAAAGTTGGGCGGCAAATCGCCCGGGATCGCCGCCGGCACGTCAGCCTCACCGTCGCGATTGAGCTCTTGCGGGAAATGGCGCTGTATCGTTAGTCGCAACTCCTTGCCAACGCGCGCCACGATCTCGTCAGCCTGGATCGAGACGGACACGTGATGAATAAAGAAGATCAGCACCCACAGGCTCGCCAAAGCGAAGATGACCCCGAGGGTAACGGACAGATGCGGCACGAACAGCGCATCGTCGGCGCGCCTGATCGTGCGCAGCACCAGCAGGCAATAGAGAAAGGTTGCCACGAACGTGCCCAGCACCAGCTGGTTGGTCGTGTCGCGCATGAAATTACGCAACATTCGCGGGCCAAATTGCTGCGAGGCCAGCGACAGTGCCACCAAGGTGAGTGAGAACACCACGCCCGCAATGGTGATCATCGAGCCCGCAATGGTTTGCAGGACGGCGCTGGCACCCTCGGCGCCGCCGCTGTAGATCCAGTCCATGGACTTCAGTCGGCCCGAGGTAACCGTCTCATCCAACCAGACGGTGAAGAAGGCGAACACGACCGCGCCAAACGCCATCAGCGTCGGCAAGAACCAGAAGCTGGCCCGCAAGCGATCGAGATACTTGAGTAGCGTGGCCTTCATGCGTCGAGCTTAACCGGCAATCGGGACCAGTGGAGCACAGGCCGTGAGGTGCTGCCAGCGAGACGCTAGCCGGTTGGTTCGTCGAAGAAATCGACGACGCCTGTCTCCAGCG
>Ga0138256_10008072_pt1 | contig 11085 bp, 6 predicted proteins | sample KNB2016incub_MG_FD_105486 | JGI IMG/M metagenome (GOLD analysis project Ga0138256, IMG submission 105486) | Active sludge microbial communities from wastewater in Klosterneuburg, Austria - KNB2014incub_MG | ecosystem: Engineered > WWTP > Activated sludge > Unclassified | place: Austria...
ACCGGTGAAGCGATGGGATCATGTATAGTACTGTTGCTAAGCGATCCGGCAGGTGTCCAGCTAAAACTATTTGCATTAGACACTGCAAAAAGCTGTGTAGTTTTTCCTTCGCAAATGGTTGTGTTAGTTCCGGCTTCCAGGGTTACGCTATTATCCAGTGGTATAAAAATATTTTGAGCAGCCACACAGTTGTTATCATCCCTTACAGTAACTGTATAATTTCCCGGTGCAAGATTGAATACATTATTGGGTTGGAAGTTGATCCCGTCTGTAGAGAATAAATAAGGATTCTTACCACCGGTAACATTTATTGTAGCCGTTCCATCGGCGCCGCCTGTGCAGGATGCAGCTACGGTAGGAATGCCGGTAATTATAAGATCGGGAAATAATTGAGCGATGCTGATAACAAGGCTGTCAATACAGCCTGTAGCGTCTTTTATTTTTACAGTATAAACCCCAACAGGTAAATTGCTGAACGTACTGTCGTTTTGATAAACACCATTATTAATGGAATATTCAACAGGAGAAGCCCATTCCCATCCACCTGACACTCTTATTTCCCCGGATGCATAGCCTTTACAGTTGATCTCTGTTTTTGAAACAAAGTCCAGTGTTTTAATAATGATCAGTGATGAATCTCTTCCATTACATGTTCCTTCTGTTGCTGTGCAATAATAGGTGGTAGCGTTATTGGCTGGCGACGCAAAAGGATTTCTTATGGCAGTATTGCTCAATGTAGGGTTAGCGTCCCATTGATAAACGGAATACCCTGCAGATGCTGTTAACTGTATCACGGTATTTTTACAGATGATAGCCGTATCGGGATTGATACCCAGGGTATCGTAATCCCTTATTTGTATAGTAGTGCTGTCAGTGGGAGTACCTGCTCCGCATCCTCCTCCTGCCAATGCATAAACTTTTATTGTTTCAATACCCTCCGGCATATTATCAATAATGGGTAAAACATTTACGGTCACTTCAGTTTGATTGGCCGGGATGGTGACGTTCACAGGGAGTAACTGCATATCAACCCCGTTGGTTGCTGTACCGGCATATGAAAGCGAAACAGTAAGGGAGTTTGCATCTGCCTCAGGCCTTTTTATCTTGAAAGATCCTGCTGAACATCCTTCTACCAGGTAACTGTTACTCTGCGGATCGGTTTGTGTATTGTTAATAATGCTGATGGTGTTGGATGAAAGGCTTTTTGCTTCAAGAAAAACACCACTGTCAACAGCATGATCTATAACATCTGCGATCACTAATTTTAAATGATAGGTTTGACAGGGCTGCACCTGTGCTACTGCAGTAAATCGCAAGGTATGTCCATCGTGTGTAAAAAAAGGATTCGGTAGATTATTTACGTAATAAGCTACATTATTAGGGCAGCCGCCGCCCGGTACCTGGTTTACATTAAAGATTGAAACAGGAAGCGTAGTGTTAGGCACCAATGCAATATTCTTTAAACCCAGGATTCCGGGACCGGAAATAAAAAAGGCAAAGGCATCATTGAAATTGCACACCCATGCCGGTGTATATTCTTCGGAACTGAAAACATAATTGAATTTGATACTGTCTCCCAGGGGAACAAAATCAAATTCAAGAACAGTAGCGTCGTGCGTATCATCACGGTTAACGCCAATAGAGGTTGCCAGGTCACCATCTCCGGGCAGGCCATTGTCTGTATCGGCCAGGGCATTTTGCGCCAGGGTAGTACCGTTGCCATCTAATCCCCAATTAGCACCTATTGATTTGGCTAAGCCGTTTGTGAGCACAATACCACTGTCAATACCGATTGAAGTGCCTGAAATATTATTGAAAAAGCCTGTGGCCGATGGGGCTGCTATCAAATTAACATTGCTGATAACCACACCGGTTCCTACCAGTCGTTGAGCTAATGCCAATGCATTACTTTGAGATACGATCTGTAACTGAGCTTCCGAGGAAGTAAAACTCAGCAGCGCTGTAACCAATAAAATCACCAACCTGTAAAAAGATCCCATAGTTAAAAATTGACATCAAAAATAATACGACAAGTATTTCGCCTTTTCAAAAATCACACGGGTTTGAAACAGGATATGGAATGCCAGCTATTTATTTGGGGGAAGTAGTTAAGCGGACTGCAAAATAAGCCAAAAAAACAAAAAATGCTACAGGTTAGTAAATTATCTTATCAGTGTTGAATACCCTTTTTTTTGCCGCCGCCTGGTTTTTAACCAGCGGCGTATAATACTGTTGCATTCTTTTCAAAAAACTATATTCTTTTTAATTCACTGAAATTACAGCATGGTTCCCGTTGGTTGAAAACCAGACGGGGGCATCCGATATAGTTAGATATTTTAATTTTGAAGAAATAAATAGGGGTACCTACGGCGGCAAAAGATGAACTGCTGTAAGCTTTAGATGAAATTATACAGGCTGATTTTTATTGAATGGAGAGTTTTTTCACAGTCTGACGGACAGGGTTTGCCGAAGTACGGGAATCAGTATTCCGTCCGTTCGGAACCGATGATGATTGAAGTGTTGGCTGCCGTATTATTTCGATAGCTCTTCCTCCATTGTCTTAATGCTGTTTGTCAAACTAGCATTTGATGCTGTCCATTTTTTTGTTTCAGCTAACCATAAATTAAAATTTTTCTTGTCCTTCTTTTCATAGTAGGTATGTAAAAGATTGTAACAGTTTTCACCATTATAAGATTTATCGGTACAAACTGCGATTGCTTTTTTACAACTTTCTGAAGCCTTGTCTAATTGTCCTGATTTTATTTGAGCATAAATTAATTCCTTATTTATATATGCGTCTGTTGGATTGGTTTCAAGGGTATTTTGTAAAACTAAAATTGCTTTGTCAAACTGACTTAGGCAGTTGTATGAAAATGCAAGTTCAACAGATAGTCCTTTGAATTTAGGGTCGATTTTTTGTGCTTTTTCAAGATATGTCAAAGCTTTGGCACATTCGTTATAGCCATTGTATAAAAAGCCCCAACGATACAAGTGTCCAACCGAAGTCGTGTCTCCCAAATATATTTTTAGCCAATCTGGATATTCTTTTATTTCAAGTTCTTTATACTTTGTCGAAGGTATAAATGCGACTTTTACATTATTTGGCTTCAATCTATATTTCATTCCAACATTATCTAACTTTTTAGGGATAAATTTTCCGTCTTTGGAAATTGTAAATGAGCCTTCAAGATTGAGTGTCAACCCTGCTGATGCGTCAATATAAATAAATCCATAGTTCAATAATGTGTCTTTGTCTGTCCCAATTGCAACCCATTTATTTTCGCTCTCAACAAATCTGTGGTCAAAAGTTAAATTGCTTTGTCCTCTTAAATTTGTTGCAAAAAATGGTAGTAAAAAAAGTAAATATTTCATAATTGTAAAGTGTCTGTGAATATGGCGCACAACGTGAGTTTGTGAAAAAATTCTTGCCGCTCTATAAATATACACACAATGTTAATAGCTTCAAAGCAGTATGATTTTTGTGTAAATAAGGCATGTAATTTATACCAGGACAACCCCGCCAACAGACCTATTTTTTTGTCATCGTAGGTAGTCAATACCATCGTGAACTGCCGCCGCCTGGGTTTTAACCATAACTGTTCGGAAGAATAAAAAATGGCAGAGAATTCTGAATATAGGAGTAGAATTACAAATGTTGAAACTACAGAATTACTAAAGTACAGTAGTGCTGCTCCTGAAATCTGGCTGTATATCGATTTCGGGGCTCTTTTTTTGTTACTTTTTTGGAGAAGCAAAAAAGTAAGTAACTATAATAAAATCTTCCAAACACTTATGGGTTTTTAACCAGCGGTGTATAATACTGTTGCATTCTTTTCAAAAAATTATATTCTTTTTAATTCACTGAAATTACAACATGGTTCCCGTTGGTTGAAAACCAGACGGGGACATCCGATATGGTTAGATATTTTAATTTTGAAGAAATAAAGAGGGGTACATACGGCGGCAAAAAAAACAAAAAATACTATAGTCAGTGAATTAAGTATCGCATCAGTCTGGAAAATGGATGTCAGCCTGAGCTTGTCGAGGGCGATTTTTTTGTGCAATCCGGTTTCGACAAGCTCAACCTGACAGTAAGTTATTATTGAGAATTTTAAAACTGATACACTACCGTAGATTATCTTATCAGTGTTGAATACCCTTTTTGCTGGATGATATTTCCTTTGTAATCCACGGCTTCAGCTATCCACACATAGGTGCCACTGTTTTGTTCTTTACCCTGTATTTTCCCATCCCAGCCTGTGGAAGCATTGGTAGTTGAGAATAATAATTGCCCAAACCTGTTGAACACATTGAAATGATGAAATTCCCTTACCCCTACAGGAACCGGCTTTAAAACATCATTCACTCCGTCTCCATTTGGTGTAAAAGAATTGGGTACATAAATATCGGGGCCCCTGAAAACTTTTATTCTTACCTGGATGTCATCTGTACAATGATTTACAGTGCTTGCATGTAAAGTGTAGGTGATGTCCTTGTCTAAAATAGCAACAGGATTTGATATGAACGGATTATTCAGGCCATAAGAAGGTGTCCATGTAAAATCTGTAAAACCACTATTGTTAATGTCTATTGCATTCAATTGCAAAGGCTGGTTAATAGAAACCATCGTATCGGTAGTAATAGAAATTTTGGAAGGAAGGGCAAAGCTGATCTTTACTTCATCATCGGCTATGGATGTGCAACCCAATGCATCTTTGACTTTTAAATGATAGGTCATGTTGCCGGCCCCGGGGTTAGTAACCGCTGGGTTGGCAATTCTTGCATTACTGAGATTTGTTGACGGACTCCAGTAATAAGCTGATCCGCCACTTCCATTAAGCTGGCCGTTGTTTCCAAAGCAGATAATTGCATCGGGCCCTGCATTTGCCTTTGGTGCAGGCAATGCTGTTACTGTGACCGGAGCTACAACAGAACATCCTGTTGAAGTAATTCCTTTAATGTAATAAGTTCCTGCACTGGCTACAGAAGGATTTATATAAGGAAGGGTTGCGGCTGCATCTATCCAATAAGTAAAGACAAGGCCAGTTGTTGACCCGGCAGTTATTGATGCAAGGGTAAGATCAACAGTATTATCAGCACATATAGCAGCAGGGGTATTGATCTTAAGTACAGGTGGTGCAGCAACAGTAAAGTTTGCCATTGCCTGTGTGCCGCCACATACCTGGTTAGGCATAGCAACAACCGTATAATTTATGCCTGCTGTCAGGCCTGTGAAATGTCCTGTAGTATTAGTCGCCACTTGTGTAGTGCCGTTAAATAAATTGTAAGTAACTACTGAACCGGTTGGAGGCGCAGGGTTGATGGATGCATCTGCAGATAAAGAACAACCGGTAGTTATATTCACCGAATAAACAGGAACTGCACAGTAACGGGATAGATTGATCGAGGCAACAAAACCATCACCGCAGGCATATAAAAATCCCCTGTCCTTATCATACACCAAATCATAAACCGAACTGGATGAAAAACCGGCGATGGTAATATCGGCACCCGCATCATCATCAAATGATGTACCGGTGAAATGATACACTTTAATGGTGCCATTGCGGGAACCCACAAAAACATTGTTACATTCATCAGCAACTATTCCTCCCTGCATGAGCAACTGGTTTCCGGAAACAGAAAGGGGTGAACAAGTTGTCAGGCCATCTGATTTATTGAAAGCTTTCAGGTTTTTCCCATCCCAGTAAAATAAATGGGTTGAGTTGATTGCTATGGTATTGCTTGAATTATCGATACCGGATAAATAAGGCCTGTTAACCGGCACATGCAATGCATTACTGCCGGTGGATTTACTCCATGCTATATTTTCAAGTGCATAAGGTGGCAGATGTTTATAGATCTTGTTATTAAGACTCGGGTCAAGAATTGATGTGGAAAATATACTGTACAGCTGATTTGACACCGGGTCAATTACCAGGTCTGAAATATCTGTATTGCTTGTATTGATCTCGGTAAGATGGATGGGGCTGATCGTATTGGATGATGGGCTCAACCTGAACAACTGGATATTTGATGTAGGTTCCTGCCCGGTACTTGCTTCGCCGGCAATATAAATTTCTGGTGAGCCGCCATTACAGGTCCATGCCATTTTCCAGTTTTGGGTATAGTCACGGTCGGCATTGGTTATGTAGTTATCATATAATCCGTCGTTATCCAGGCGAATGACCCTGAAACCAGCTTCCTGTAAGCCCTGTCCTAAATAAATTTTGCTGTTTATTTTATCTACAACCCAACCACCCCGTGAACCTCCAAATTCCCAGCATGGGGTGCCCATTGAACCATTGAATGTCCATTCCAATCCACCCGAAGCATTGTATTTAGAAAGCATCTGCACTGTTCCGTCTCCACCACCAACGGTATAAATATTACCGCTGTAATCAAAATCAATATCCTTGGCTTTGCCGGCATCTGTTCCGGAGAGTGTGGAGGTGCCTGAAACAAAGGGATCAATTACAAGCGTTTTCTGTTTGTTGTAATTTGAAGGCAGAGTGAAATTTATAATGTTATTATTTATTTTAAAGGGAGATAAAAATTTTTGTGAACTGTTGTCGGTATGGTAGCACTCAGCAGTTGAAACAGATATTTCATCAATGCCAGATGCTATAATAAGATTGCCATGTCTATCCTGTGTGATATTTTTTATATCGCCTCCATATTTCATTTTGATCTTACTGATGTCGGCGCCGGGACTTACCAGCAAGCTATATTCAAACCCTGCTTTCTTGTTTTCGGTAAACGAGTAAACAAGATCAATACCCGGGTAAAGTTCTTTATAAACTATTTTTTTATATGCCCTTGCTTTGGTTCTTAAAAGCCCGTAAGAGAAATGATCATGACAGATATCTTCAGCAACGATCCGGGGATCAGGATTTGCATTTAACCACTCCATCGTAATGGTACGGTCAATAGTTGTTGGCTTTCCTGCTGATCTCAGCTTTTGTAATTCTTCACCAGATGCTTTTATTGTTTTGCGCTGCAGGTAGATCACCCCTTTCGGTGTAAAAAGCACAGGCATTGCCAATCCCTCATATCCATAGTGGATCTTGCCCATGTTACCATATTCGGCTAAAGTACTTCCGTATTGGCCAATGTTTTCAATATACCTTGTGCGGGTACCAAACAGATCTGCATCATTTCCGGCAGCAGCATGTAAAGAAGAAATTATTGGAGTTTTGGTATTAAGGTTCCCCACCTGGGCAATAGAACTGCCCCATGTGATAAAAAGAGGTAATAAAAATGTGCATAGCTTCAGGAATTTAGTTCCTGACCTTCTGCGCTGCGTTTTCATGATAGCGAGGTCTAGCTCAATAAAGATAGTACTATATTTTACAATAAAGGCTCCTTAACTGAATAAGAAGCCTTTACGGATTATAACGGATAATTTATAAACTTAGTGTACTGATTATAAACTTAATGTGCTGAGCACATCGTTCATATTCCGCACAGCATCAGCGCTTTTGTTAAAAGCTGCCTGCTCTTCATTATTTAGTTTGTAATCAACTATTTTTTCCCAACCATTTTTGCCTATTACAACAGGTACGCCTATACAAATATCCTTTTGTCCATATTCACCATCCAGGGAAACACAACAAGGGAATAATTTCTTTTCATCTCTCACAATCGCCTCAACCAGGGCTGCACCCGCTGCTCCTGGTGCGTACCATGCTGATGTACCTAAAAGGCCAGTAAGTGTGGCACCACCAACCATAGTATCTGCCACAACTTTTTTCAAAGTAGCCTCATCTAAGTAATTTGAAACCGGTGTTCCCTGGTAAGTAGCTAATCTTGCCAGAGGAATCATGGTAGTATCTCCATGTCCACCAACAACCACTGCCTGCAGGTCTGTGGCCGTACACCCCATGGCAGTTGAGAGGTAATATTTAAAACGGCTGCTGTCTAAAATCCCACCCATACCTATAACACGGTTCTTCGGTAGTCCGCTTGATTTTAAGGCCAGGTAGGTCATGGTATCCATTGGGTTACTGATAACAATAATGATGGCATTGGGTGAATGCTGCAAAATATTTTGAGTAACTGTTTTTACAATTCCTGCATTTATGCCAATCAGTTCTTCCCTTGTCATACCAGGCTTACGGGGAATACCAGAAGTAATCACCGCAACATCTGTACCGGCTGTTTTGGAATAATCATTTGTACTGCCAATAATATTGGTATCAAATCCCAGCAAAGTGGCGGTCTGCATCATGTCCATTGCCTTGCCTTCGGCAACGCCTTCTTTAATGTCGAGCAAAACAAGTTCATTACAAAGTTCTTTCCGGGCAATATTATCGGCACAGGTTGCACCAACGGCCCCGGCTCCAACTACAGTTACTTTCATTTAAATATGTTTATTGTTGAAAAAATTACCTGCCTACCGCAGGCAGGTTTGGGGCCAAAGGTAATTAATTAACGTGTGAGGGAAAATGGATTTTTGGTAGTGTCTCAGTTAGAAAAAGGATCCTTCTTCAAAACGAATTGTCAGGTTGAGCTTGTCGAAACCGGTTTCATAATCGCCTTCGACAAGCTCAGTCTGACAGAATTTTTTCAAACTGAGACACTACTGGATTTTTAGGTCTTTTACCTTTTAGTTTACATGCTTTTTAACGTTTTGCTGTGGAATTTTGGAAAAGTTTTGGCGTTACCCGGTAAATAGTAAGTTCGCCCATGTTGAAAACCCTTTCAGTAATTGCCTTCCTTGTAGTACAATATTCAGCCTTCTGTAAAAATGCAGACATTGAATTTACTGCGGTTTACAACAGCCGGAAGCATATAGTTAAGATCAACTGGCAAAGCAGGATATCCAATATAAAAGCATTCATCATTCAGCGAAGTTCGGATAATAACGCCTGGGCCGATATAGCGCTGAGACAGGTAAACAGCAATACAGCGAACAAGGCATATTATTTTGAAGACAGCAAACCGGTTGCTGGCGATAATTATTATCGCCTGAAGTACATTACCGGTGATAACAAAATAGAATACAGCCCGGCGGTAATGCTTATTACAGCATCCGGGGGATATAACTGGGTAATGTATCCGGTGCCTGTAAAGGATATGCTTACACTTCAGTACAAAGGTTCGGAAACAATTAAAGGAGTGATCACAGTCTTGATACAGAATAGCTCAGGTAATATTATAACGAGGACACGGAGCGCTTCATTAACAAAAGTCATCCGGATACCGGTAAATAACCTGGGTAGCGGTATTTATGATGTACGCATTGTTGTGGAGAACGAAATTATATGGAACCAGCGTTTTGTAAAATAACTTCACTGCACTTATCCCGGTTACAAAGCTTCAGCAATTTTTTCAACAGGTACCGACCCGTCAAATGATTTTATAAAATCTCCCTTTTTATCATACACAAATATGGCAGGGAAAGAACGTACACGGAAAAAGGTACTAAAAAAATAGGAAGGGTCCCAGCCCATGATGATATTGGGGTAATCAGCAATTTTATATTCCTCGTAAAACTTTTTCAGGTAAGCAAATTCCAGTGACGATGCCATTATGATCTGTGCTTTTTTGAATAGCTCAATGCTAGCTGTGAGTTCTTTTGTTGCATGCTGGCAATGGTCACAATCGGGACTGAAAATGATAATTACAGTAGCTCTCTTTTTTGACAGGTCATCTTTAGTAAAACGGGTACTGTCTGGTATTTTTATAATATTGAATGGAGGCACTGTAGGGAACCGGAGATAGATCAAGGTGCTGTCGGCCTGGGCCATAGCCAATTTATATAAACAGGCGCATAGTACCAGGCAAATGATCTTCTTCATCCATTAAATTTTAATAAAGCTAAACCCTTTGTTTGATAAACGGGGCTGGTAAGTGTGGGTGGTTGATACCGGATTTCGGATTTAGCTTTACTATTCCTACTTTTGCAGCCACTTTAAAAATTTGTGATTATGGCAACAACAGCAGACATGAGATCAGGACTTATCATCAAAATTGATGGCAGCCTGTACAGTGTAATAGAGTTCGGGCAGAACAAAACAGCCCGTGCAGCAGCCAAGGTATGGGCTAAATTAAAAGGGGTGGATAATAACCGCACCATTGAAATGACCTGGAACAGTGGAGAGACCATCTTCCCGGTAAGGGTTGAAAAAAAGCCATACCAGTTCCTATATAAAGACGATACCGGGTATAGTTTTATGGATACAGAGACTTTTGAACAGATCACCGTGCAGGAAGCAATGGTTGACGCACCCCGTTTTTTAAAAGACGGGCAGGAGGTATCTGTACTGATCAATGGCGAAACCGAACTTCCAATGGGTGTTGAACTTCCCGACAAAATTGTATTATTGGTTACATACAGTGAGCCTGGCATGAAAGGCGATACGGCAACCCGGACACTTAAGCCGGCAACTGTTGAAACAGGCGCCACTGTTAATGTTCCCTTATTCGTGAATGAAGGAGAGCTGATCAGGGTGAATACCAAGACAGGAGATTACGTGGAAAGGGTTAAAGAATAACCTGGAAATAGTTATTTAAAAATGGGTAATTGCTTAGTCAGTTACCCATTTTTGTTTACTCCGGAATTTGCAATTTTTAGGCTTTTTTGGGCCAATTTACCCGATTTTTGCCCTAAAAATGGCAATTTTGCCCATATTTTTAAATTTTTGGTTGGAGTTATGATTAATCTTATCCTATCTTAGCAGTCCGTTTCATTTCAAAACTTAACTACTTAAACCATCCACATGGACATCAAGCAAATCCAGGAGTTAGTAAAGCTCATCAATAAAACAAATATCGGCGAAATAACCATTGAAGAGGAAGGAGTGAAAATTACAGTGAAACAGAAAAAAGACCCCGTTCAGCATATCATTGCCGGCGGGCCTTCTGCCCCTGCATATGCAGCACCCGCAGCCCAGCCAATTTCGGCTCCAGCCCCTGCAGCGGCAGCCTCCAAACCTACAGCCAGTCCCAAGACCGATAATCTGGTTACTATTAAAAGTCCCATGATCGGTACTTTCTACCGCCAGGCCGGGCCCGGCAAACCCATATTTGCCAGCGTGGGGGATGAAGTTACCCCGGGCAAAGTGGTCTGTATCATTGAAG
>Ga0138256_10008074_pt1 | contig 11084 bp, 14 predicted proteins | sample KNB2016incub_MG_FD_105486 | JGI IMG/M metagenome (GOLD analysis project Ga0138256, IMG submission 105486) | Active sludge microbial communities from wastewater in Klosterneuburg, Austria - KNB2014incub_MG | ecosystem: Engineered > WWTP > Activated sludge > Unclassified | place: Austria...
CTTCGCCACGCGCTGATCCTGGTCGACGGCCGCTCGACGGTCGAGAAGCTCGAGCATCGCGGCTCGATGATCCCCGACTTCCCCGCGGCACTTCGCGAGCTGCTCGCGAGGGGCCTCGTGGTGCCCGTCGGGCACGGCGGTCCGCCCACCGGGCCGGGTGGCGCCGCCAACGGCCGCAACCTCGTGAACAGCCTCGTGGCGACCGCGCAGACCATCCTCGGCGACAAGGCGGGCAAGGTGGTGAAGAAGATCGAGGAAGCGGGCCACACGCGCGAGGAGCTGCTGGCGGCGGTGGAGGGATGCTACAAGCTCATCCGCCTCACCATCGACGAGGCCCGGGCCGAGGAATTCCGCGCGGCCGCGAAGGACGTCATCGCGCGCGGCGGCTGAACGGCACCGCGCTTCCTGCAGGCAAGGGCCCTCAGGCCAGGGTGATCGAGCCGGTCTCGAGGCTGAACCGGCGGGCCGCCTGCGGGTCGGCCGCCATTTCGCGGGCCACGCGCAGCCAGTGCCCGCGGCCCGCCTCCACGGCTTCGCGGACCTCGTGCATGCCGCTGCCGGCCAGCCACGCGTCCCTCGCGGCCGCGAGCCGCGGGAAGAGCTCCCGCCGCAGCCCCGAGAAGGTCGCGAACCAGAAGTGCAGCGAGGGCACCGCCTCGCGCCCGATCAGCGTGGGCAGCGTCACGAGCGTGTCGGCGAGCAGGTCCCGGACGGCGCGCGCGGTGATCTCCAGGCGGCGCTCGCCGGCCGACGCCATCAGGGCTTCCCACGCCTCTCCGAGAAGGCGCCCGGCGGCCAGCTCGCCGAGCTCGTGCAGGATGAGCGTCTCGCGCTCCGCCTCGGCCATGCGCGCCAGCGCCGCCGCGCGCTCCCCGGGATAGCCGTAGGCATCCAGGGCCACGGCCATGGAGCCCTCCGACGCGCGCGCGTCCCAGGCCTCCGCGGTGAGCCAGAGCCAGCGCTGGAACGCCTCCCGGCGCAGCACGATCGTCTCGCCCTGCAGGACCGCCGGCGCCGCGTCGAGGTCGCGCACGTATTCGCACCCCGCCTCCAGGACCTCGACCCCGTCCCGGTGTGCGCGGCGCGCCAGGCGCGCGAGGAAGAAATGCGGCTTCCCGAAGCGGCCGCGCCCGGCCCCGTAGACGAGGCCCTCCGGCACCAGCTCGGCATTCACCGACGCCACGTCGAACGGATCGGCCTCGCCGGAGGCGAGGGGCAAGGGCGCCCAGTCGGCTTCCGCGAGGCCATCCCACAGGGCCTCGCGCTCGGCGATCCACCGGGCCACCTCCGCGCGCGGCGGGACGGCGTCGAGCGCCAGGTCGTTCTCCCAGCGGTAGTACTCGCGCATGGCGAGCAGGTAGTTGCACAGCGTGAGGTCCTGGGCGTGCCGCGCATCCGAGAGATGGCAGTTGGCCTGCACCGCGGCCAGGATCGGCGCGAAGGCGAGCATCAGGTCGCGCCCGCGCCGCCGGCGGTCCGCGGGCGGCCTTCCCAGCGCACGATGGCGGCCACGACCGGCTCGAAGGGGATGCCCGGCAGGCCGTCGAATCGCTGCTGCGCCCGAGCGACGAGCGCGTGCACGTCGGCGGGGGCCGGCGCCTCGCCGAGGAGCTCGGCCAGCCCCCGCAGCCCGCCGCACTGCAGGCGCAGCTCTGCCGCGTGCGGAATCGGCGCGCCGGGCGGCGGCAGGCGCAGGGCGAAGGTCGCGCGCTCGCGCAGCAGCGCGCGCAGCGTGCGGCAGTTCGCGTTCGCCACGGGCGTGGCGCAGCGCGGCCTTTCCGCCTCGCCCTCGAGCGCCATGGTCGCGAGCGGGCAGCCCGCGTGCCGGGCGAGCAGCGCCCGCCCGAACGCGCAGGCGAGCGGCGCCTCAGTCGTCATCGAGGCGCGGCGCGGGCTCGCGCACTTCGGTGAGCAGCACCTCGGCGCCGAGCTCGTTCTCGGCGAAGATCACCTTCACCTTGCAGTCCGCGGGCAGCGCGGGATCCTTGCGCAGGGCCTTGGCCCGGGCCGAGGCCTCGGGGAAGGAGGCCGTCTCGCCGATTCTCTCGAGGCGGTGGAAGGGGAAGACCTTGTAGATGTAATAGGGCATGGGGGCGGGGCGGCGTCATTCGCCGTATCGGGTGGTGGACTTGCGCTTGCCCGGCGTCGTCCTCTGGATCACCACGCCGCGCACGGCGGAGAGGTCGTCGAGGTCGACGGAGGGATAGCCCGGGTTGAGGGGGCGCAGCTGCCAGCGGCCCGAGTTCGCGACGAGCTGGCGGAAGGTCCATTCGCCGCCGGGGTTCGCGAGCACGAACGAGCCGTCGGTGGCGAGGCCGTCGGGCTCGATCACGATCACGTCGCCCTCGGCGAATTCAGGGGCCATGGAATCGCCAAGCACCATCAGGGCGAACGACTCCGATCCGCTGCAGGCACCCGTTTCGGCCGCTTCGCCCGCCACGGCGGGCAGGATCGGGATGGTCTTTCGGTCCGGCATGGCGGAAGTCATCGCGGGATCACCAGGCCTGGAGGGTGATCGAGCCGGCGGGGACGCCCGCGCCGACGAGCGCGAACTCGGCCGCGCGCGCGAACGCGTCGGGCCCGGCCACGTAGACGCTGGCGCGCGCGAGGTCCGCCTGCGCGCGAACCGCCGCGACGAGCTCCTCCGCGCCGGCGGCCGCGTCGGGATTGGCCACGGGTATCCAGGCGAAGCCGTCGAGGGCCTCGGCCCACGCGCGGCACTGGTTGGCGAGGTAATGGCCTGCGGGCCGAGTGGCGAGCCAGGCCACCGTGTAGGAGGTGGCGGCATCGGCCGAGAGCGCGTATTCCACGAGGCTCTTGATGGGGGCGAAGCCCAGGTCGCAGGCGACGAAGACGAGGGGCCTTCCCTCCTCGCGGCCGAGCACGAAGGCGCCCTCCGGGCCCACGAGCGTGACGGGGTCGCCGACCCGCAGGCGCCCCGAGAAGACGTCGGCGGCGAAGGCGTCCGCCCCGTCGCGGCCGATGTGGAAGTGGAGGTTGCGGTCGTCGCAGGGGCAGCTCGCGATCGGGTAGGCGGCGTGCACGTCGCCGGCCGCCGTGGCGGCGCCCAGGCTCGCCGACTGCCCGGCCAGGAAGCGCAGCCGCGTCGAGCGCGGCGTCTGCAGGTGCAGCAGGCGGGTCTCGGGGTCCAGGGCGGAGACGGCCCGCACCGTGGTCACGATCTCCTGGCGCGGGATGTCCTCGGGGCCGGCGGCCTCCAGCGTCTCGATCTTCAGGTCGGTGACGGCGGAATAGGCGCACATCAGGATGTGGCCCTGGGCGCGCTCCGCGTCCGAGAGGGCGAAGTCGTGGGAGCGGATCCGCTGCACCTCGCCGTCCACGACGCGGCACCGGCACAGCCCGCAGGTGCCGTTGCCGCAGCCGTAGGAAAGGCGCAGCCCCGCCTTGAGCCCCGACTGCAGCAGCGAATCGTGGCCCTCGACGAAGAATTCCCGGCCGCTCGGCCGGACCTCCACGCGCGGCGTCATGACCCGCAGCGCGTCGTCCATGTCGGCGACGGCATCGCCCGCCTCGCCCGCCAGCACCCGACCGAGCCCGTCGTCCAGCAGCCCGAGGAGCCGCGGCTGCCCCGGGTGACCCGCGAGGGACTCGCGCAGGGCGCGTCCGAGTTCCTCCACGAGCGCGTGGTAGCGCTGCACCGTCCGGCGCATCTCGGCGAGCTCCAGGCCCTGCGCGAAGAGGCGCTGGGCGAGGACTTCCTGGGACGGGAGCATTCGTTCGCGGACACGGCGGCCAAAGGCCTCCTCCTTGATTCGGTTGACCCACTCGATCGCCCCGGAGCCCTCCAGGTCGGCGAGCGGAAAGGCGCGCCGGAGCTCCTCGACGCTCACCATGCCCTCGTCGGTGGCGAGGCGGCCCTCGCCCACCATCTTCTGGAGCGTGCTGCGGTGGACGCCGACCAGGCTGGCCGCCCGGGCGAGCGACAGGCGGTGGGACACGTTGCCTCCTCGGTGACCCGCGCGCCCGATTTCAGGGCGCGGCAAGCCAGTTTAGACCAGCCCTTGTGGGGGGAGTATTTAAGAAGACGTTGATATGCGTCACTACCCAAGTGGGGGGGGCAGTATTACCCTACGCGGGTATAGCCAGCCCGGGGTCCGGGCCGCGAAATTGCGATACCCGGAAGGCGGGAGGGGTTTTGTCATGTCCCGCGCCCGCATCCCACGGAAACCGAGCAAGGAGATCGCCACATGGACTACAACAAGGAACTGGACGCGCGCGGGCTCAACTGCCCGCTGCCGATCCTCAAGACGAAGAAGGCCCTGGGCGAGCTCACCGCCGGCCAGGTGCTGAAGGTCATCTCGACCGACGCCGGCAGCGTGAAGGACATGGAAGCCTTCGCCAAGCAGACGGGCAACGAGCTCCTGTCCTCGCAGCCCGAGGGCAAGGAGTACGTCTTCTTCCTGAAGAAGAAATAGGCGGCGCAATGACCCAGAAGAGACTGGCGATCATCGCCACCAAGGGGACGCTCGACATGGCGTACCCGCCCTTCATCCTCGCCTCCACGGCCGCCGCCCTGGACTACGAGGTCCAGATCTTCTTCACGTTCTACGGCCTCACGCTGCTCAGGAAGGACCTCTCGGGCGTGAAGATCAGCCCGCTCGCCAACCCGGCCATGCCGATGCCCGTGCCCATGCCCGTCCTCGTCTCGGCGCTCCCGGGCATGGAGTCGATGGCCACGATGATGATGAAGCAGAAGATCAAGGCGAAGGGCGTGGCCTCCATCGAGGACCTGCGCACCGCCTGCATGGAGTCCGGGGTCAAGTTCATCGGCTGCGAGATGACCGTCGACCTCTTCGACTTCAAGCGCGAGGACTTCATCGACGGCATCGAGTACGGTGGCGCGTCGACCTTCTTCGAGTTCGCGGGCAACACCGATATCTGCCTGTTCGTCTGATAGAGCCCGATTCCCGCTTGCGTCATTCCCTCACGGAGAAAACGATAACCATGAAAACGATCACGGTCGCAGTACGCAGCGCTCTCGCTGCCGCCACGCTCGCCCTGCCGTTCGCGGCCCTGGCCACCGACGGCTACTTCTCGCACGGCTACGGCATGAAGGGCAAGGGCATGGCCGGCGCAGGCGTCTCGCTGGCCCAGGACGCCTTCGCGGGCGCCAACAACCCGGCCGCGAGCGCCTTCGCGGGCAACCGCATGGACCTCGGCCTCGACTGGTTCAGCCCGCAGCGCTCGTCCGAGCGCACCGGCAGCGGCGGCGGGATGCTCGACTACAAGTCCGACAGCGACAGCACGAACTTCTTCATTCCCGAGTTCGGCTACAACAAGGTCCACTCCGCCACGTTCTCCTACGGGATCGCGGTGTACGGCAACGGCGGCATGAACACCGACTACCCCAACACGCCGCTCAACTGCGCGCCCATGGGCGGGTACCCGGTTGCCAACGGCCTGTGCGGGGACGGCAGGCTGGGCGTGGACCTCACCCAGCTCATCATCGCCCCGACATTCGCCTGGAAGATCACGCCCGAGCACGCGATCGGGATCGCGCCGCTCTTCGCCTACCAGCGCTTCGAGGCCAAGGGCGTGCAGCTCTTCGGGACGCTTTCGCAGAGCCCGGAGAACGTGAGCAACAACGGCTACGACAGCTCCACGGGCTGGGGCGCGAGGATCGGCTACATGGGGCGCGTTGCGCCCGGCGTGACGATCGGCGCCCAGTACACGACCAAGATGGACATGGGCAAGTTCGACAAGTACAAGGGCCTCTTCGCGGAGGAGGGCGGCTTCGACATCCCGGAGCACATGGCCCTGGGCGCCAGCTTCGAGCCGTCGAAGGGCTGGCTGGTCGCCCTCGAGTGGGAGCGCATCGGGTACAGCGACGTCGCCTCCATCGGCAACCCCAGCACCAACCAGGCGCCGCTCGGCTCGTCCAACGGACCGGGATTCGGCTGGCAGGACGTGGACGTGTGGAAGATCGGCGTGCAATGGCAGCAGAGCCCGAGCCTCACGCTGCGCGCGGGCTACAACCGCTCCGACAACCCGATCATGTCGCGCGACGTTTCGTTCAACATCCTCGCGCCGGGCGTGATCAAGGACCACCTGACGCTCGGCTTCACCTACGCGCTGGACAAGGATTCCGAACTCACGATGGCCTACATGCACGCCTTCAGCAACACGGTGGAGGGCGCGTCGTTCTTCAATGCGTTCGCGCCGGGAATGGGCGGCAACGAGAAGATCGAGATGTACCAGAACTCGCTGGGCATCGCCTGGGGCAAGCGCTGGTAGCCTGAAGCGGCAGGGCAGCACCGCGAGCGGCCGGCTACACGCCGGCCGCTCGCTTTTCAGGTCCAGGATCGCTCGGTGCCGGCGATGCGCTCGACGTAGCGCGCGCGGTACAGCAGGCGCGGGCGGGCGGGATCGTCCTCGAAGGCGCTCCTCTCGTGGAGCACGTTGTTGCACACGAGCCCCATGCCGGGCAGGAGGCGCGTGCGCAGCACGAACCCCGATTCGCCGTCCAGGATCGCGGCGAGGCGCGCCGCCGCGGCCGCCGTGGCCGCGTCGTCCTTCCACGCCACGCTGCGCGTCCGCGCGGTGTAGCGCATGTGCAGGTCGCCCGTGGCGGGATCCGCAGAGAAGACCGGCCCCGTGGCTTCTGGGCGGGCCACTCCCTCCTCGTCGACGCGCGCCGGGATCGCAAGGGCATCGGGCGCCATGAGCGCGGCCACGTGCGCCGGGTCGTCCTCGCGCAGCAGCAGGTAGGCGAGCTCGTGGTCGAGGAGGGCCGTGTCGCCACCGGAGGCGGCGTCGCGCACGCAGTGAAGCAGCATCGCGCGGATGCGCAGCTGCGGCGGGTTGTAGTAGCCGTCGGTGTGCCAGCGGATGCGGTGGGTCGTGTAGGGGATGAACCCCGCGGTCGCCTTCGCGCCGGTGACGGCGATGCTCGTGATGCCGTCCTCGTCCGCGAGGAAGTTGGTGTCGAGCGTGGCGAGCCCGAGCTGCTCGCCCAGACGCCGGGGCACGGACTTGTCCGGGGCCGTGACGGGGCTCGCGTAGACGGCCATGTTGTCGAGCCGGCAGCGGCGGACGATCTCGGCCTTCTCGGCCGGGGTGAGGGCGCGCGGGTCGCCCACCTCGACGACCAGGTCGGCCGCCGAGCGCGCGCGCGCGGCCAGCTTGCGGTCGCGCCAGCGGGCGTAGGCTTCGTCGTTGCCGGGCGCGAAAGGGTTGTCGCCCGGGAGGAGGGCTGCCGCTGCCGGGACGCGCACGCCCATCGCCTCAGCCCTCGGACTGGACCGGGCGCCGCGCCCGCCGCGGCGCCTCGCCGAAGAGCCCCGCCACGCTCCTGGCGATCATGGCCGCGGCCTCCGGGCCCTCGATCGCCATCACCTGGTCCCAGGTCCAGCGCTTGTCCTTCTCCGGCATGAGCTCGGCCACGGCCGTCGCGAAGTAGCGCAGGAAGGCGAAGTCGGGACCGTCCGCGCCGTAGCCGAACTCGGCGTACTCGGCGTTGCGCCGGTTGAGCAGGTCGATGAATTCCGCCTTGATGGCGGCCGCGTCCCGGTCGCCGAGCAGCCGGGCGCGGTTCTCCGCCAGCTCCTCGCCGGTGCGGTTGGCAAGCGTGGTCATGAAGGCGACGCGGCCGGCCTCGTCGTAGCGCGGGTAGGCGAGCCGCCAGGCGACCTGGATCGAGAAGACCACGGCCTCGGCGAGGAAGTCGAAGTACTGCGGACCCGGATCGATGTCGAATTCGGCGCGGCGCATGCTCTTCAGCATGTTCTGCGCCACGCGCCAGGCGATGAACGCGAGCGAGGCCGCGACTTCTCCCGGCGCGTGCGAGCGCCCCTGCCGGAACCAGGTGCTCTTCACCCGCATCGGGGTGCGGCTCGAGGTGCTCACAGCTTGCGCAGGAAGAACTCGATGGCGCCGGCTCCCGAGCCGACCGTCGAGACGACCTCCAGGTGCGTGGCCTCGGCCCAGCTCGCGATGTCGTCGCGCGCGCCCGGGCAGTCGCTCACGAGCTTGAGGACCTCCCCGGGCTTCATGCCCTTCAGGAGCTGGCGCGCCTCCACGATGGGCCCCGGGCAGGACACGCCGCGCATGTCGAGCCGCACGTGCGCGGCCACCTGGCCGCTGCGGCCCTTGCGCACGTAGTAGCCGGTGGCGCCGCCCTCGCGCGGCTCCGTGTGGACGACCTCGTTGCCGGTCTGCCGGGCCCAGGCGAACAGGTCGTCGCGCGTGCCGGGGCAGTCCGACAGGAGCAGCAGCACCTGCCCGTCGCGGAGCCCTTCGAGGATCTCTCGGGCGCCGAGGATGGGGCCGGGGCAGGTGAGGCCGGTGAGGTCCACCATGGCGGCCGGTTCGCCGGGATTGGGAAGGGTCATGGGAGCATTCTCCGGGCGAGCCGCTATTCGGCCGCCACGATGGTCTTGTGGGGGATGAGCAGTCCGCAGCCCACCGGCTGCCCGCGGCCGATCCCGGCGCGCTGCAGGAGCAGGGAATCGGCCTCGCGCAGGTCGTGGACCGCGACCGGGAAGGCCGAAACGCGGGCCTGGCCTTCCTCGAGTTCCACCTCGACCCGGCGGCCGCAGATGATCCGCCCGCGCACGCCGAGGGCGGCGATCTCCTCCTCGATGACGGCCATGAAGCGCAGCTCGTCGCACTCGCCGGTGGCGACCCGGGGCGAGTAGAGGGTCGAGGACGAGAGGTGCTTGCGGAACGTGCCCTCGCCCACGTCGACGGTGGCGCCGCCGACCCGCAGCGTCGCTCGCTCGAGGGCGCTGGCGGAGCACACCCGGTCGCGGGGCAGGCGGATGGCGAGGCGGGCGCGGTGCGTGAGCATGATGCCGCCGTCGGCAGTCCGCGGGCCCTTCATCGGCAGCACGCCCGTGTGCGGCGTCTTGGCGAGCCAGGGGAGGACCCGGGCGATCTCCCGGTAGAGCGGCCACTCGAAGTCGCGGGGCAGGCTCTCGCCGGCCAGCGTGAAGACGACGTCGACCATTTCCGGGAGTTGCTCGGCGGCGGGGCCGCAGCCGGTCCCGAAGCCGCTCGCGGCGGCGTTCATGGCGGGCTCCCGCCCTGCGAGCTGCCCCAGGCGAGAAGGGCTCCGCCCCAGTCGGCGGCCGTCCGCGCGTCGATGTCGAACACGGTGAACCGGCGGCCCTCCCGGATGCGCACCCGGAGCAGCGGCATGCTGCCCGCCTCGAACTCGATGGGGTGCATCTCGATTTTCTGGCCCCCCAGGGGGACGGTGAGGGAGACGACGGGGGCGGTGCGGTCCATGGGCGTGCCTGTCAGGCGGGTGCGGCGCCCCTCGTGGGGAGGCGTATCGCGAGGGGGCTACTTTCCGCCCCCCGCGGCCCCGCCGTCTACCCCCCGTGCGAAGGACGGCCGGCATACCCCAAAAGGGTAGTCTGCAACCACCCCATCGGAGATTACCCTTGACCGACAGAGTGATGGCGAAGCCCCCGGGGGCACCGTAGCATCGCTCGACCTTGGGAAGAAACCCCTCCCGGGAAACCCGACGACCTAACGATACGCGAGGAGGCCGCAATGGCTAAGAAAATGCACTCGACGCCCATGCTCGACGAGCTGGAGAGCGGCCCGTGGCCGAGCTTCGTGACGGGCCTGAAGCGCCTGGCCAAGGACAACGACATGATGGTCGACCTGCTCGGCCAGCTCGAGACGTCCTACCGGACGAAGAAGGGCTACTGGAAGGGCGGCACCGTCAGCGTCTTCGGGTACGGCGGCGGCATCATCCCGCGCTTCACGGAGCTCAAGGACGAGTCCGGCAAGCCCCAGTTCCCCGACGCGGCCGAGTTCCACACGCTTCGCGTCATGCCGCCCCCGGGCATGCACTACAACACCGACGTCCTGCGCAAGATGTGCGACACCTGGGAGCGCCACGGCTCGGGCCTCATCGCCTTCCACGGCCAGAGCGGCGACATCATGTTCCAGGGCGTGCGCTCGGACAAGGTGCAGGACGCCTTCGACGAGATCAACCAGCTCGGCTTCGACCTGGGCGGCGCGGGCCCCGCGGTGCGCACCTCGATGTCCTGCGTGGGCGCGGCGCGCTGCGAGCAGTCCTGCTATGACGAGGCGGCGGCGCACCGCACCGTACTCAACAACTTCACCGACGACATCCACCGCCCGTCGCTGCCCTACAAGTTCAAGTTCAAGTTCTCGGGCTGCCCCAACGACTGCATGAACTCGATCCAGCGCTCGGACATGGCCGTCATCGGCACCTGGCGCGACAACATCCGCACCGACGAGAAGCTCGCGCGGGCCTACTTCGCCAAGCACGGCGTCACCGACCTCGTGAACGACGTCGTGAGCCGCTGCCCGACCAAGGCCATCCAGCTCGTCGATGCCTCCAGGATCCCGACGGGCCCCACGATCTCCGCCGTCAAGGTCTCCGACACCCAGGCGATCGCCATCGAGAACCGCGACTGCGTGCGCTGCATGCACTGCATCAACGTGATCACCGGCGGCCTCGCGCCCGGCAAGGACAAGGGCGCCACGATCCTGGTGGGCGGCAAGCGCACCCTCAAGATCGGCGACCTGATGGGCACCGTGGTGGTGCCCTTCATGAAGCTCGAGACGGACGAGGACCGCGAGAAGCTCGTCGAGCTCGGCAAGTCGATCGTCGACTTCTTCGCCGAGAACGCGCTGGAGCACGAGCGCATCGGCGAGACGATCGAGCGCATCGGGCTGGTGAACTTCGTGGAGGGCATCGGCCTCGAGATCGACGCGAACATGGTGTCCTCGCCGCGCATGAACCCCTACGTCCGCGCCGACGGCTGGGACGACGAGGTGGCGAAGATCAAGGCGAAGAAGCAGGCCGCCTGAGCCACGCGCACCGAACCCGCCAACGACCGCATACCCGGAGTCACCGAACATGGCCACCGCAACCGCCACCCCTCGCCGCGCAATCGAGTCCGGCGTGCCCGACAACAAGCCGTACCTGCACCCGAAGTTCGCCAAGAACTACGGCAACTGGAAGTACCACGACCGCCCGCGGCCGGGCGTGCTGCACCACGTCTCCCACTCGGGCGACGAGGTCTGGAGCGTCCGCGCCGGCACGCAGCGCCAGATGGACGTCTACACGATCCGCAAGC
>Ga0138256_10008075_pt1 | contig 11082 bp, 4 predicted proteins | sample KNB2016incub_MG_FD_105486 | JGI IMG/M metagenome (GOLD analysis project Ga0138256, IMG submission 105486) | Active sludge microbial communities from wastewater in Klosterneuburg, Austria - KNB2014incub_MG | ecosystem: Engineered > WWTP > Activated sludge > Unclassified | place: Austria...
GAGGCGGGTTGCGACCAATTTGGAGGTGAAAACTGCCCCGAACTGGTGGTCAGTTTGGTCAAGTCCGGCAATCTGAGCGAAAAAAGAATTGACGAGTCCATCCGGCGTTTGCTTCGGCAAAAATTCATGCTTGGCTTGTTCGACAATCCGTTCGTAAATGTAGAAAAAGCATTGCAAACAGTAGGCCGTGCCGACTTCAGAGCAGCGGGTGAAGCTGCGCAGCGCAGAGCTTTTACTTTGTTGAAAAATGAAGGGAAAACGCTGCCGCTCCAAACGGGCAAGTTGAAAATTTATGTCAGAAACGTGGATGCCAAAGTAGCGGCGCAATACGGCCAAGTCGTTGACAATCCGAAAGATGCGGACATTGCGGTGCTACGCCTGAACACGCCGTGGTACCCGGTGGAAACGCAAAATCCTTTCGCAAAAATGTTCCATCACGGCGACTTGGATTTTAAAGGCAAGGAACTGGAAGAAACCCTCACGCTGCTCAAAACCGTGCCGACCATCGTGGATATTTACCTCGACCGCCCGGCGGTGATTCCCGAAATCAGCGCAAAAGCAAAAGCCCTGCTGGCAAACTACGGCGCGAGCGATGCAGCCCTGCTCGACGTGATTTTTGGCAAAGCCAAACCCGAAGGCAAACTGCCGTTCGAGTTGCCCTCTTCGATGGATGCCGTTCGCAAACAAAAGGAAGATGTGCCGTATGATTCGGAGAATCCGCTGTACAAGTTTGGGTTTGGGCTGTCGCTCTAATAATGATGCTTCATGCTAAATCACTGTTATTACCTTCGGGCTGTTCAAACTGAATCTGAAACAGCATGAAAGCAATATTGACCCTGTTCGCTTGTTGCCTCGCATGGAGCGCAGCCGCACAAAAAACACAAACTTTTACCCTCGACGACACTCTGCGCGGCAGCATCACGCCCGAACGTGCATGGTGGGATTTGACTTTTTATGAATTGAGCGTCAGTGTCAATCCCGGCGAAAAATCCATCAAAGGACAAAACGTCATCCACTACAAAGTACTGAAAACCAACAATGTGTTGCAAGTAGATTTGCAACCACCGCTCGTGCTGGAGAAAGCCGTGCAAGACGGGCAGGAACTTGTTATTGAAAAAAAAGGCCGAAACGCCTACTTCATCCACCTGACTGCGCCGCAGAGACCTGGTGCGCAAAAATCGCTGACCGTGCATTACAGCGGCCAGCCAAAAGTGGCGAAAAATGCCCCGTGGGACGGTGGTTTTAGTTGGAGCAAAGACCAAATGAACAAACCTTTCATGGCAACTTCCTGTCAAGGATTAGGTGCCAGCGTGTGGTGGCCCAACAAAGACCACGCCTACGACGAACCCGATTCCATGTCCATTGCCGTCACCGTGCCCGATACTTTGGTGGACGTTTCCAACGGGCGATTGCGAAGTGTCACAACCAATAACGACCGCACAAAAACGTATCACTGGTTTGTCCAAAATCCTATCAACAACTACGGAGTCAACGTCAACATCGCTGACTATGTGCATTTTAGCGATAAATTTATGGGAGAAAAGGGTGGGCTAACTTTGGACTATTATGTGCTGCCCGCCAACTTGGAGCAGGCCAAAGAACAGTTCAAACAAGTGAACCTAATGCTGGCCGCGTTTGAGCATTGGTTTGGCCCCTATCCTTTTTATGAAGACGGCTACAAACTTGTGCAAGTGCCTTACCTCGGCATGGAGCACCAAAGTTCCGTGACCTATGGCAACGCGTTTAAAAACGGCTATTTGGGCATGGATTTGTCCATGTCTGGTTGGGGTTTGAAGTGGGATTTTATCATCATCCACGAATCGGGCCACGAGTGGTTTGCCAACAACATCACCTACAAAGACATCGCCGATATGTGGGTGCATGAGGGTTTCACGGCCTACAGCGAAAACCTCTACACGGAATACTATTTCGGCAAAGAAGCCGGCGCTGCTTACGTCATCGGCACACGCAAAAACATACGCAACGACCGCCCCGTCATTGGCCAATACGACGTGAACCACGAAGGCTCCGGCGATATGTACTACAAAGGCGCAAACATGCTCCACACCATCCGGCACATTGTGAACGACGACGAAAAATGGCGGCAAATCCTGCGCGGCCTCAATCGCGACTTTTACCATCAAACCGTTGATTCCGAGCAAATTGAAACTTATATTGCTGAAAAATCAGGCAAGAATCTTGGTAAAGTGTTCGACCAATATCTGCGCGCCGCGCAAATCCCTACATTGGAATATAAATTGAAAAAAGGCCAACTCCACTATCACTGGAGCAACTGCGTGGAAGGCTTCGATATGCCCGTGAAAGTCACCCTTCGTCCCGGTCAGTTTGAGTTTGTTCATCCAACTACAGACTGGAAAAAAACGCCTTGTGCGGTGAAAAAAGCAGAAGACTTCAAAGTGGACGAACATTTTTATGTCAACTCAAAAGCAGAATAAACTGCCCCATTTGACAGGAAGGGAGTCGGAAAATCATGTCCATAAAGGCGTCTCTGCCTTTTTCATGTCGAAACGGTAGAGATAAGGAGCTTTGTGCGCCTTACCTGAAAACTTTTTGTCTACCCTCTCCAAAATTCCGAGACTGAGCATTTTCCGTTGAAAATTGGCTCGGAGCAGTTTTTTCCCCATAATAGTCTCGTACAAACTTTGCAGCTCCTGCATCGTGAATGTTTCGGGCAAAAGGTTGGAACCAATAAGGTTGTTATTGAGGCGAAGCCGCAGTGTATCGAGTGCCTTTTGAACAATTAAGGCATGGTCGAACACAAGACTTGGCATTTCCTCAAAGCTGCACCAATTGCAGATATCGGAAGTGCCATCAGGCGTAGGTGTCACTTGCGTATAATCTACCAGGGCGTAATAGCCGACCGAGACGAACCGCCGCGTAATCCAGTGGTCGGGCGATATGTTTTTACCGATTGCTCCGACCACCTTCTGCTGCACCGATTTTTCCACTCGATTGCATTGGCCGAAGGCATAAAATTGTTCGAGAAAAACGTCTCGCACCGCCGTTCGCTCCTCCAGTATCCTGTTGGCAGCTTTGTCCATATCTTCTTCCAAATAAACATACCCGCCGGGCAAAGCCCAGAGCTCAGTGTTTTTGAAACGCACCAAAAGCACCTTCAACTGGCGGTCGTGAAACCCGAAAATCACGCAGTCAACGGAGACACTTGGCAGGAATTTTTGCTGTTCGTCGAGGTGGTCCAAATGGGCTTTTCTCTGCTCCATTGAATTTTTTTTTGCAAAAATATCTAAAAGTATTTGTGTGTTCGGGGAGTTGCCGTACCATTGTACCAAAATGATACATTAGTGTCAAGAGCCGAACAAAAAGCAGACGTTTGCACCGCTCCAAGAATGATATTTTGAAGATTTGATGTGCAAATACTTTTTATCGCTGCAAATCCGGATGAAGCACGGATGTGTCGCGCACCTGCCCACCACACCAAATTTGGTATTATCTCCCCTCAAATTCCCTCTATTTCAAGATTGGGTTGATGTTCTTTGGTAATGCTTTTCTCGTTGTGAAAAGAAGCTGCTGGCAGGCGGGTACGGGCTGTTAGGCATAGTGTTGCCTTTTCCATGTAAATAAGCCAAACGAAACATCAATGCTGACTATAAGGAACAGTTCTACCAATTTAATCAAATTCACTAAACTTTCTTTCTTAACCTAAACTCATTTTCTATTATGAATCAACAATTACGAAGGCCCAACTGGTGGGGGATGCTCACAATGTTCATCCTGCTTATGTTAGGCTCCTTATCCCTGTCTGCGCAAGGCACCGTCAGAGGAAAAGTAACTGATTCCAACAGCGAGGCCATTCCCGGCGCGACTGTCATTTTGAAAGGCACCACTACCGGCACAGTCACGGATGTGGACGGCAATTTCTCCATTGCTGTCAGTGGCGATAACCCTGTTTTGGTCATCTCTTCCACCGGATATGAAAAGCAGGAAATTACGGTCGGCTCACAAACCAGCATCGCCGTTCAGTTGAACGACTCTGATGCGCTCTTGTCCGAACTCGTAGTGACAGGCTACACAGTGGACACACGGAAGCAGACGACCAGCGCCGTATCCACGGTTAAGACCCGCGACCTTGCCGCAGTGCCAACAGGCAACGTCGAACAACAATTGCAGGGTCGGGTCGCTGGCCTCACAGTCATCACCAATGGACAGCCCGGCACCGCCAGTTTGGTGCGCATCCGGGGTTTTGGCTCTTTCGGTGGCAACCAGCCGCTCTACATCGTGGACGGTGTACCGACCCAAAACATCAACTTCCTCGCTCCCGACGACATCGAAAACACCACTGTGATGAAAGACGCTTCTTCGGCTTCCATCTATGGCGCTCGCGCTGCAGGCGGTGTGATTGTCATCACGACAAAAAGAGGCTCGAAAAAGCCGCAAAAACTGCAAGTCAGTTATGATGCACTTGTCGGCTTCACCGACCCCGGCAAAGGGCAGGACATGCTCAATCCGGAGGAAATGGCTCAATGGACTTGGCAGGCTATCCGCAATAGCACCCACCCAGACTCTGTGCCAAAATTTAACCACCCACAATACGGCAAAGGAAACAACCCAGTGTTGCCCGATTTCATCAACGTCGGCGGAGAAAGTGGGCTTAGTGAAAGCCAAGTTGACCTTCAGGACGCATTGTCAAAGTACAATGTAAACCCGGACAATGGCGGCATTTATCAAGTGGTGCGTGCCAATAAAGCAGGCACAGACTGGTATGGCGCTATCACGCGCACTGCTCCCTTCACACGGCATACCCTCGGCTTCACCGGTTCATCAGAAACCGCCCGCTACTATGTCGGGCTTAGCTTGCAAAACCAAGCCGGCATTCTGAAATACAACGACTTCAAACGTTACACGGCCCGCCTGAATACAGAATTTGATTTGGGCAAACGGGTGCGCATCGGCGAAAATATGCAAGTTACTTATCGCTCAGTGCTCGGGCAACAAGGCGATGGCGACGGTGCCAACGTTTCGCAAGACGAAAATGACATCTTGTTTGCGTTCCGTATGCCGACCATTATACCCATTTACGACGAAAAAGGCGGGTATGCCGGTACCGCAGCAAAAGGTTTCAACAACCCTGCTAACCCGGTGGCACGGCGCGATGGCTCGAAAGACAACAGTGGCTATGGCGCAGGGGGATTTGGCAACCTTTATGGTGAATTGGATATCCTTGAAAACTTGACGTTCAGAACCAGCATTGGAGCCAACTTCGGCCAATTTTACGGGTACTCCTTCAACCGTAGAACCTACGAAAACTCCGAAAACAACGCCGCTTTTGGTTACTCGGAGTTTGCCGGCAGCTCTTTCTCGTGGGTATTCACCAATACTTTCCGGTACAAAAAGCAGTTTGGCATACACAGCCTCGACGTGTTGGCTGGCCAAGAAGCCTTGAAGGACGGCATCTTCCGCAACATCACCGGCTCTGGTCTCAATCCTTTCTCGCAAGACCCGGACTACATCACTCTGAACACCGTGGGCAACCGCCAAGTCGGCAGCAACAACAATACTCCATGGACCTATAGCTCATATTTCGGGCGCATCCACTACTCTTTGTCTGACAAATATTATGTGACAGGTGTAGTGCGTCGCGATGGTTCTTCTCGTTTTGGTGTGAACAATCGCTTTGGGATATTCCCCGGCTTCTCGGCAGCATGGCGTGTGAGCGGGGAAGATTTTATGCGGGGTGTCACTTGGATTGACGACCTTAAAGTACGCGGCGGTTGGGGACAAATGGGTAACGACAACCTCGTAAGCCCGGTTAACCAATTCAGCCTCTTTGCGGCAAGCTTAGACAACTCTGCTTATGATATAGGAGGCACAAATACCAGCACGGCAGAAGGTTTTTACCTGAGCCGGGTAGGCAATCCAAATGCAAAGTGGGAAGTCAGCAACACAAGCAATGTCGGTTTTGAGGCATTGTTGTTTGGCGGCAAATTAGATGTTATAGTGGATTTGTGGAAAAAGAAAACGGAAGATTTGCTCTTTCCTGTCCCGCTATCTCAAGTATTGGGTGGCTTTGCAGACCCCCCTTCTCGCAACGTGGCATCTATGGAGAACACAGGCATTGATATGCAATTCGTCAACAAAGGCAAGTTTGGGGGCAATGTTGGTTATGAAGTGACACTCATTGGTTCGTTCCTGAAAAACGAAATCACCGCAGTAGCAGACAATTTTGACTATTTTGATGTTAACCCTGCCAGCAACCGTTTGGGTAGCACTATGATTCGCAACCAAGTTGGTCAAACTATCTCGGCGTTTTTCGGATATCAGGTGGTCGGATTCTTCAATTCGGGTAACCTTGTCCCTGATTCTATTCAAGCCGGAGCTGGCCTTGGCCGGTTTAAGTACGCCGACTTGAATGGCCGCGACGATTCGGGCAATTTGACTGGCAAACCCGACGGCAAAATTGATGACGCAGACCGTACATTCATCGGCAGCCCGGTGCCAAAGTTTACCGGAGGTGTCAATTTGAAAGTCACTGTTGGCCGATTTGACGTAGAAACCTATCTCTACACATCTCTTGGCAACGATATTTTCAACCTCTCGAAGTGGTTCACAGATTTCTATTCTACTTTCACGGGTGCTGCTAAAGGCGCACGGGTCAAAAACTCCTGGACACCCAACAATCTGGACCCAGAGGCACCTATCTTTGAAGAAGCATCCAATTTCAGCACCAGCACACAACCCAATTCGTGGTATGTTGAAGACGGTTCGTTCCTGAGAATGCAGAATCTTACGGTTGGCTTCAATTTGCCTTCACGGATGTTGGAAAGGGTTAAACTGAGACGCGCCAGAATCTATGCAGGCACAAACAACGTCTTCACCATCACCGGATACAAAGGCTTAGACCCTGCAGTGGGTGGAGCAGCTGATACCAACTTTGGTATTGACGTAGGCAACTACCCAGTGACCCGGAGCTTCATGTTTGGGCTGGGCGTAACTTTCTGAACCCAAATTGATGAACACCCCTATTGCAAACAGTCGGCAAGAGACTTTTTAAAATTGCCCGATTATTTTTGCCAACATTTTTTTCAAAATTCAATAACATGAAAAATCTAACAAATAAATTGATGGTTGTCGCCTCTATCGCATTGGCGGCCAACCTCTTGCTAAGTGCGTGCAAAGAAAGCTTCCTCGATGTGGAGCCAACCGGAGCACTTACTGACCAAGTACTGAGCTCCAGAAAAGGGTTGGACGGCCTTTTGGTGGGTGCTTACAGCGTTCTGACCGGTCGTGGCGATTGGTACGGCGGGGTTGGCAACTGGGTGCATGGCAGCATCCGCGGTGGCGATGCCAACAAAGGCACTGATGCCGGTGACCAGGCTGTGGCCAACCCCGTGCAACGCTTCGAAACACTCCCGAACAACGGGGTCGTCGGCGGAAAATGGCGCCTCACTTACGAAGGTGTGGCGCGTTGCAACACCCTGCTCCGGCTCATTGGCTCTACCACTGACCCGACGGTGACCGATGCAGACAAAACCCGCATCACTGCCGAAGCCCGTTTCCTGCGCGGCCTCTACTACTTCGAATTGGTGCGCATTTGGAAAAATGTGCCTTATGTGGACGAAACCATGACAGCAGAAGAAGCTGTCGCGGTGCCAAACAACGCGGATGTTTATCCAAAAATAGAGGCTGACCTTGATTATGCATGGAACAACCTGCCCGAATTGCAGACTGCCGCAGGCCGCGCCAATAAATGGGCAGCCGGTGCGTACCTCGCCAAAGTGTATTTGTACCAGAATAAACACGCCGCAGCCAAGCCGATTTTTGATGACATCATTCTCAGAGGCTCTACTTCGACCGGCGAGAAGTACGACTTGATGGACAACTACAGCGACGTTTTCAACATATCGTTTGACAACAACAAAGAAACTGTATTTGCCGTCCAGCATGCAGTCAACACTGGCAGCACCAACAACGCAAGCCACGAATTTGTGCTGAACTTCCCTTACGCCAGCGGCTCGGATGTTCCTGCCGGTTGCTGCGGATTTTTCCAACCCAGTTTTGAATTGGTCAACTCATTCCGCACGGACGCAAACGGATTGCCTTTGCTCGATGGCAGCTACAACAACGGAACCAATGCGGTCGCGAACGATTATGGCGTGACATCTGCTCAACCTTTCACACCTGATGCTGGCCCGCTTGACCCGCGTCTCGACCATTCGGTGGGCCGCCGTGGCATCCCATATCTTGATTGGATTGACCACCCCGGCGCATCATGGATACGCGACCAGAACTATGGAGGACCGTACTCGCCGAAGAAGTATGTTTTCCGCAGAGCAACGCAAGATAACCTCACCGACGGTTCTTCTTGGACACGCGGCTGGACTTCGCAAAACACCATTCTTATGCGTTTCGCCGACGTGCTGCTTATGGCTGCTGAATGCGAAATAGAAGCAGGGGATGTAGACTTAGCCCGCACTTATGTCAACAGGGTACGCGCACGCGCTGCCAACCCCAGCACTTGGGTGAAGCGCGGCGACGGCTCCAATGCTGCCAATTATGTGATTGGGCTTTACAACACCCCTTGGACTGCCGCCGACAAGGACGCTGCCCGCGCTGCTGTTCGTTTCGAGCGCAAACTCGAGCTCTCCGGCGAAGGCCACCGCTTCTTCGACCTCGTTCGTTGGGGCATCGCCTCTACGGTCATCAATGCCTATTTGCAGTTTGATGGCGCCAAATTGACCACAGCATTGGGAGGTGCCACCTTTGCGGCTAAAGACTTGCTGTACCCAATTCCGCAAGGGCAAATTGACATTCATGGCGCCGACGTACTCAAGCAAAACGACGGATATTGATTCCGTTTGACGACGAGTATTTCGCTCATCTTTTTTGACCCACAACGGGGTGATATGCATCACCCCGTTGTTTTTACCCCTCTACGCCTCTATTCAGACGTGTATCCATGAGACAAATCCTACCCTTCCTGACTTTTTGCCTCGTGCTCACCAATTGTCAAAAAGAACAAAAACTATTCATTTCTCTTGACAGCAAGCACACGGGCATCGAATTCAACAACACAATCGCGGAATCCGACTCGTTCAATATCCTCAACGCAGAATTTATTTACAACGGCGGCGGTGTGGGCATCGGCGATTTGAATGGCGATGGTTTGCAAGACATTTTTTTCACTGGAAATCAAGTCGAGAACAAACTCTATTTAAACAAAGACAAACTCCGATTTGAAGACATCACCCAAAAAGCCGGTGTGCTGAAAAAATACCCACTCCAATGGTCGTCAGGAATCAATATCCTCGACATCAACTTGGACGGGAAAGCCGATATTTATGTGTGCAATACGATGCACCGCGACCCTGAAATGCGGCGCAACTTGCTCTATATCAATCAAGGAAACGACGCGGCGGGCATCCCGCATTTTGTGGAAATGGCTCAAGCATACAATTTGGCCGATAACACACATTCCTCCAACGCACAATTTTTTGATTGCGACAACGACGGCGACCTCGACCTTTTTATTTCCGTCAACTTCATGGACCGCCGCAATCCCAATGCCTACGTCAAAAAAACAACCGACGGCACCTCCCCAAATCGCGACGTGCTGCTGCGCAACGATTGGGACACGACTTTAGGCCATCCCGTTTTTACCGATATTTCCTTACAAGCTGGCATCCTGCTCGAAGGATACAGCCACAGTGCGCTGGTCACCGATTTTAATGGCGACGGCTGGCTCGACATCTACGTCGCCAATGACTATGTGACCAATGATTTGATTTACATCAATCAGCGCGACGGCACATTCAAAAATCAAATCGCCGGGATATTCAAACACCAGGCCGGCTCCGCTATGGGCAGCGACGTGGCCGATGTGAACAATGACGGTCTGCTCGATTGCTTCACCACCGAAATGCTGCCGTATTACAACAAGCGGAAAAAAGTCTTCCTCGGCCCCAACAACTACGCCACCTACGTCAACAACGAAACCTACGGCTACGAGCACCAGTACGCCCGAAACACCCTCCAACTCAATCGCGGCAACGACCCGGAAACTGGCCTGCCCATCTTCAGCGACGTGGCGTTCCTGACCGGCACACAAGAAACAGAGTGGAGTTGGACACCTCTCATCGCCGATTTTGATAACGACGGGTTCCGCGATATTTTCGTCACCAACGGCTTTCCCCGCGACGTGACCGACCACGATTTTGGCGCCTACCTCAGCGCGTACAGCAGCCTCGTGCCGCCGATGGAATTGCAAGACATGATTCCAAAAATCAAAGTCCCCAAATTCCTTTTCAGAAATGAAGGTGACTTGCAGTTCAAAGATTATTCAAAACAGTGGGGCGTCAACATCTCCGCATTTTCCAACGGTGCAGCCTACGGCGACCTTGACAACGACGGCGACCTTGATTTGGTGGTCAACAACATCAACGACCCGGCCTTCGTATTCCAAAACACCATCAACGACCGCGAATCGAAAAACAATTTTGTCCGCCTCAAAATCGAAGGCAGCCAACCCCACTCCGACGCTTTTGGCGCCACCGCCACCATTTTTTTTGACGGAAAAAAACAAGCCGCGCAATTGCTCTCCGCACGCGGCTACATTTCCGCCTCTGAGAATATGCTGCATTTTGGTCTTGGCAGCGCAACAAAAGTAGATTCCGTCGTTGTGCGTTGGAATGGAAATGTGGCCACAACATTGACCGAAATCCCTGTAAACCAGACAACTGTCGTCCATTACAACCCGGCAAAAAAGTCTCCTGCCGCATCAAATCGCACCGGTTTGCTCGAATCCATCAACCCCGCTTCCCTCGGCTTGGACTGGATGCACCCCGAAAAAGATTTTGTTGATTTCGACATTCAACGCACCCTCCCGCACAAGTTTTCCCAATATGGCCCCTGCATAACAGTCGGCGATGTAAACGGCGACCGATTGGACGACATCTTCATCGGCGGCAGCTCTGAATATGAAGGAACATGGCTCATCCAGACACCGGAAGGAAAATATGTCCAAAAAAACGCCGCGTTGAAAACCAATCCCAACAAAGAAGGGGAAGACCTCGGCGTCCTGCTTTTCGACGCTGACGGCGACGGCGA
>Ga0138256_10008076_pt1 | contig 11080 bp, 6 predicted proteins | sample KNB2016incub_MG_FD_105486 | JGI IMG/M metagenome (GOLD analysis project Ga0138256, IMG submission 105486) | Active sludge microbial communities from wastewater in Klosterneuburg, Austria - KNB2014incub_MG | ecosystem: Engineered > WWTP > Activated sludge > Unclassified | place: Austria...
AGCACCATTCAACCATCAAACAGGTCTTGATTAAGATTTTTTTAAATATTTTTACAATGTTATCCTTTCATAAACGTTTGAATAATAAAAAAGATTTGATGCAGAAAACAGCGCTTTTAATGTTTTTTATGTTTGTTTTTTACCAAACTCAGGCAGCTTATTTGCTTATTCCAATGGAATATAACAAACAAACCAATCACCTAAAAGCTTACGGAATTACTTATTGGGTAATTAATCAGGGCATAGAGGCGTATTGGCTGCTCAATTACAGGGGAGGAAGTTTTGCTTTTCCTCATACCAAAGGTCTTGAATCAGAATGTAAAATTCGGGGAGTTTCATATCAGGTAATATCTGATGCTCAATGGATAAACATCAGAAATGAAATCAGCAACCCGGAAGTTAATCAGGAAGCAGTAAAATTGGAAAAAGCCCCAAAAATTGCTGTTTATACCCCGGACTTTAATCCACGGGGAAACAGAATACAACCATGGGACGATGCAGTGACTCTTGTACTCACTTATGCGGAAATACCTTTTGATAAAGTGTATGACAGAGATGTTTTGGAAGGAAAACTGGCCCAATATGACTGGCTCCACCTTCACCATGAAGATTTTACAGGACAATATGGAAAGTTTTATGCCAGTCAGGGCGGTACTCCATGGTATAAGCTCAACCAACAAAAAACGGAAGAATTAGCAGTGAGCCTGGGATTTAGTAAGGTTTCAATGTTAAAACTGGCAGTAACTAAAAAAATCAAAGAATATGTAGAAGGAGGAGGTTTTATGTTTGCCATGTGTTCAGCTACAGATACCTATGATATTGCGCTGGCTGCAGAAGGAATAGACATATGTGCGGAAATGTATGATGGTGACGGTTATGACCAAAATGCGCAATCTAAATTGGATTACAATAAAACTTTTGCTTTCAGAGATTTTAAAATTGATCTTAATCCGCTTCAGTATGAACATTCTGATATCGATAATAAAAACAGATCAATTACGCCTGAAGTGGATTATTTTACACTTTTTGAGTTTTCAGCGAAGTGGGATGTGATTCCTACTATGTTGTGTCAGAATCACACACTTACCATAAAAGGATTTATGGGACAAGCCACGGCTTACAAAAAAGCACTGGTAAAACCAGATGTCCTTATCCTGGGTGAGACACGGTCAGAGTCAGAGGTCAGGTATTTGCATGGTTCATATGGTTTTGGTACCTGGACTTATTATGGTGGTCATGACCCTGAAGACTACAGACACTATGTAGGAGATCCGGAAACAGACCTCAACTTGCATCCAAATAGTGCCGGTTATCGTTTGATTTTAAATAATATACTTTTCCCGGCAGCTCAAAAAAAGAAAAGAAAGACATAATCATCTATTTACATTTTTCTGCCATAATTCAAACTCAATAAAAATGATATTCAGAAGTATTATCCTAAGCGCTTTATTAATGTCATCTGCGTGTAATAATAGCAATGATCAAACGACCGAAAATACTAATATTTCAACTTTTGAAAAAGAATTCAAAACAACAAAGGCGGATTCAAGTTTCAATAAATTAGTACAGGCTTATGGCCAGGAAATCATAAGAACCAAAGACAAAAAAGAAAAAGAAGCACTGCTTCAAAGTGCCATTTTACTATGTTCATCCCCTGAAAAGTCAAATTTAAAAGAAATTTTCGCGACTGAATTAATCAAATTAAATCCCAATGCTTCGTCAGCGAATGATTTTATGTGGAATCTTGCCAATAATATGGCGGACCGAAACAAAAAAGAAGTAGCGTCGATTTTATACAAAGGTTTTAAAACAAGATTTCCTACTGATGAACGAAGCAAAGAAACTGAAAAATACATTTTAACCGAACAAAAGGATATACATGGCTATATTAAAAATCTGGCAGAAGAAGTCTTCAAGATGCCGGATGATAGTGGTTTGAATAAAGTGGCGGCACAAAATTATATTGATATCTGTGAATCATTTGCATTGGTGAATCCGGAAGATAAGATGGCTGCCGAATATTTATTCCGCGCAGCTGAAATGTCCAGAGCTATTGGTGGATTTTCTAAAATGATGAGTTTGTATGATTGGATTTATCAGTACTTTCCGGAGTATAAAAAAGCACCATTGGCATTATTTCTGAAAGGTTTTGCTTTGGATTCAGAATTCAAACAAAAAGAAGAGGCAAAGAAAATTTATGAACAGTTTTTGACAGAATTTCCGAATGATTCTTTGGCTAAAGACGTCGGATTCCTGCTCAAAAATATAGGAAAGTCAGACGAGGAGATTCTCAAAGAAATTGAAAAAAAGAAGAATTAATCCAAATTAAAAGCCGCAAATAAAAGATAAATTCCCATTGCTAATAAAGCACTTATAGGAATAGTGAGAATCCAGGCCCAGAGCAAGTTAATCGTAACGCCCCATCTTACGGCTGAAAGTCTTTTTGTAGCACCAACTCCTATGATTGAGCCGGTGATGGTATGAGTAGTCGATACCGGTATTTTCAAAAATTCAGTCAAAAATAAGGTGATGGCCCCGGCAGTTTCTGCTGCTACTCCTTCGAATGGAGTTACTTTTGTTATACGCGTTCCCATTGTCTTTATGATCTTCCATCCACCACTTAAGGTTCCCAGACTGATGGCTGCATAGCAACTAAGAGGAACCCACCACAACATATGATCTAATGAATATATTTCAGCATCATAAGCAACCATCGCTGCCATTATGATACCCATGACTTTTTGTGCATCATTGCCACCATGACCAATACTGAATGCTGCAGAAGATACCAACTGCATTCTCTTAAACCATCGCTCTGATAGTAAATAATTAAGTGAATTTAAATACAAAGTAAACAGCGCCATGATGATAACAATCAAACCAAGCAAAATAAGCTTAAAATTGTGACTATCAAAAATGACGTTCAGGTAGTACGTCTCAAATCCGGTTTTTAGTTGTTCGGGATCAGTCTTCAATGTCTCATAAAGGAAGATTAAAATACCTGCAATTACAACAAGTGAAACTAATTTTGGCAATAAAGTTTTCTTAAAAGCATGCAAAAACCATATTGAAATTAGAAAAGCTATAAACATACCAATGGCCGGTGCCAGCACGATAAAGCTGGCAATCTGGATTATTTTTCCTGAGTTTATAGACTCAAAACCAGTATGAGCGATGGCAGCTCCTGCAAAACCTCCTATTAAAGTATGAGAAGATGACGATGGTATGCCAAACCACCAGGTAAGCAAGTTCCAGAAAATAGCCGCGATCAGACCTGCCAGAATAACAGTAAGCGTTATATAGGGTATACCTTCAGCATTGGTCCCTTCCTGCACCGTTTTCGCTATTGTATTGGCCACTCCGTGATCGCGAAAAATAAAAAAAGCTACAAAATTAAAAAAAGCAGCCCAGACTACTGCCTGAAACGGGGTAAGAACTTTAGTGGAAACTACTGTTGCAATTGAATTTGCAGCATCATGAAAACCATTTATGTAATCAAATATGAGGGCAAGGGCAACAATAATTATAAGGAGTGTCATATATTTTTATATAAAAATTTAATGCATCAGGCTAAATTATGACGTCAGGCATATTTAATTATAATAGACTCGATTACATTGGATGCATCCTCACATTTATCTGAAATTATCTCAAGGTCTTCATAAACATCTTTCAGTTTGATGATCTTAATAGGATCGGTTACATTAGAAAAAAGGTTGATAATGGCTCTGTCAAGGCAATCATCTGCATCATTTTCCAAACTGTTGATCAAAACACAATCCTGTTTGATCTGACTTATATTTTTCATACTTCGTAGTTTCACGACAGCATCAGCAAGGGTTTTGATAGACTTATGATTTATTTCAGCCATTTCCTTCATATATTCATCATTTTCCGAAATATTGTAATTTAAAATCTTTTTTGATGACGCATACATATAATCTGCAATATCGTCCAAAGAAGTAGCCAGATAATGAATATCTTCCCTATCAAATGGTGTGATAAAATTTTTACCCAGTTCTACAAAAATCTGATGAGTGTATTCATCGTTGGTATGTTCACCATCTTCAATTGAATTTAGTAGACTAGTTCTTTTTGTCGGGTCTGATTCATTCATAGCTTTTTTGAGTATTGACCCCATATCTTTTAGATTTGCAGCTATATTCTCAAAAATATCATAAAATATCTTATCCTTCGGCAGGAATATTCTGATAATATTATTTACAGACATATAATTTGTTAGTTTAGGTTTTAATTCGCGCCGTAAAGTTAATTTTTTTTGGTAGCATATTAAATTAATGTAACCAATAGAAGAAACTTAACCTAAATTTTACATTGAATATCGGTTAATATTAATTTTGATATAACATATTATAAAATTTTGGCCATTATGTGATACTGAGTCAAAATAAATACTACATTTGTAAAGTCATACATACCCAATGATTACCAGGGATTATTATTAAGCACTTTTAATTTTGTAAAAAATTAAATCACAACTTTTGTGATTCAAACAACTCATTGAAAACCAAAGGCTTCCGATTTTTCCGTTACAATACTTTCGGTTATGGATTTCAAAAAACAAATCCTCTTTATTTTTAAGAAGATATTTACTGATACAGGATTAGTTTTTAAATCATTTCATGTGTTATTTATTCTCCCTGGATTAAATTCATATAGTATATTATTGTAATATTTATTGAGCTTTTATATATTATAATAAAATATTATGTATTTTTGCTATTTATTTAGGATTGTTCAAAATAACATACGAATAGAATATGAGAACTTTAATAGGTATTTTCTGGATATTATTCTTCATTTCGCAATACTCATTTAGCCAAAACCCGGAGCTGAAATCAGGTATAGTATTCAAAAAACTATTTATTGATTATCAATCACAAAATGGAGGAAGTATAAGTAAATTTAATGATTACAGACATGGATTTGAGATAGGTTATCAACGCATGCTGACACAAAATATAGCATTAAATTTACCCTTGAGGTATGGTGTGGTTGACTCACATTTGGATTCTATCACATGTTTTAAAAAAAGAATAGCCAGTCTTGATGTACAGTTTCAATATCAGTTTAATGAGCCTGGCAGGAAGGTGATACCTTATGTACTTGCAGGAGCCGGAGGAGTATACGAAGATGTTGGTGATTTCAATGTTCAGATTCCAGCAGGAATCGGATTTTATTTCAGGCTTGCTCCAAATGCATTTGTCAATATTCAGTCTGAGTTCAGGTATTCACTATCTGAAAAAAGAAATAACCTCCAACATGGCATTGGTTTTATTTATCTGATAGGTAAAAGTAAAGAGGATGAAGTAAAACCGATACCTGAAATCACCATTAAAGATTCAGACAATGATGGCATACCCGATGAACTTGACTTATGTCCAAATGTTTTTGGGTCAAAAGATTTAAATGGATGTCCGGATAAAGACGGAGACGGATTAGCGGACTATATGGACAAATGTCCTGAAACAAAAGGACTTAAAGAATTTGGAGGTTGTCCTGATACAGATGGTGATGGTATTCCTGACAATGAAGACGAATGCCCTAAACTAGCAGGCCCAGACACTAATAAAGGATGCCCGCTGAAAATTGAAGCACCAAAAATATTGGATTCTGATGGAGACAGTGTTGATGATGCAAATGACAAATGTCCAAATGAAAAGGGAAGTATTGCTACTATGGGATGTCCTGATATGGATGGTGATGATGTACCTGATAAAGATGATAAATGTCCTGATAAACCGGATTTGAAAATTTATTATGGTTGTCCTGATACGGATGGTGATGGTATAGACGATAGCCGTGATAAATGCCCCAATGTACCGGGCACTGTGGCCAATGACGGATGTCCTGAGATAAAAAAAGAAGATAAAAAAACACTTGAAGTTGCCATGCAGGCTGTACAATTTCAAACAGGCAGTGCAGTTCTTAAAACTGAGTCAAGCATTGTTCTTACCCAAATTGCTGATATTATGGAAAGATATCCGGACTTCAATATGACCATCAGCGGACATACCGACAATACCGGCAGTGCTTCCGCCAATCAGGTATTGTCTGAAAAAAGAGCAAAAGCATGTTATGATTTCCTTGTTAAAAAAGGTGTTCCTCTGGTCAGAATGAGTTTTTCCGGATATGGGGAATCACGACCCATTTCAACCAATGAAAATGAAAAAGGAAGATCACTGAACAGAAGAGTAGAATTTAATCTTTTGCCAAGACAATAATAATCAAATTTAAGATAAAGAATATTCAAAAGGGGAATACTGATCCGGTATTCCCCTTTTTTATTTAAGAAGTGATTTAAAAACATCTTGTTAATTTCTTAGCAAGCCATTCCTGCCCGCCATCCTATGAATTATTTAAAAGTGGGCAGGCGGGGATCCTTAATACTTCAGCTTTTTTTCGTCCCGTAGCTTTGGCTACGGAACTCTAAAAGCGCATCGTCTTAATAATCAAGCACTTACGATTTATTTTAACACATGTTTTTAAATGACTTCTATATAAATGGACTTTCTGTAATTATTTTAATTCATTATTTTTGGAGATCGAAAACAATAAAGAATATAGAAAATAATGCCTTCTGAAAATTAAATATAAACCCTGAACTCAAACTTTAAATGTAACTTAATGTTTGTGAATAATTAACTTTGCATTGTAAACAGACACATGAAAATCCCAATTGATATAAAAAAAGGAGATATTGCCGAAGTTGCAAAAACGGAAGTCATAGTAGGTATAGATCTGGGAACAACCAACAGTCTTATTGCTTATATTGATCACAATCTTCCTGTCACCATAAAATCTCAGAAAGGCAAAAATTCTCTTACACCTTCCATTATCCATTTTACAGAAAAAGGAGAGATCATCGTTGGAAATAATGCAAAATCATTTTTACTATCCCAACCTGAAAGAACCATATTTTCTGTAAAAAGACTGATGGGTAAGTCATATAATGATGTACGTCAGCTAACCACCAGCATTGGTTATGAGATCATTGATGAAGATACAGCCACACTTGTAAAAATTAAAGTGGGTGAGAAATTTTATACGCCCATAGAATTATCAGCTGAGGTATTAAAATCACTAAAATCAGATGCGGAAAATCAGCTTCAATCTCCTGTATCGAAAGCAGTAATTACAGTACCGGCCTATTTTAATGACGCTCAGAGACAAGCAACAAGAGATGCCGGAAAACTGGCTGGTCTGGATGTGCTCAGAATAGTCAATGAACCTACTGCAGCAAGCCTTGCTTACGGAATCGGACTTGACCGGTCCCAAATAAGCAATGTGGCAGTGTATGATTTGGGAGGAGGTACTTTTGATATATCTGTTTTACACATTGAAGACGGCATTTTTGAGGTACTATCTACACATGGGGATACTTTTTTGGGAGGAGATGATTTTGACAGAAATATAATCAGTTATTGGACTTCTATTCTTAATATTTCTGATGAAAGATTAAGGCTGGAGCCAATGCTTAACCAGGAATTCAGGCTGACAGCTGAAGAAGCTAAAATATATCTTACCGAACATGATCTTTTCAAAGGAGAAGTAGCTGGTCATGAGGTTCATATTTCAAAAGATACGTTCGAAGATCTGATTCTTCCATTGATAGAAAAAACACTTAACAGCTGTGCCAAAGCTATAAAAGATTCGGGTATCCATATAAATGAAATAGATAAAGTGATATTAGTGGGAGGATCAACCAGAATACCCCTGATCAAAGAAAAACTAAAGTCTTTTTTTGGCAGGAATCCGGATGATAGTCTGGATCCGGATGAAGTAGTCGCTCTGGGGGCAGCTATCCAGGCTGATATTCTGGCCGGAAACAGAAAAGATATATTATTACTTGATGTCACACCACTTTCATTAGGCATCGAGACGGTTGGCGGATTAATGGATACCATCATTCCTCGCAATTCTAAAGTACCCCACAGGGCAGGAAGGCAATATACAACATCAGTGGATGGACAAACAAACCTGAGAATTTCTGTATTTCAGGGCGAAAGGGATCTGGTTGAGTATAATAGAAAATTGGGTGAATTTATAATGAAAGGTATACCACCGATGGTTGCCGGTTTCCCTAAAATTGAGGTCCAGTTTATGCTGGATGCTGACGGCATTTTGACAGTAAAAGCTAAGGAATTGCGTTCGGATATAGAGACTTCTGTAGAAATAAAATCCACCTATGGTATATCAGAAGAAGAAATGGCCCTAATGCTGATAGAATCAATCAGAAATGCTGAAAAAGATATGAGCCGGCGTGCTTTACTTGAAGCCATAAACGAAGCCAATAATATCATTCTGGCCACAGAAAAGTTTTTAGTTCAGAATAATGAAATTTTAATTACCGAAGAGAACGGGCAAATCAATATGTTAAAAGACAAACTTAAGGATTCACTTAAAGCCGGTACTAAAGATGACATAGAGTCTGCTATGAAATCTTTGAATGATTATTCAGCCCCTATTGCGCATCGTGCCCTTGATATAAATATTCAAAAAGCACTCAAAGGCATAAAGATGTAATTATTTTATATTAAATTTGGCTGGTCATTCAAATTAATTAATTTTGTATCTAATAGTCCGGAATGCTAGATATATTTCTGAAAGATAATAATAATTTTACCAACTATGGATGGGAACATGGTATTTGCCTTGCCATTTCCATCTCATTTATTTTTTATATCCTTCATATATCCAAAAAATACTGGAATATTGCCCAGCAACAAAAGTACATTACCATTATCTGTTCGATAGGCGCATTTTTACAGCTTTTCAAAGTTTTCTACAAGTATTTTGCAGGTATTTTTGATCATGCAGATGACCTGCCGCTTCATCTTTGCAATATATTGACATTGATGATGCCATTTATAATGTGGTTCAAATGGCGCATTTTATGGGGAATTACTTTTTTCTGGATCATGGCAGGTTGTGCGCAATCCATTTTTACTCCCACACTTACTGAATCTTTACCTCACTACGAGGCATTGCGGTATTGGATTGTGCATGATGTAATCATTTTAGGTGCACTATATGGAATGTATGTATACGGATACAAACCCACTATCAAAGATGGAATCATTTCAGCTATCAGCATGAACTTACTTGCTGCACTACTATATCCTATCAACGTAGCGCTGAATTCCAACTACATGTATCTCAACGGAAAACCAGCAGGTAAAACTTTTTATGACCTTCTGGGTCCCTGGCCTGATTATATCATTGTACTGGAGTTTGTCATTATCTTGTTTTTTTCATTGATACTGGTTCCGTTTTACTGGCATAAAATAAAACCGGTTTTTATTTTTAAAAGTAAATGATCAGAATTTTATCGGGTGTATCCCATTTTTGCATTTTTATGGGACTGGTTTTAAGCTCGGAAGCAAAAACAACAAGGATTCCTTAAATGCATCCCTGCAAAAGGTCTTTTATTTTTAAAAATGGAATACACCCATTTTATCCGTTTCAAAGCTTGATTCCGTTTCCGAAAAGTATAATTTTGGCACAAAGCACAAAACAACAAAGAGTCACGAAATTTACAAAGTTATTAATCATTTAATTGTGACTCTTAGAGTCTTGTGGAATCCCTTTATTTTTTAATTTTCGGAGTGACCTAAGCTTAAAATGTAAAAAACATAGATATAAAAAGCATTATTTTTAATAAGTAGTAACAAGGATAATATTTTTAATATCATATTTCGTTTTTTCTAACTAATAACTACCTTTGCGTTAATATAATACATATGTAATATTATGTCAAAGAAAAAAAAACCGTCCGTCATCTCTTTATCAGAGAAAAAAACAAAACAGGATGTCACATTAAGAACAAATAAGGCTATAAACATATCTGCACCATGGTGGCCCGGAGTAATTGCCATTTTGATCACTTTTATCTGTTTTACATCAGCACTCAACAACAAATTTGTAAACTGGGATGACGACAGAAACTTTTATGAAAATCCATTGGTACAACATATAGACAAAAAGAACTTTTGGGAAAATACAAAAAAGATATTTACAAGCGGTGTCATCGGCAATTATAATCCGCTACCGATATGGACATTTGCCATAGAAAAAAGATTATTTGATTTTGATAAACCATATTACTGGCACCTCAACAATGTATTGCTTCATCTGATGTGTGTATTTCTGGCTTATAGAATTGCTCTGTTATTGGGTTTGGGATGGCAAGGAGCTTTATTTGTAGCCTTATTATTTGGTATCCACCCTATGCGGGTTGAATCTGTGGCTTGGGTCACAGAAAGGAAAGATGTGCTTTTTGGCGTTTTTTACCTTGGAGCCCTCTTACAATATATAAAATATAAACATGATCATAATAATACCCGTTGGGTATGGATGACTATTTTATTTACATTATCACTTTTTTCAAAAATACAAGCTGTATCTCTGCCACTCAGTCTGATGGCTATAGATTACTACATGGATCAAAAGTGGCATTTCAAAACCGTATTTAATAAAATCCCATTTCTTTTGCTGTCACTTGCCTTTGGTTTGTATGGCATTCATACCTTAAAAGAATTTGGTTCATTAGCAACAGTGGATGATACCACAAATTTTAATTTTATCCAGAGGCTTTTTGTAGGTGCATTCAGCTTTTTTGTTTACCTGATCAAATGGATAGTACCATTCAGGATGTCGCCTCTGTATCCTTATCCCAATTATTTTCCATGGTATTTTTATCCGTCTATGCTTGTCGCACCTGTAGTAATTTACATTTTATACAAAACATATAAAAATGAAACCAAATCTATTTTTTTTGGATTGGGTTTTTTCATTGTAAATATCGTTTTCCTTTTGCAGATCCTGGGTGCGGGTCAAGGCTATTTAGCGGATAGATTTACATATATTGCGTATTTTGGCTTGTTTTTTATTGCTGGATATTATTTTGATCAAGTGCTCAGACATCAACCTCAAAAATCAAACATTGTGTACAGTATCGGAGGCGTATTTCTGATCGTTTTTGCATTTATGACCTATCAACAAAACAAAGTCTGGGAAAATAGTGCGACACTCTGGACCCACGTTTTGAAATACTATA
>Ga0138256_10008079_pt1 | contig 11079 bp, 6 predicted proteins | sample KNB2016incub_MG_FD_105486 | JGI IMG/M metagenome (GOLD analysis project Ga0138256, IMG submission 105486) | Active sludge microbial communities from wastewater in Klosterneuburg, Austria - KNB2014incub_MG | ecosystem: Engineered > WWTP > Activated sludge > Unclassified | place: Austria...
GGACATCACCATCTTGAACATTCTCGGCGTGCAGGCCGCGGCCCTCGGCAACCACGAGTTCGATCTGGGTACGAGCGAACTGCGCAACATCATCGGTGGTGTGAACAGCGGTGCCGCCATCCGTTGGTTCGGTGCGCAGTTCCCCTACCTCAGCAGCAACCTCAACTTCAGCGGCGACGCGAACCTGAGCAGCCTCTATACCGCCACGCGCGAAGAGCCCAGCTTTTTCAAGAGCAACCCGTCGATGACGGCTGCTGCCATCGCCGCCACGAAGAAGCTCGCACCGAGCACGATCATCAATGTGAACGGAGAGGAGATCGGTGTGGTCGGCGCTACCACGCAGATCCTGGCGAGCATTTCATCGCCTGGAGCCACTACGATCATTGGTCCAAGTGCGGATGACATGCCCGCACTAGCCGCCATCCTTCAGCCGATCATCGATTCGTTGATACTCGCGGAAGGCATCGACAAGGTCATCCTGTTGAGCCACCTGCAGCAGCTCACATTGGAGAAGCAGCTCGCATTGCTCCTCAATGGTGTGGACGTGATCATCGCCGGTGGTTCGCACACGCTCATGGCCGATGCTACTGATCGCATGCGCACCGGTGATATGGCCGCAGAGACCTATCCCTACCTCACCACCGGCCTCGACGGCAAGCCCCTCGCGATCGTGAACACCACGAGCGAGTACCGCTACGTGGGCCGACTGGTCGTGGACTTCGACGCCAACGGCGAGATCATCCCCGCGAGCATCAACGATGCGATCAGCGGTGCCTACCCGGCAGACAGCCTTGGTGTGGTGGAAGTGTGGGGCGACTATGCGGATGCCTTCACGCCCGGCAGCAAAGGCCAGGAGGTGAAGAACCTCTGCGATGCTGTGAAGAACGTGATCATCGCCAAGGACGGCAACCTGTTCGGCAAGACCAGTGTGTTCCTCGAAGGTCGCCGCAACTTCGTGCGCACCGAAGAGACCAACCTCGGCAACGTGAGCGCTGATGCTAACCGCTACATCGCTCGCCGCTACGATCCTACGGTGCAGATCAGCATCAAGAACGGCGGTGGTATCCGCAGCGCCATCGGTTATGTGAACGCGGTAGGCAACACCGTCACCCTGGAACCCCCGCAGGCTAATCCCCTCGCGGGCAAGGCACAGGGCGACATCAGCCAGCTCGACATTGAGAACTCACTCCGATTCAACAACCTGCTGAGCACACTCACGCTCACCGCCGCCAACCTGCGCACCATTCTGGAGCACGGCGTGGCCGCGAGCGGTCCCGGCCAAACGCAAGGGCGCTTCCCGCAAGTGAGCGGTGTGCGGTTCAGCTACGACGAAACGCTGCCTGCCAACGCGCGCATACTGAACGCGGTGATCACAGACAGCGCCGAGTACACAGTAGATACGCTCGTGATGAACGGCAGCTTGCACGGCAACCCAGCGCGCACCTTCCGTGTGGTGACGCTGAACTTCCTCGCTGGCGGTGGTGATGGGTATCCCTTCAACACGCTCGGTACCGCTCGTGTGGACCTGAACACGCTTACGGACGCGGGTCCTGGCGTGGCATCGTTCGCCATCCCCGGCAGCGAGCAGGACGCCTTCGCCGAGTACATGAAGAATTTCCACGGCACAACGCCATACGCGATCGCGGAAACGCCGGACAGCCTGGATACGCGCATCGAGGAGATCAACGACCGGGTGGATGACATCCTGGACGGACCAGTACTATGTACGCTGAACGAGGTCGTGCTGACGCTGAACACCGATGCCAACGCCAGCGAGACCAGCTGGAACATCGTGAACAGCGGCACCCAGAACGTGGCGTGCAGCGGTGGCGGCTATGCCAACAACAGCACCATCACGGTAAGCTGCTGCCTGCCCAACGGTTGCTATGATCTGCAAGTGTTCGACAGCATGGGCGACGGCATCAACCCCGGTGGCTTCGTGCTGCGCGATGCGAACAACAACCGCATTCTCGACAACGCAGGCAACGGCAACACCTTCACCAGCCTCAGCGAAGCGGCCACAAGTTTCTGTCTGCCCATCGGCATCGATGCCATGGCCGCTGCGAGCTGCGACAATGAGACGCTGCTCGCTAGCAGCATCATCACGGCCACGGCCAATCCGGCCGTTACCGCGCAGTACAACGTGACCAACAGCACCAGCGGCTACCAGTTCTGGATCTTCAACCCCAACGGTGGTTACACCCGCCGTGCGTTCCTGGCCCATAACACGGGCAGCGGTCCTGCAGGTCCTGCCAAGTGCGCTTCGCTCAAGCTCAGCGACCTGATCACCCTGCCGGTGCCCCAGAACGTGCTGCTGAACGTGCGTGTGCGCAGCCGTGTGGCCGGTGTGTACGCTGAGTTCGGCCCGGCTTGCCGTATGAAGATCGCGCCGCCTCCTTGCGCCACCACCAAGCTGATCGATACCCCGGGCAACCCCAACTTCAGCTGCGGCGTTACCCGCACCTTCGGCGGTGCCCAGTACATCAGCGCCTTCCCCGTGGTGAACGCCAACAAATACCAGTTCCGCTTCGAGCGCGTGGGCGGTGGTTTCGTCCGCACCATCGCGGTGAACACCCCGAACCTCACACTGAAATGGAACGCACTGCCCCTGGTGAACGGTGACACCTACAACGTCACGGTGCGCATCAGTTACGATGGCGGTACGAACTACTGCCCGTACGATGCTTCCTGCACCGTGGCCATTGTGAACCCACCTGCCGAAAGCGCACAGCGCAGCCTCGAAGTGGTGGAAGAGCAGCCGGTCGATCTGCAGCTCTACCCGAACCCGAGCCATGGTGAGCAACTCTTCCTCGCGTTGGGCGGTGTGCAAGCCGACACCAAGGTGGAACTGGATGTGATGGACCTCTTCGGCAAGCGCGTGTTCGCCGATCAGTTCGCGGCACCTTCGGAAGAGTTCACCCACAGCATGGCTGTGAACGGCCTTGCCAGCGGTGTGTACTTGGTGAACGTCCGCGTGGGCGACCGCCTCTACACCCAGCGCTTGGTGAAGCAGTAAGTACTGCGTCCTAGTGCGCAACAGAAAAGCGGAACCCCCGCGCCGAAAGGTGCGGGGGTTCTTGCGTTGGTCCAGAGGGTGCAACGCGCATTCGCGTCGAAGTTCCCCTAGTTCTTGATCAGCCTTCTTGCCAGCGCACCGCCATCCGTTCCGATCAGAACACAGTAACAACCGCTGGGCAGCTGCGTGAGATCGAGTTGATGCACCGCGCCGTTCATCACGGACTCCAGTGCCACGTTCCCGAGGGCATCCACGACCCGCACATCGGCCCTGCCGGCGTTCGTGGATGGACGGCGCAGGGTGACAAGCCCCGTTGTTGGGTTCGGGAAGATCGATAATGCGCTTGCCGCGGCCCCGTCCTCGATCGCGGTTCCGCCGACCGCGACCTGCAGCGATACGGCATCACTGGAGCAATTCGATCCTCCGCCCGGGTTGTTCACCACCACTTCCACTGAACCGCTCGGGCCGGCCCCCCAGGTCACATCGATACTGTTGGTGGTGGACGAACCGGATCCACCGGTGATGGTCCATGAATAGGTGTAGCCCGCGACAAGCGGAACGTCGTACGTGGCCACCTGTGCCGGTGCCACGAAGGCAGGACCTGTGATAGCGGCCGGTGTTTGCGGAAGCGGGCCGCCTACGAGAACAGCGAGGGTGGGAGATCCGAACGGGCCCGCATACACGGTATCACCCGCCACATGGATCGCTTGCACGGTGCTCCAGGTGTTGGAGATGGCGGAAGCGTTCCAACATGTGGCGGCCGCGTTGCTGATGTTGATCTGTGCGATCCGGTAGCGAGTTTGCCCGCCCAGCAGGTAGGAGTTCCCACCCACCCAGATCTTGTCACCATCCGGATACAGGCTCAGCACCTCATAGCTGCTGCTGTTCTGATCGAACGGCGCCAGCACGCCGCTCAGATCGTAGGCGGCCACACCCTTTCTGCTCTGACCGCTGATCACGTCGAAATCGCCCCCGATGAAAATATGGTCGTTCGTACGAACGATGGAGGTGATGCCGAAGTTGTTGATGGCCGGTTGCGGATGCCAGGTGCTGTCCAACGCGCCTGTCACCAGGTCGAAGCGGCACAGATCGTCATACACCGAAGCGCCCGTAGCGAACCTGAAATCCCCACCCACATACACATGGGAGCCGGAGACGTAGATGGCGTTGATGTTCCCCTGCTCCTGGAATTCAGGGGACGACTGCCAAGGCAACGTCGTACCGGTAGTGGCGTCCACCGCCACGACCCTGCTCGGGCTCATGGTGCAGTAGTAGAAGTTGTTCCCGTGGGAGCCAACGCCCTGCCGCCAGGACACGAAATTGGCATTGCCCGACCAGGCGTTCAGGTTGCCGGTGGCGAGGTCGAACATGCAGATGCCCATCCTACTTTGTCCGTTCACCGTGAGGAACGAACCGCCGGCGATCAGTTTGTCGGCTGCGCGCGTGAGCGTGGTGACGCCGTTGGTGATCCCGGTCGGCGCCCAACTGTCAAGCGCTCCAGTGGTGGCATCGAAACGGGCGAGCCCTGCGCGCGGGAAGCCGTCCACATCGCTGAAAAAGCCACCGATGTACATGGTGTTCCCGACCTTTTCGATCGCGTATACCGAGCCACCCGGTGTCGGCATGCCGCCCAGGAGTGTCTGCGCCGTGATCAGCCGAACGGTCAGTAATGCAAAAAGGGTCAGCGGATATTTCATCGTTCGTTGTTCGTGTTTCCTTGTCGATCAAAGTTCGGTTGGACCGGCCCTCTTCACGTTATCGGACCATTCACATGGAGACGAGAATGGTACCCCGGGGTTGCCGGAGATGACGCCGCCCAAGAGGGCATCCTCCTCGCACAGGGACACTGGACGCGGTCAAAAGAACAGGGTCCCAAGTTGTGACCTTTGTTGCCATCGGTCACGACCATTTTGTGTTGTGCGCAACGGTTCGTGTAACGGGTGCATACTCGACCGCCACAGGAACCCCCACGAAGAGTGCACCGACAAGGCCGTCGTAGGATGCCAATACAATAGTCCCGTAGGTCGTTTCGGGCCGCTCCAAGCTGCTACCTTTAATCATTGTGTTGACCTGCCCTCACATCCAAAATCGCTTCGCCGCCACTCTTGCGGCCTTGCTGCTGCTGGTCGCGAGCACCGCGCCTGTACTTGCGAGCATGCGCTGCGTAATGAGCGACCGGACGACGACCTCTTGGTTCGAAGCCGAAGGTTGCATGGATCCCATTCCCCGTGGCAACAATCCTGAGATGGGAATGAGCTGTTGCGTGTACTTGGTCGCTCATGCGGATCTTGCACCAGGCCCGCTGGTAGGACAGAACGTGCTGAAGGCATGCCCCGCAGCGGTGTTGGGCACCGCGGTGCTGCCCGCAACGACATGCCCCGTGCTGTGCAGGATCGCCAGTGATGGCCGCGCGCACGCGCCCCCACCGCGTGCGCGATCCATCGCTTTACGGTCCTTCCGGATCTAGGCCGCTCCGGTTTTCAGTGCGCGCATGCACTGTGCATCGGCACCCTGCATCCTTTCAGGTCCTTCACTTCAAGCTCCATCAAATGCCAGGTATCGAACACCGTCTCATCCATCTCTTCGCCATAGCGCCCCTTGCCCTCTGGGCCCAAGTGCCCTTGCCCATTCCCGACACGCTTTCCGGGAGCAGCATCAACCTCACTGTGCAAGAGGGGACCTGGGAGTTCCATGCGGGCGAAATGGTGAACACCTATGGATACAACGGTGACCTGCTCGGCCCAACCCTCCTCCTGGAGCAGGGCGGGACCGTTACGTTGAATGTTACCAACGCGCTTCCCGACCTCACCACCACGCACTGGCACGGCCTGCATGTGAGCGCGGAGAACGACGGCGGCCCCCATTCGCTGATCTATCCGAACACCACATGGAGCCCATCCTTCACGGTGTTGGACCGGGCCAGCACTTTCTGGTACCATCCCCATGGCCATGGGCTCACGGACTACCAGGTAAGCAAGGGGGCGGCCGGTATGATCATCGTGCGCGATGCCCAGGAGGCCGCGCTCGATCTGCCTCGAACGTATGGGGTGGACGATATCCCCCTGATCCTACAGACCAAGGCGATCGTGGGCGGCCAGATCGCCTTGCACACCGGGTTGGACAGCGTGGTGATGGTGAACGGTGCGCGCGGAGCGACGAAAGAGCTGCCCGCCCAAGTAGTGCGTTTGCGCTGCCTGAACGGCGCCAGCGAGCGCAGCTTCCAACTCGGCTTTTCCAATGGTATGACCTTCCACGTGATCGGCACCGATGGCGGGTTGCTCGAAACCCCCACCGACCTTACCCGCATGCGCCTGATGCCGGGTGAGCGGGCGGAGCTGCTGCTCCACCTCACAGGAATGGCCGGTGAGAATTTCCAGTTGATGAGCTATGCTTCCGAACTGCCCAATGGGATCATTGGTGCCGCGGAAGTGGGCAACGGGATGGCCACCTTGGACGGCTATGACCAGAACGCTCTGAACGGGTCGGACTATGCGCTGGTCTCCTTCTCCGTAGGGGCGCCCACGGGCACGGGGACCACCGCCTTGCCCACTACATTGGTACCCACGAACCCCATCGCCGAGGCCGATGCGGATCTGACCCGGACCTTCACCATGGAGCCGCAGTCGATGGGACCGATGGAAATGATCGAAGGGCCTTTCGAGATCAACGGGACGTTGATGGATATGGATGTCATTAACGAGGTGGTGGAACTGGGCGCCACTGAGATCTGGGAATTCGTGAACAACACCATGGTGGGCCATCCCATTCATATCCACGACATCCAGTTCAACATACTTGACCGCAACGGGTCGCCCCCCGAAGCGTGGGAGAGCGGATGGAAGGATGTGGTCTATGTGCCACCGATGGGGAGCGCACGCGTGATCACGCGATTCGACGATTTCGCCGACCCGGACATGCCGTACATGTACCACTGTCATCTACTGATGCATGAGGATGAGGGCATGATGGGGCAGTTCGTTGTGGTGGACCCGAACGCTATCGCGGAACAGGAAGCGACCGCTCCGCTACAGGTCTGGCCGAACCCGATCACCTCAGGCACCTGCACCGTGCGCTGGCCAGAAGCGAAGGGCACCGCGTCCGCCTGGCTCATCGACGCCATGGGGCGCGTGGTCCACGAAGCCTCCATAGCGGATGCCTCCGAAGCTCGACCGCTCACACTACCTACTCCCGGGCCCGGACCGTATACCCTGTTACTTCGTGACGCCAGTAACCAGTACACACAAACCACTGTTTCCATCCTACCTTGAACCCATGGCCGAGCGCCGCACACGGTCCCGTGCGAAGCGAGCCCGATAACAACCGATCCACGACATGCGATACACCTACACCCTTCTTACCGCGTTCGCTCTGGCCACAGGCCTGCAGGCGCAAACCACCGCGCTGGACTTCACCGCTGACGACTGTGCAGGCACCAACCACAACCTCTTCACCGAACTCGACGCAGGTGATGTGGTGATCCTAGAAATGGTGATGATGGGCTGCCAGCCGTGCGTTACCGCCGCCAACAGCCTGAAGAACGCGGTACTTCCCAACGTGAGCGACCCCAATCGGGTCAAGCTCTACAGCATCGGATTCACGAACAGCATCAATTGTACCCAGATGAACGACTGGAAGACCACCAATAGCTTCACGCATACGGTTTTCGCGGGCATGAGCGCGCAGACCACGCACTACGGTGGCATGGGCATGCCTACCATCGCTGTGGTGGGTGGTGGAAGTGCCCATACCGTGCTTTACAACGAGCAAGGTCATTCAGCCAGTGACAACCCCGCGATCCTCGCGGCCATTGAAGCGGGCCTCGCGGCCAGCGTGGGGATCGACGAGGCGAACGTGAGCGCGGTGAACATCCACCCGAACCCGGTAGTGGACGTTTTGCACTTCGACCTCGCCGAGTGGACCCAGGCACGCATCCTGGACCTGCAAGGGCGTGAGGTGTTGAGCGCCCCGCTCGTCGCGGGCAAGTTGGATGTATCGCTGCTCCAGCCGGGCCTTTTCGTGCTTCAATTGTCCACCACGACCGGATCGTTGGGTACAGCGCGGTTCGAGAAGAAGTAACGCCGGTCGGCCGATGGGGCCGTTGGCTATTGAACCCTCCCTTGAAGGATCACACATATCACTGCGCCATGAAACACGTGATGGTCCTGGCCTTCTTCGGGTTTTCCGGCCTATCCTCCACAGCCCAGTCGCCGAGCATCCTGTGGGGCGCTCCGGCCGATTGCGGTGCCCCCGGTCAGGGGGCTCTGCGCCCGCGCATCGCCGTGAACGCGGATGGCAACCCCGTGGTGTTGTGGGGAGATAGCGGCCCGGACCGCAACTACGTAGCGGTCGGCAATGGAGCGGGCTTCTCGGCGCCCACCGAAGTGAGCACCGCTGGGTGCGTGCCGGCGGTGGCCGATTGGATGGGCAGCAGCATCGCGGCCGTGGGCAACACGGTGTGGGTGGTGATGAAGGCCACCCCCGAGGAGAGCGAACCCATTTACGTGCGGCGGTCGAACGATGGTGGCCTCTCCTGGGGCGATACCCTGCGCGTGGATCCGTTCGACGGACTGGTCTCCCGGTTCCCATCCATCGATCTGATCGACCCCGATACACCCGTGGTGCAGTACATGCAGTTCGACAACGGATGGAACGGTGCGCGCCAGGTGGTAAGCCACATGATGGGCGGTTCGTTCATGCCACCTGTGCAGGTGAGTTCCCCTTTCGCACCGGGCGAAGTATGCGACTGTTGCCCCAACCAGATCGTCATGGACAATGACCACGCCGTGGCGCTCTATCGCAACGCGGGCGCGAACATCCGGGTCATGTGGGGGGCGGTGTCCACGGACGGTGGTGCGAGCTTTCCTGTCGGCGGCTTGGTGGACACCACCGACTGGGTGCTCAACGCCTGCCCCAGCAGTGGTCCGGACGGATACCTTGACGACGACTCCATACACTACGTGTGGATGTCCGGCGCCAACAACGGCGCAAAGGTTTATCTCGGGAGTGCGCTCGCCTCGGACCTGTCGCTGGGCGGCCAACGGAACGCACACCCCGGGCAGGCACAAAACCTACAGCAGAATTTCCCCCGCATCGCCGGCAGTGGTGACACGCTCGGCGTGGTCTGGCAACAGGCCTTGGGGACCCAGGTCGAGATCCTGTTCAGCTGGAGCGTGAGCGGTCCCGCAGGCTTGAGCGCGCCGGACACCGTGAACATTGATCTCACCGGCGCCCAGCGCACACCGGACATCGCGTTCGCCAATGGTGCCTTCCATATCGTATGGGGTGAACAAGGCTCGGGACACGTGCGCTACCGCAAGGCGACGCTGGTGAACGCGCAACATGTGGATATGTACCCCGCCTTGGAGGACGAATACGTGGTCTGGCCGAACCCCGTAGGCGATGTATTGCATTTCAACACTACCGGGCCGGTGCCGTGCGAGATACTGGATACGGAGGGGCGGATCGTTCTGGGATCGCACGCACTGATCGGAGGTATCGATGTGCATGACCTCGCTCCGGGACGCTATGTGTGCAGGGTCGGGTGGAAGGGAAAGGTTCGCAGCATTCCGTTCCAGAAAGATTGACGTCCAACCTATGGGGCGAACATTGGCGATCCGCAACATGGTGTGCGACCGCTGCCGGGCTGCGGTCGCGCGGATATTGGATACGCAGGGCCTGCCGGTGCAGCGCATCGAGCTGGGGGAGGTGGAACTGCTACGCGAGGTGCTGGACAGCGAGCGCGAGGCCTTGCGCGTGGCCTTACAGGTGGAGGGCTTTGACCTGGTGGACGACCGCGAGGCGGTGACCATCGCGCGCATCAAGGCGGCCATCGTGAAACTGGTGCACCACGATGGCGATATGCAGGGCCGGGTGAAATTGGGCGATCATCTCAGCGCGGTGCTGCACAAGGAATACTCCGGCCTCACTGCCCTATTCACGCAGGTTGAAGGCATCACCATCGAGCAGTTCTTCCTGTTGCAGCGCCTCGAGCGCGTGAAGGAGTTGATCAAGTACGGCGAGCTCACGATGAGCGAGATCGCGGACCGCGCGGGGTTCAGTAGCGTGGCGCACCTGAGCGCACAGTTCAAGAAGCTCACCGGCATGACGCCCACTGCCTTCAAGGTGATCGGTGGTACCCGGCTGCCTTTGGACCACGTGGGCTGAAGCCGATGTAAAGCTTATCGGCGAGGATGTAAGAGGTTCGTTCCTGTGTCGCACGTGCTTTGTACCGTCAAACACGAACGACCATGGACAACACGACCATCACCCTCCCGCTGCTCGATGTGAACAGCGCCCACTGCGCACTGCGCGTGGAGAAGGCCATCCGCACGGTACCTGCGATCACTGCTGCTGATGTGGACCTCGACGCGCACGTGGCACATTTCACCAGCGGCGAGCCCGCGCAGGCCGTGAAAGAGGCGGTGGCCGCCATCCAGCAGGCGGGCTATAACGTGGCCACCGACCAGCGCCACTTCGATACCACGGGCATCACCTGCGGCGGTTGCGTGAGGAGCGTGACCTCCGTCCTGAGCGCATTGCCTGGCGTGCTGGCCGTGACCGTGGACGTGCCGAACAACACAGCGACGGTGGAAGTGGTGAAGGGCACCGTGTCGGACGACACGCTTGCGGATGCATTGAAGCCCACGGGCTACCGCCTGTTGCCCCACGCCGCATAGTGCACCACCGTCATGAGCCCTGAGAAAAGCACCCTGGTACTTCCCGTGGAGAACATGGACAGCGAGCACTGCGCGCTGATCGTGGACAAGGCCCTGGCCACCGTTCCATCGGTGGCAGCGCATCACGTGGAACTGAACAACCGCAGCGCGGTGATCGAGAGCACTACGCCCGTGGAAGCCGTGCGTGATGTGGTGAAGGCCATCCGCGACAACGGGTACGATGTGCCCACCCTGAGGCGCACCTTCCCCGTGACAGGTATGACCTGCGCCAGTTGCGTGAGCAGCGTGGAGAGCATGCTCTTGGCCCAGCCGGGCGTGCTGAACGCAGGAGTGAACCTGGCCACCAATACCGTGCAGGTGGAGTACGTGCCCGGCGTGATCGATGAA
>Ga0138256_10008083_pt1 | contig 11075 bp, 12 predicted proteins | sample KNB2016incub_MG_FD_105486 | JGI IMG/M metagenome (GOLD analysis project Ga0138256, IMG submission 105486) | Active sludge microbial communities from wastewater in Klosterneuburg, Austria - KNB2014incub_MG | ecosystem: Engineered > WWTP > Activated sludge > Unclassified | place: Austria...
AACTCCCCCCGCTACACCCCCGCCCCCCTTCACCACCCCCGCCCACTTCCGCGCCACCTCAGCCGCCCGCGCCACCACCCCCTCGATGCGGGCACTCACCATGCGAATACGATAGCGCGGGTGGAGTTGCCGTAGCTCGGTTCACGTGAGCGCCACCGCCGGCTCCAGCGATACAGCCACGTGCTCCTGCACCCGCCCCGTGCGCTCGAGTTTCCCCCACCCAGGCGCCCGTCCGCGCAGCGCCGCGCGCATCGCCTTCACCAGCGCGAGGTACAGGACCTGTCGATAGGCCACGCGTTGCAGCGGGACGAGCGCCGCGTGCGCGACCCTCTCCCCCGGCTCGAAGGCGAGACCCAGGAGCGCGGTCACGGTATCGATGAGTAGAAAGAGGCCGTACAGCGCCAGCACGGGCGCCGCGTGCCCCCACGCGGCGTGGGTGCCGAGTGCTGGCGCCTCGAGCGCAAACCGACCGAGCGTCGCCAGCAGCGCCAGGTCGGCAGCCGGTGCCAGCAACGGGAAGAAGAGCTGGAACAGCAGGATGTTCGGCAGCCCGATCATCCCCAGCGCCCCCGCGTCGCGGCGCAGCAAGGCATCGCGATGCTTCCACGCGCACTGCAGCGTGCCAAAGCTCCATCGAAAGCGCTGGGTCAACAGGGCTCCCAGCGTCTCCGGCGCCTCGGTGCGGGCGATGGCGCGGTCGGCCAACGCGATGCGATGACCGTGGCGCAGGAGCGTGAGCGTGAGATCCTGGTCCTCAGCCATCGTGTCGCGCTGAAAGCCGCCGACCGCCTGAATGGCCGACCGGCGCCAGGCGCCGATCGCCCCCGGCACCACCGTGATGCAGTTCAGCGTCACGAAGGCGCGCCGGTCGAGGTTCTGGCTCGTCACGTACTCCACCGCCTGCCAGCGCGTGACCAGGTTCACGCGATTGCCAACCTTGGCATTGCCGGCGACCGCCCCCACCCGCACATCGGCGAGCGGGCGCACCAGGTGCAGGATCGCATCGGGATCCAGCAACGTGTCGGCATCGATCACGACGATGACATCACCCTGCGCCTCGGCGATGCCGTAGTTGAGGGCGGCGGCCTTCCCGCCGTTCGGTTGGCGCAGCACCCGCAGGCGCGCATCGCTCGAGGCGTGACGGGCGTGGTCGCTGGTGTCGTCGGTCGAGCCATCGTCGATGATGAGCAGCTCGAGCGAGGGATACTGCTGGGCGAGCACCGAGCGAATCGTCCGCGCGATGATCTCGCCTTCGTTGTACGCAGGGACGAGCACCGACACTGGCGGGCGATAGCTGGCATCGCGCCCGCGGCGGGCGTAGCGCGGGATGAACCGTTGCGCCGCCGCCAGCCCGCCAATCAGGATCAGTCGCAGGAGCCCCATCACCAGGGCGACGGCAAAGACGGTGACCAGCACCGCTTCGCCGGCGTTCGCCAGCCGCAACGCCACGAGCAGCAGGGCGCGATGCGGCGCCTCGCTGGCCGGCGCCACCGTCATCCCCTCGCTCAGCGGCACGTTGAGGAGCTGGGCCACGGTCGACAGCTCATAGCCCGCAGCGCGCAACGAGTCGACCAGCGGACCGACGGCCGCAACCGTCGGCGACCGATCCCCACCCGCGTCGTGCAGCAGGATGATGCGCCCGGCCCCCCGCCGCACACCGCGCATGGCCGTCGCCACGATGGCCTGCGCGTCGGTCTCGAACCAGTCCTTCGTGTCCACCTCCAGCCCCGCGACCCGGTAACCGAGCGCTCCGGCCACCGCCATCGGCCGCAGGCTCTCCTCGGTCGCCGGACGCGCATCGCCGATGTACGGCGGACGAAACAGCAGGGGACGACGACCGGTCACCGCCTCGATCACCTGACCGGTGGCGGCCAGCTCCCGGCGAATGGCCGCGTCGCTCAACCCCGACAGGTCGGCATGACTCCACGAGTGATTGCCGATCTCGTGTCCCTCGTCGGCCAGCCGGCGCGCCAGGGCCGGCAGGTGTTGCACCTGTCGGCCAACCACGAAGAAGCTGCCGACCGCGCCGTGCGCCTTGAGCGTATCCAGGATCAACGCGGTGAAGTCGGGATCGGGGCCGTCATCGAACGTCAGCGCCACGCGCGTGGCATGCGCCCCCCCGCGCGACACGACGTAGCCACCGGGCGGGCGCGCCAGGGTCTCGGCAACGATGTATCCGGCGGTATCCATGGTCAGGGTACGCTCACCCGTGCCGTGGTACGCCTCCACCGCCAGCACCTCGCCATCGCCGGTGGTCACGGCGACGCCGTTGTCGGGGAGCCGGCGCAGCGAATCCGCGCTCCCCCGCATCCCGCCCCGCTCCAGCACTTGCCAGAGCGTCGCATCGTCACTCCCCAAGCGCCAGAATGCCACACCGGCCGCTCCCGTCGCCAACGATGCGCGCGTCTGGTTCCAGGCGGTGACCGCGTCGAGGTACCAGACGCTGTGGGCCACGCCGTTCGCATCGCGCCACTCGGCCGACGGATTGCGCGTCGCGGTGCCGAAGGCGGGGCCGCCAACGGCGCCGCGCCCCAGCGCCATCGCCTCACTCACGCTGACCGTCATCCCTTCGGGGCGGTCAGAGCGCCAGTGATAACCGTACTGCCCCAACCCCACGAGCAGCTTGTGCGCGGGCACCTCACTCGTCACCGCGTCGAGCGTTGCCGCGAACCACGGCGCACTCGCCACCGGGCCGGGGGCATTGTCGGCCGAATGCTCGTCGTAGAGCATCGGGATGAGGTAGTCCACCGCTTCGCCATAGAGTCGCAGCGGATAGCCGTCGCCCTCGCTGACCGGGACGGCGACCGAGAGCACGACGCCGTCAGAAGCGAGCGCCGCGCGCAGCTCGCCGAGGAAGGCCAGCACCTGGGGGTGCGCATCGGGCGGGACCAGCTCGAAGTCGATCGTGATGCCCTGCAGTCCGTGCGTGCGTACAGCAGCCGTCAGCTGCATCACGGCGTGCTGTCGCCGCGCCGGCGTGGCGACCACCGTCGACACCAGCGCCGAATCGAAGCCGGTGCGCCCGTAGTTGGTCAGCATGAGGTGCACCGCCACCGCTCGGCGCCGGGCGTCGGCGAGCAGGTCGGGATCGAGCGCGATGCTGATCTCGTCCGTCGCCGCGCGTCCCAGGAATGCCCCCTCCACGATGACCCAGTCGAGCTGGTCGCCCACGCGTCGCAGGGCGGCGCGGCTCCCCGCATCCCACTGCACGGCGAACGCGGCGACGATCGGATCGGCCACCGGAGCTCCCCCCTGGCGCGGCAGCGGCATCGGGGGGCAGCGCCGCAGTCGCGCCGAGCCGGCCGGCGTCACGTCGCATTCCTGCGGGCGGGCGGGGTGCGACGAGGCCGCCGCGGCGCCGGGTGTCGCCGCGAGGGGGAGGGGATCGCCGACCGACGGTTGCAGCACGCCGATCGCGACCGCCCCAACGAGCAGGAGGGCCAGGGAAACCGAGGCGACAACCATCGCGCGCACGCGACGACCGCGCCGGCCGGAGGGATCGTGAAAGACGAGGGGGGAGGACACAAGGAGAGAATCGGCCGCGAGGCGCCGATACTCAAACTGTTACGCCCCGTTGCGGATGTGTCCGCGCCCGCGTATCCGTGTGTCATCGCTGGCTGGTCCCCGCCCGACCTCCAATCGCCCCCATGGATAGACGCGTCTTCGTGCGACACGCCGCTGGCGTCCTGTCGGCACTGACGATGGGGACGCTGACCGGGAGCTGCGCGCCGGCCCCTGCGTTGGACGAGTCGACGCTGCTGCCGCACCACCTGAGCCGGTCGCTGGGCGCCGACGCGGTGCGGGGCATCGGACGCGAATACCTCGCGCTGACGCCGCGCGAATCCGAGGCATCGACGTTGCGCGCCGCCCTCGCGGCGAGCGCACGACGCCACGATCGCCGAACAGGGGTGTCCTCGCGTTCGCTCGACGCCCTCGTGGCGGCCGACTTCGATGCCGGCCGCACCGTGCTCGTCGACGGCTGGCTGCTCGCCGTGAGCGAGGCGCGACAGTGCGCGCTCGTGGTCCTGACGGCAGTCTAGGCGCAGCGTAGCCGCCAGCGACCCACGACGCGACACATGCATACGGACGCACGGGAACTTCCCCACGGCCATGTACTCGAGGGCGACGTGTGCATCGTCGGCGCGGGGGCGGCCGGCATCACGCTGGCGCAGGCGCTCATTGGCGCGTCGTCACGCGTGATCCTGCTCGAGGGCGGCGGCTTCGATCTCGAGGTGGCCATGCAGGGGCTCTATCGCGGGGAGATCGTCGGGCGTCCGTACTATCCGCTCGAGGCGGCGCGACTGCACTACTTCGGCGGCACCACCGGGCACTGGGGTGGCTACTGCGCACCGCTCGACCCCATCGACTTCGAACGACGCGACTGGGTGCCGCACAGCGGGTGGCCGATCACGCGCGCCGACCTCGATCCGTTCTATGCCCGCGCGCACCCGCTGCTCGACCTGGGGCCGTACGCCTATGACGTGCCCTATTGGCGCCGCGACGATCCGCGCCGCGAGTCGCTGCCGATCGTTGGCGAGCGGGTGGAGGACAAGCTCTGGCAGTTCAGCGCGCCGACGCGCTTCGGCAGCAAGTTCCGTGAGCCGATCGTACGCGCGCCCAACGTGCACCTGTACACGCACGCCAACGTGGTGGAGGTCGAGGCCAATGCCGACGTCACCGCCATCGACGCCGTGCGCGTGCGCCACTTCGATGGACGTGAACAGCGCGTGCGGGCCAGGCACTTCGTGCTGGCCTGCAGCACGATGCAGAACGTGCGCCTCCTGCTGGCGTCGAATGCCCGCGCCGCGGCAGGGCTGGGCAATGCGCACGACCTCGTCGGCCGCTACTTCATGGACCACCTGGAGATGCCGGGCGGGTCGGCCGTCCTGCTCGCCCCGCAGTCCATGCACCTGTACGGATTCGACTTCGGCATCACCAAGGTCCGGGCCGAACTGAGGTTGAGCGACCGCCGCCAGCGTGAGCTGTCGGTGCTCAACGCGACCGTGGCCTTCGAGGCGCCCCCCGAGTCGGGCGAAGCCGCGAGCACCTTCGAGGCGATGCCTCCCGACGAGATCGAGCGCTTTCGTCGCGAGACCCCGGACAGCCTCACCGCCGACATGCGCGGCGACGCGGTGAACTACGACGCCGGGAGCATCGCCAGTCGCCCGCGCTTTTCGCTGCCCATCCGCCAGGAGCAGTCCCCCAACCCGGCGTCCCGCGTGACGCTGGGACGCTCGCGTGACGCGTTAGGATTGCCCCAGCCCCGGTTCGACTGGCAGCTCACCGCCCTCGACCGGCGCACCATGCGCGCCACCTACCTCGCCATCGGACAGGAACTGGGACGCTCTGGTGCGGGGCGGGTGCAGCTGCGCGACTGGCTGCGCCCCGACGACGACACATGGCCGGCCATGGTGAGCGGCGGATGGCACGACATCGGCGCCACCCGCATGCATGCCGACCCGCGCCAGGGGGTTGTCGATGCGCACTGCCGCGTGCATGGGTTGGCCAATTTGCATCTGGCGGGGGCGGGGGTGTTTACCACCTCGGGGGCCGCCAATCCGACGCTCACGATCGTGGCGCTTGCCTTGCGGTTGGCCGATCGGTTGCGGTTGGGCGCGGGCTGAAAGACGGGCGTCCGGCGCCCGCGCGGCGCCGTCGCAGCGACGACCGGCGAGACGACCGGCGCGATCTACTTGTCCCCCTCCCCCTCCGCCCTCGCCCCCCGCACCTCCCCCGCCCACTGTCGCGCCACCTCCGCCGCTCGCGCCACCACCCCCTCGATGCGCTCGCTCTCCAGCGGGGCCGTCACGCCATCCAGAGTGCGCGAGATCTCCACCGTTGCCCCGCGCTCGTCGAACGCCAGCACCACCTTCTCCTTGGCCAGCGCCGGCGACGACGCCCCTGCTCCCTCCCGCACCATCTCGCCCTCGCGCTCGTAGTACCGGAGCTGCGGGCCGACGAAGTAATAGCGGGCCGCCGATCGCCCACGATCGCCCTGGTCCAGCACCTCCCGGACCAGCCGCAGCGTATCACCCGCGGCGTACCCGATCAGCGACGCCGACGCGTCACCCATCTCGCTCTGCCAACTCGTCACGGTGAGCGTTGGCCGAAGCCGGTCGACCTCGATCGCCAGCTCCCGGGCCTCGTCGCCCGGCGATCGCGACGCGCCCCCCGCTTCCGGTGCCGCCTCTCCCGGTTGGCAGGCGAGCGAAAGACACAGCAGGATCGGTATGGCAGCGATTCGGGGGAGGTGGAGTGCTGGCACGGTCGGGCGTCGGAGCAGGAGAAGGAGCCGCGACGCACATCGTGGCGGCCATGTCCTGCAACGATGCACTCCGGCCGCACACGATGGAAGCGCGACGTGCGGTCGCCTCACCCCCCGCCGGAGGCCTTCGGCGAGGTACATCCGGTGGTGCGCCGCGTGTCGGCCAACGAGAGGATCGTCCACTTGGCGTCATCACCACGCACCAGCAGGAAATGATCGACCCCGCAGTGCGACAGCTTCTCGCCGGCATAGAACGCATAGTCGACCCACACCGAGGCCAGCGCCCCATCGATCTCGACCTTCTCGTTCCAGACGCGCTCGTCCCAGACCGGCGTGTGCGGCGTTCCCACCGACTTCACGAATCCATCAGCCGTCGCACCCACGTTGAGCCGCAACGCGCCATCCGGTCCGCGTGCGACCGTCATCATGCGCAGCTGCGGGTGAAACACGCTGCGCACCATGCCTGAGTCGCCGGCACGCATGCCGTCGAAAAGGCGATGGATCACGGCCATCACCTGCCGCACGTCGGCCGAGGCGCCTTGGGGCGCAGTGTTCCCGACCTGCGCGTACAGCGGCGCGGATGGTAGGGTGAACAACACTGCGCCCAGCAGCAGCGTCGGTATCGAGGCCCGCCGCAAGCGGGCGGACGTCAGCAATGTCTTGCGCATGGAGACGAGTGCTCTGCGTGAGGAAGTCGACCCTCCGCCGTCGCTCCGAACGCGACCGCGGGAGCGCTAGCTAGCGCCCCCGAATCCCGTCCCGAACCGATGCCGGCGGCAGCTCGTCCAGCTCCTGATCCGAAACGGGAACCGAGATGCGGACCGTCGGCGACACCGCGGGAATCGCCAGCCGGGCAGCGGACGCCAGCAGCGGGATCCCGAGGCCCCCACCGACGAGGACCAGGTTGGCCGCCAGCAGCCGACCGGTCCACCGGTTGACGAGGGTTCTATCCCGGGTCAGGAAGACGGCGGCAACGGCAGCCCCGTTCACGAGGACGAATCCCCAGGCCGCAAGCGTAAACACCCGCGATCCAGTGCGTGCCAGCCAGTCGAGCAGCGCGGTCTCCATCTGCCTTCCTCCATCGCCGGGGGCGGTCGACCGTTGCTGGGCTTGGGGAGCGACGGCGAGCCATCCATCGAGCTGTCCCGCTACGCTACCACTTACCAACCGATTGCGCGAGGGGACCGCCCCGTGGCCGCCTTGATCCGCTTCTTCGCCTCGCGCGCGGACTCACCGGCAAATCGCACCGAGGCCTCGAGCGACGCGAAGTGCACGTTGCCGGTCACCACGATCAGCGGCGCGCCGGGTGGGAGCGGCACGCTGGGATCCGGCGTGAACTCCACCGACCCGGCAAACGGGTCCGCGTCCACTTCCACCCGCACCCCCGACGGAAAGAAGATCTCGACCGAGCCGAGCAGGATGAACAGCTCGATTTCCGACCGGCCTTCGGGAATGCGCGCCTCCCGCAGGTCTACCTCGCAACTGCCCAGGATGCAGGCAATGCGGAACCGGCGCGGCATCTCCCAGTTCCCCACGCGCTTCTGCCCACTGAAGAACGAGGTCATCCCCCCGCGTTCGCGCACCTCGCTCGCGGGGAGCACCTCGTGGCGCACGACGTGAATTTGCGGCGTGTTAGACATGGGCAGCCCGGACAGGACAGTTACTGGTTCTCGGCTCCGACCCCAACCCGCGAGCCACGTTCGTCATGCGATCGGCGGGCGCGCCGCGAAGCTGTTGAGCACCGTCTCGAGCGCGCCCGCATCCGGGACGGTCCCCTGCGCCAGTCGCGCATTGCCCCCTCCCTTCCCCCCAACCTCGGCGAGGGCCGGCTTGAGCACACGCCCCGCATCGATCCCGCTGTCGTCCGACGCAGCGACGAGAATGGCCGGCGGCGTCGCGACCACCGCGGCGAAGGTTGCCTTGGGGAGCGCGCAGAACGCGAGCGCGAACGCTCGCGACTCGTCGGCCTTGCCGGTCGGGCGCCGCTGCACCAGGCGCCGCAGGCCGGCCGCGTCTGGTACGATGCCAGCGTACGCGTCACGGGCCCGGGTCGCGCTCACCTCGTCGAGCAGGCGCCGGCGCTCATTCTCCAGCGCCCGGAGCTGCTCACCCTGCGCCGGGACCAGTGTGCTCAACTCGTCGATGCTGCACGACATGCCCTGGGCCAGGGCCGACAACGTCTCGAAGTCGGCACGCGCTCGGGCAACCGCTCGCCCCCCGCACAGGAACTCCACCCGGGTGGACTTCCGCACGCGCTCGACGCGGCGCAGCACGATCGCCCCGATCTCCCCCGTGGCGCGCACATGCGTTCCCCCGCACGCGCTCCGGTCCAGCCCCTCGATCTCCACGATGCGCAGCATCCCGCCACGATCCGACGGCTTCCGCAGCCCGGTGGCCGTCTCCGCCTGCTCGAAGCGCACCGACACCGGCCGGTGCTCGCACACGATGGCATTCGCCAGCCGTTCGATCTCCCGCAGCACCGCTGGTGAGATGGATTCCGTGGATAGGTCCAGGGTGGAGCTGTCCGGACCGAAGTGCACGCTCTGCGTCTCCCACCCGTGGGTATCGGCGCACAGCGCCGACAACAGGTGCTGCCCGGTGTGCTGCTGCATGTGATCCCAGCGCCGAGTCCAGTCGATCACCCCCTTGACCACCCCCTCGGCGACCTCCCCCTCCAACGGCCGCGCGAGGAGGTGCGCCACCCGCGCGTCCTCGTCGATCACGTCGACGACCTCCACACCCCCGAGCGTGCCCCGGTCGTGCGGCTGGCCACCCGATGTCGGATAGAACGCCGACTGGTCGAGATAGACCCGGCGCCCGTCCTCGGCGCGCTCGATCACCCGGGCGTCAAAGCGCGTTCGGAAGGCATCCGCGTAGTACAGTCGCTCCGTCATCGCACCCACTCAGTTTGTGGACGGCGGGGCCGGCGATTCGCCGGCTCGGCAGCGCACGCAGATGCTCGACGCCCCGAAGGCGAGCAGGAGCTTGATGACCAGCGAGCCATGCAGGTGCTTGGAGCAGAGAATGCGTCGACACTTCGTGCAGACGCCGCCCGTGTTCACGGCGAATGGCACGCCGCACTCGTCGCACTCGGTGTTGAAGATCGACTTCTGGAAGATCGGCACGGCGCGTGGAGGATGGGGGACGTGGGGGAATCTAGGCGACGTCGTCCCAGCTCACGACGTCTCCCACCCGGATCGTCCCTCCCTCGATGACCTGGCCGAACGCTCCGCCGCCCCAGTTGGGAAACATCTCGGCGCGCAGCCCGGGCAGCGCCTCGTCCATGCGTTCGCACGGCTTGGTCTCACCGCGGATGGCGATCCGGCAGTCGCCAATGCGCAGGATGCGCCCGCGCGCTCCCGCGAGTTGGCACCCCTGCAGCATGACGTTGGCCCGACGACGCGCCGGGTCGAGCGCTCCGTCGAGCGCAGACATGTGCTTCGCCCAGACCTCGGCCTCGAGCAGGGTGACCTGCCGCTGGCCGCCGCGGTCGGCGTTGCCGACGATTCCTTTCTCGTCGAGCACGGCCTCAGTGACCGCGTCCATGGGACCGAGCTTGGCGCGCTTGATCCAGATGCTGGCGAGCACGCCGGTCGATGTGGTGTCGGGAACGTTAGGCATCGGCGCAGGAAGGCTGGCTGATGGATGCGGCATCGATTCGGCATCGATACGGCGCCGCTGGGGGCGTCCCGAAAAGTACCGCGCGCACCGGCACGCGCACGCGTGCTCTCGTCGGCGGGTGGCTCGGTTCAGAGCTCGGGGAGAAACCAGGCCCGGGGGCCGGCAAAGTCGAGGATGAGTGCCCCTCCCTCGCCGATGGCGAACTGGGCGACCGTCTCGTGGTCGGTGACCGGGCTCTGGGTATGCAGCTGGTCACCCTCCACCCGGTACCACAATGCGAGCACCTGACGATGGTCGCCCGACTCGAAGCCGTAGAGCAGGCGCCCGCCCTGCTGAAACTCCATGCTGACGCCCGGGGCGAAATCGAGCGCGGCGTCGGCACGCAGGAGGCGCCAGCGCCCGAGCAGGGGTGACTCGTCAGGCGCGGTCATGGCGCACGGGCGAGGTCTCCGTGCGCCGGCACCCGGTGGGCCCTACTTCTTCTGGGCGTCCTTGAGCCACTTCACGGCGGCCTTGAACGCCTTCTCCTTGCCGCCATGTCCCGCGTCGCCAAAGAACGCCCGGTGCTTCGGACGCCATGCTCCTTCCTTGGTGCGGTGGTAGCCGACCCGCACGAAGAAGCCGTGGGTGCGCGTGGACTCCTGATCGATACGGCTGATCCCGGGCACGGTCGCGATGCCACCCTTCTTCTTCGCCGCCGGCTTCCGGGCAGCGGACTTGGCCGCCGCCTTTCCCGCAGGCTTGCTTGCAGGCTTGCCGGCAGTCTTGGCCGACTTCGCGGTCGACTTGGACTTCGACGCCGACTTCGACTTGGAGGCGGCCGACTTGGCCGGCGACTTCCGGGCAGCGGCCTTCCGGGGTGCTTTCTTCGCGGCCATGTGGATCTCGGGCTGGGTTGCCAGCGCCTGACGAGCGCCGGTCAACGACACGTGGGGGAGGGGGATGGACCGATGCGAACGACACGCGTCGGTCGGCAGGCGCGCCTAGTATACAACGTTTGGGACGAATTCGCGCCCCCAAGCCGGCGGCCGCGTAAGGCAAGACTACCGTTAGGCCTTCACGGTCACAAACTCCCGAGTTCCAGAAGGCCCGCCAGGGGTGCCTGACGCGCGGTGCCTGACGCGCGGTGCCTGACGCGCGGTGCCTGACGCGCGGTGCCTGACGCGCGGTGCCTGACGCGTAGTGCCTC